>Ga0082335_1001498_pt1 | contig 49019 bp, 46 predicted proteins | sample Subgrocontami58m_FD_72375 | JGI IMG/M metagenome (GOLD analysis project Ga0082335, IMG submission 72375) | Subsurface groundwater microbial communities from S. Glens Falls, New York, USA - GMW37 contaminated, 5.8 m (SPADES assembly) (version 2) ... | reverse complement strand
GTATCGAACCAAAACACGTCCGGCGCCACTTCAGTCGTGGTGGCCTTAGAGCCGGGTGGCAAAAGAAACAAAAGCGCGAGTAGGAAGATTGGTTTCATTGTTAGGTTAAGCGTCGAACGGTGGAATTAACCGGGCGGGAAACAACGAGGCAACCATCCGAGTCTTGCGATGAGAGAATCGCTGAATCCGCTCCGGTTCAATGACTTGTTAGCGCGCCGCCCCACCACCCAAGTTTCATCGGCGACAAGTCTCGCGCTAAAAGCGAAAGCATTCAAGCTGCGACTCAATGAGTCAGTCTTACCTTTTGATCGGCGGCGCGATAACGGTGGAATTAACCGGGCGGGAAACAACGAGAGAAGCATCCGAGTCTTGCGGATGCGAGGCCCGCTGAATCCGCTCCGGTTCAATGACTTGTTAGCGCGTCGCCCCACCACCCAAGTTTCATCAGCGCCAAGTCTCGCGCTAAAAGCGAAACCATTCAAGCTGCGACTCAATGAGTCAGTCTTACCTTTTGATCGGCGGCGCGATAACGGTTGAGTTGACGCGGCGGGAGACAACCACGTTACGGACAAGTTGTCGATGACAAGCCCGCTGGTTCCGCTCGCGTCCAACGATTTGTTGGGGCGCATGTGCATAAGGAAACCGCGCGAATATCCGCGTTAGATTTCCAGTAGCGTTGAATCGAACCACACATCTTCGCGATCGTCGCCAAGCAAGAATCGCCAGCCAGGTGGTAGGCCGAGATAGCGAGCAACTGCGGGGTTGCGGTCAACGAGATGAGTGACGTGCAACGGTTTGAAAAAGTCCGCCGCATCGGACAGTTCGCCAGCCCAGAGATACCAACCGCAAGTATCACCCACAGTTGGATGCCGCAATCCATTTAAGGGCAATTCGCCGGAAAAGAAATTATCGGATATTCCGAGTTTCAAACCGAGATCGACTGGCGAGTATTGCGCACCATATTTTTCGCAAACGTTCATCTGAGATTGCGCGATGTTCATGCGTTCGAATCAATGAACGGTCAATGCGCCCCAACGGTGGAATTAACCGGGCGGGACGCAACGAGGCAAGCATCCGAGTCTCGCGATGAGAGACCCGCTGAATCCGCTCCGGTTCAATGACTTGTTAGCGCGCCGCCCCACCACACAAGTTTCATCAGCGACAAGTCTCGCGCCAATAGCGAAAGCATTCAAGCTGCCACTCAATGAGCAAGTCTTACCTTTTGATCTCGGCGCGATAACGGTTGAGTTGACGCGGCGGCGCGAATTCATTCAAGCATCGCCGGACGAGTCATGATGCGAAACACGCTCCCGCCGCTCGCGTCCAACGATTTGTTCGGTTGCGTTTACCGGCGGATGCGTTTGAGAATGTTTTTGATAAGGTCATAGCCCGCGTTCACAAGAATGCCAGGAACGAAAAAAGTGACCGCACTAAGAATAAGTCTGAGTACACGGGTACCTAGAGATGGTAGCCAATAAGTTAGAGTTGCTGCAACACGGTTCGTCACGCCCGATAAATAAATAATTGGAATGAAAAGTACGGCTAGATGTGTAAGTTCAAATATTCCTCGATAGAGAATTAGTCGCTTGGCCTTGTCAACGTTGCGCTTAGATTCAATTCCGATTTGTTGGTCGAGTTTGAATTTTACGACGATAACTTCTGTTAGGACGATGGCATAAATAGCCAGTGTGTATGGCGAGCGCTGTCGGATGAAGTTGTCAAACGATGAATAAAGTTTTAGCACATAGATAAGACACAACAACATAACCGCGCTGCTCGAAAAGATAAATATATTGAGTCTTGAGTTCCATGTGACCAAGACGTGCGCTTGGGCGGGCGCGCGCGGGGCAGGCGAGCGCGGCGCAGGAGATTTTCGACGTCGCTTTTTCTTGGCCATTAGTGTGACAGGCGAAGCAACCGAACGGCGGAATTAACCGGGCGGGAAGCAACGAGGCAACCATCCGAGTCTTGCGATGAGAGACCCGCTGAATCCGCTCCGGTTCAATGACTTGTTAGCGCGCCGCCCCACCACACAAGTTTCATCAGCGACAAGTCTCGCGCCAATAGCGAAAGCATTCAAGCTGCCACTCAATGAGCAAGTCTTACCTTTTGATCTCGGCGCGATAACGTTTGAGTTCAGGTGGCGCGGGCGGTGCCAGGCAAGACGCGCCAGCCAAAGCTAGTTGAGAAAAGTGCTATCCCGCGCTCACCTGCAACGAATTGTTGGGTCGCCCCTCAAAGGAACACATAGCCATATCCAATATTCAGTCTCGAACCCAGTGGATCAAATGCACTTCGTCCTTGCCCCCACCGACATTGCGGTCGACACCTCGGACCTCGCGATTTTCGAAGTGGAGGCGATGTTCTCCCCAGTCGTTGGGATTTACATCATTCTGGTAATAGTAGTTACCGAGTCCCAGCCGGGTTACACGATCATAGGTGAAAATACTTGTCCACAACGCTTTCCCGCTCTCCGAGCATTTGGCCTTAAATGTGAGTTGTCTTCGATATCGGACCTGAATCTTTCGTTCAGGTCTATCAGACTCGTGGTATTTGCCGCCAATCTGGTATTGGTACCACAAGCGTCGGACTATCTGGTCGAAGACTAAAGCCGCGAGAGCGAGCACAAGCGCCCCTACGAGAGCCCGTCTGGCCAACTGCACAACGTCATCCCACACAGCTTGCCAGCATAGGGCCGGTAGAAGAATCAATTGAGTCATCTCTGTACGAAATCTAGCTTAGGCCCGAGCCGCATTTTCCGCAGTGTCTAATCCGGGCGTTGAATACGAGCTGGCACGCGTGACATTGACGCCCCCCGCGATTAATTAACGTCTGTCCCATTATTGATCCAGACGCAAAGCCCTCTCCGCTCGAAATCTTATTTCTCAACGTCTGAACCGCCGCGAGGGTGGCAGATTCGGCGGGGCTGGCATCAGCGGAGTTTGTGGGCGGGTCGGTTTGGTTAGCTGCAGCGATTATCGTCGAGCCTATTGCATCACCGATGAGTCGCCCGGCCTTCCGTTGTCGGCCCGACTTCGTAAGCGGAATTCCGATCAAGCGCGATATCTTTCCCTTAGCGGCGGATATCCCGAGTGCCCGTTTCCATGAGAAAGAAAATCCGAATTTTCTTCCCATTGCTGCATACCCCCTTTCGATAGCGAGAGACCCAACGCTCGCATCAGCGGCGCGCACGAACCGCCGCCAGCGACAAGCCTTGCATGAGAGACATGCTGATTGCGCGTCCGCTGCATGCCGTTGTTAGGCAGCTGTGTACTGGATCGTATACTCCAAGGAAACAATACCTGTCTTATATGCTTTATGATTGGTTAGCTTCAGTTTCGTTTGCTCAGCCGGAGGTGGAAGGAGCGGAACTCCCCCACCTAGAAGAACCGGAATGATGGCAACCTCCACTGTATCGACCAACTTGGCGTCGAGGAGACTTCCAAAAAGAGTGCCGCCGCCGTACAGCCAGATGTCCTTTCCCGGCTCCATGCGTAGCCCGGCTACAATCTCCTCCGCCTTCTCTGCGACAATTGTTGCTCCCGGGTAGTCCTGCTGCCGAAGCGTGCGCGAGAAGACCAAGGTCTTCATGCCGGGCGTCTCGCCCCTACCTTCCCGGGCCAACATTTCAAACGTTCGGCGCCCTACGAGGAAGGTGTCGAACTGCTCGAACATAGCGCTGAAGTCGATGTCTGGATCCATCAAGATCCAGTCAAACTCGCCCTTTGGACCCGCGATGTACCCATCCAGACTCATTGCAACCGAGTATCGAATCCTTCTCATAGAAACCTCCTTGCACTTCTTGAGCAGTGCGGTTGCCTAACGATTGAGTTGACGCGGCGGCGCGAATAAAAGCACCCTTCGCCGCATCACGCAAGTTGCGAGAGGCGCTTCCGCCGCTCGCGTCCAACGAATTGTTATGTTGCGTGGAGGATGACCATTTAGTTTGCGTTCCCACGACGGCGCTGGTTCAAGGTGTCCCGGATGAGGTCTGCGAGATTCGTGCAGGAAGCCTGAGCCACCCGGCGGGCACGCTCGATTTCGTCCGTTTGCGATTGCTTGGAGGCTTGCACCATAGATTCATAGTTTTCGCGGATGACGTCAACCTGTTTCTCGATTTCCGGATTTGTCGGGAACGAGCCTTTCAGCCTTCCGAAATGATACGGCATATCCTGTACAACCTGCTCGCTATCGACATCCACGGTGTAAGAGCTGATTACACCAACAATAATGCTGAGACGTTGATCAGGGGTCAAGGTATCAAGTGACATATTCATCTCCTAATGCTGGACTAGGAAGCAACATAACGCTGGAATTGAGCCGCGCCGGAGGCAACTGCGGGAGCGACAAGCCTTGCATGAGAGGCTTGCTTATTCGGCGTCGGCTCGAATGACTTGTTAGGCTTCGCCGTCACGGTTCAGGCGGCTTCGTTTCATAAACCTTTACAGGCTTCTCTCCTTTTTCTTTAAATTCCTTCAAATCTTCCGCAGCTTTAGCCAGGAGCGCGGTTCTGGTGCAACCATGTGTCGTTAACATCCCTTCGCGAACATAGGCGTACACAAGATATTCCTCACCTTTCTCGCCAAAGAAGCCGCATGAGACTCGGTACGTTCTTAAAAGAACTGATTCCCCCACATCCTTCTTCCACACACTCTTGATTTTGAACTTTACTTCGTACTCGTCAGGGGCTTCACCTTTCTTGAGTTCGACAATTTCACCTGTAAATACAATGTCGGACGTTTTTAGCGCTTCATGAGCAGTAAGGTATCTATATCCGGGCGACCTCGGATTGCATGTGCATTGGCACGCGGCTTCACGAGCACCGATGATGAGTATGATAATGAACCAAATGCCCAAGGTTATCTTTCTCATTTAATTCCTCCAATCATGACAACAGATAGAAGCCTAACGCTGGCCTTCAGCTGCGGCGCGCGATCAGCATCCAAGCTGAAGGAACAAGGTTACTTGAGAACCATGCTATCGCGCCGTCAGCTGCAAGGCTTTGTTAGACCGCCTTTGAAATGTACGGCGCCTCATCATTTTCTGATCTTCCAAAAGCCACCATCTGCAAAGGCTACTTCAAGAATGGCTAACTTTGCCTCACCCTCGCAAAAAGGCTTGCCCCAATTACCATGAGACGACATGACAATTTCTGAGGCTGCTTCGTTTTTTACGCGGTCGAGAGGAGCAAGATCCTTTTCCTGAGCGGGTCTCTTGCTTAAGATCTTGAGACCATCGGCTTCTTGCACTACACAACCTACCCGATAGCGAACAATGCGAGCATCAGAAACATTCGCGATAGCATAGTTCCTTCCATTAGGGTGAGCACGAAACTGAAGCGGCGCGGACGGAATATTGAGCCATTTTGTTTTCAAAGCGGCGTTATCCAAATATTGCGCTCTAAGAAGCATGGGGATACCGAAAGTAAGCAGTGTGCAAATGAGGAGTAGGTGTTTACGTCTCATAATTCGCTTTGTCCTCACCACAACGAAGAGGTCTAACGTTTGAGTTCAGGTGGCGCGGGCGGTGACACGCAGCCCGCGCCGGACCAAGCTAGTTGAGAAAGGCGCTATCCCGCGCTCACCTGCAACGAATTGTTGGGTCGCGCCAACTGAACGAGGTCAGCTGATTTATGTCACGATGTTAGTTAGCGACCGCAACAAGGACAGCTTTGACCGACCGGACCAAGATAACTCTTTACGGCAGTGCGACCTTCTTCCAAAAGGCGGCGCTGTTCCGAGCCGGATTTCTGCTGAGCAGACGTTACCTCGCTGGCGAAGTCGCGACGTTCAGCTTCTGTGAGTTCTAACCAACCGACAAAGACGGTGCGGGTTTTATCGTTCATAGGTCCTCCTTTAGAACTGTCCACAGACCGGGCAATCTGAGGATTTCATGTCCATTGGCACGTTCTTACAAGAAACGCATGCCCGTTGTAATTTTCGTAGTCCCGTGCGCAGACCCATTCGTTTCTCCTTCTCCGTAAGGTCGCGTGCGATGTCCTGATCTTCACGAGCCTGACGCTCCGCCTCAAGTATATTGAAGCGCACATCAATATCAGCGGGTGCGTTACGGCCGAGATCTTCGTACCTAGCGACCAGCCGATAATTGCTACGAGCCGATTCGACAGAATAAGCTAAGTTATCGTTCCAAGCAGCCACCAAAGACCACACTGAGAGCACAAGCTGCGCAACTGCAAGAATGCCAGCGGCGATCAAGAGAAAAGGTAGCGCGTCGCTCTTCGTGCCAAAGGTTAGAACAATTGCTCCTATGGCGACTGGCACTGCGATGCCCAAGAACGTCAGCCAGCGAAGTGCTCTGCGAAGCCTTTTCGCGCGAGTCTCAAAAATGAAACCGGTGCCGAAACTGTAGATCACATGATCCCAGCATTGTTCACGCGTTGATTTGCCAGGCATGTTAGTCATATAGATTGCATTGCATATTCAACGAAGCGACCCAACTACTAATTATCTATCAAGATCGCTTCATAATACCGCGGAGCCCGCATTTATGCATCATTCGCCTCAAAGAGGTTCATTGGGGCAGACGGATTGTAAACAACGCACCGCCACCGTCCGCATTCGCCACGGCCAGCGTGCCGCCATGTTCAGTAATCACTCGATGAGCCAACGCGAGGCCGACGCCATGACCTTGCGATTTCGTCGTGAAGAAGGGAATGAAGATTCTCTGCAAGTCCCCCTCAGGAATGCCATGACCCGTATCGCGAATCGAAATGGTCACCCACTGTCTGCCTTGCTCAGTTCCAGTTGAAAGCTCAACCGCAACACGCCGATTAGTTTTCTCTTCCTCAATCGATTCTGCGGCATTGCGCATGAGGTTCAAAAGCGCCTGACGCAGCATCCGCGCGTCGCCCTGGATCGTTGCGCCCTCCCTTACCGCCCCCACCCCAGCCGGGCTGCCCGTCTGGGGACCCCGGGTCGGGCTACTGCCCCGTACACCTGAGCCCTCCCTCACAGTCGGGCTACTGCCCCGGTCGCGCTCGTTCCCGTTGACGGTCAACTCTACTCGTCGTTCGTCAAACAGCGGTTTCAGCTCACGCGCGCACTCGTCGATCATCTCAGCCAACGAAAGGTCCTCGAGTTGCAGCGCTTGCGGCCGGGCAAAGTTGAGGAATGCCGTGCTCATCTCAGAGAGGCTGCGCACTTCCTGCAAGAGGCCTTCGGCGGCGGCCGTACCGCGTTCGTCGTGATCGATGCTCTGCAGAAATTGCGCATAGCCGTGCAGCGCTGCCATCGCGTTCTTGAATTCGTGCGCCAGACCGGCGGACATCTCGCCCAGGCTTTCCAGATTTCGCTTCAGCGCCACCTGCTCGCGCAAGCGCGTGACTTCGGTAATGTCGGTCAACAGACAGAGCGCGCCGCGCGCACCTGACTCGGCCGGATCGATTGGCGCCACTGTCGCGCCCAGGCGCTTTGCCGGCGCGGATCCATTTACACTCTCAATTTCTTCGCGGCGAAAGAGTTTGCCGCTGGCCAGGCAGTCGGCAACCATCTCAGCCAGCGCGGGAACGTTCGAAAAGATCGCACGGTAATGCGCGCCCGGCGCGTGTGGTCCGTCTTCAAACAGACCGCGCGCCGGTCCATTGATCACGGTGGCGTGTCCGGAAGAATCAAAAGCAATCAAGCCGGTCGGCATGCTGGCGACGATACGTTCGCTGAAACGTTCCGCAGACTCAGCGCGCTCGCTGGCCTGTTCGGTCAGGCGCTCAAGCTCGGCCTGCTGAGACTGAAGCCGGCCGATGACGTTCTGAAAAGTCTCGAGCACGAACTCAGCTTCATTCTGATTCGCGCCGGAATGAGCGACGGGTGCGCGCTTCGCTTCGCCGACAAGCTGGCTGTACGGTCGCAGGATTCCGCGGAGCAGCCAGGCGATGCAGACCAAACTCAGAAACAGCGCGACGATAAACCCGGTGAGCAGGATCGGTCGATTGATCGCGGCCGTGTTCGGGGCCAGCGCAAACAGCGCAAACATCACGACCGTCCCGACCAGAAAAACGCCGACGAGAACGGTCAACCAGATTTGCAGACGGCTTACGCGCATTGTTTACCTGAACTGCGAACCATACCACTCAACAATCCGGGTGCCGACTAACAAAGAAACGACAGCCCCGATACCGAGAAAGATTCCAAACGGCAACATCATCTGCAGATTTCGCCGACCGCGCCGGAACATCATTGCGATGCCGGCTAGCGAACCCGTGAAGACGCCGATAAAGATCGTCAGTACAGTTAGTCGCCAACCGAGAAACGCTCCCACCATCAGCATCATCTTGATGTCACCCATACCCATCGCTTCGACGCCTCGAAGTTTCTTCCAGACGAAGCCCGTCAACCAGAGCGAGCCTCCGCCCGCGAGCGCGCCGATTGCTGCGCCAATCAGCGACACGACCACAATGGGATAGCTCGGAAAAACTGTAATCAAATATGGCAGATCGTCGAGATGCGAAGCGCCACCAAGATAGGGAACTGCGACGCGCGCGATCACTGCGAAGACAATGCCGGGGTAAGTAATCGCGTTTGGCAGGATCATGTGTTCGGCGTCGATGAAGACCAGCGCGAGCATTGACGCCGCAAAGGCGATATCGAACGGCAGTGCAACCGACACTCCACCGCGCCACGTGACCAGAGCGAACAGCAACGCGCAAAGTCCTTCGACGGCCGGATAGCGCGCCGAGATCGGGCGGTGACACGATCGGCAGCGGCCGCGCAGGATCAGAAAACTCAAGATCGGAATGTTGTCGTAGAAGTGAATCGCGGCGCCGCAGCCGGGACAGGCGGACTTTGGCAGGACGATCGATTTCTCGCGCGGCAGCCGATGAATGACGACGTTCAGAAAGCTGCCAATCATCGCGCCCAGGACGGCCATGAATGCAATTACGATCCATCGCGGCACTCCGAAGACGAAGTCTGTCGTGGGCTCAATCATCTCGAGCGGCCATTGTAGCGCGGCTGATCTGGGCTGCCTACTTCTTTTCACCCTCTCCCTCTGGGAGCGGGCCGGGGTGAGGGTAGTAGCCCGCATTATTCATGAAAGCAGTCACCGTGGGCAGTCCGCAGCGCGGACGACCGATAGTAGCCCAGCACTTTAGTGTTGGGATCAGCGACAGAGAGCAGGCCGAGCCCGTGAAACGGGCGACAGAAATTCACTAGCGGTGAGCACGCGATTAATCTAACGGTCTGTCGCCCGCTTTGCGGGCTGCGATTGATATAACGACCCGATCCCAGCGATGAATCGCTGGGCTATTTTCGTCCGTCCGCTGCGCGGACTCATGATGCAAACCTGATTTATGAATAATGCCAGCTAGCTGAGTACCGATAACGTTATCTCTCTGTGTCTCTCCTCTGATTTTGAAGTTGATAAAGAATTGCGTGCTTGAGCGCGGCGTGACGCGCGGCAAAACGCGCAATCGTGAGTCCGGCGAGTCCATCGCGAAAACCACCCTTCAAGACAAAGCTGCGGACGAACGCAGCGGGCCCGGCAATCTTTGCTTGCAAGAGCGAAGTACGTCTGCCGTCGCGTAACATCTGCTGGGCGCCCAGAGGCGCGTAGCGTGTTTCGATCATATGCTGATGCTGCGCGGGATCGCGAAGCGTGTAGTGCAGCAGATCACCTGCGAGCGTTTCGACGCGCGCGCCGGCGTCCATCGCAACGGATTCATGAATCAGGCGTTCGGGCCAGCGCCCGCGGGTGCGGTTGAAAAGTCGGAGCTGATGATCGGGATACCAGCCGCCGCCGCGAATCCAACGCCCCATGTAGAAAGTGCGACGGGCGACCCGATAGCCGTCAGCGAGTCTGGCGTCATCGCGATCGCGCAACGTCATGATCGACGCGCGCAACTCTGGCGAAACACGCTCGTCGGCGTCCAGACTGAAGATCCAATCATGCACGGCGGCATCAACAGCAAATTGTTTTTGCGCCGAAAATCCGGGCCAGGCATTGAGAATCACCCGCGCACCGCAGCGCGCGGCGATCTCGCGAGTGTCATCGGTGGATTCCGAGTCGACGACCAGAATCTCGTCGGCCCAGGCGACGGATTCGCAAGCGGCCTGGATGTTTTCAGATTCGTTAAAGGCGATGATGGCGGCGGAGATTTTCATTGCCATTTCAAATCGCTCAATCGAGTGTCAGAAGCCCGACCGTCAGGGAGGGCAACTCGGCTAACGGGCCCTCCCTGACGGTCGGGCTTCTGACACGCCTTATCGACTGAGGTGCTATCAAGGCTTGTTGGGATTCTCGACCACGACGTTATTGATGCGCAGGGTTGCGGAAGTCGCGCGTTGCAGATCAGCCAGGGCCTTGTTGTAGTCAGTCTGCGCCTGGAGTTCGTTGGTGCGCGCGGCTGTCAACGCGTTCTGTCGCTCTAACAACAGAAACGTGGTCGAGCGGCCAACGTCGTAAAGTTTCTGCTCGCCATCGAGTTGCTGCTCGGCGCTTTCGCGCGCCAGACGCGAGGTGACTACGCGCTTTTGCGCCGTATCAACTGCTTGCGCCGCGTTGCGCACGTCCATTTCGATCGATTGATCCTGTGAACGATAAGAAGCTTCGAGTTGCGACTTCTGGATTTCCGCGATAGCCAGATTGGCCTTTGCGGTCCGTCCGCGTAGTGGGATTGAAATCGAGACCCCTACGTTGATTTCCCGCGTGCCAAAGCCGCCAAGGTTGCTGAGATCCTGTCCAAACCCACCGACGAGGTTAGCTGGAACCACCGGACAGTTCGCCGGGTTCGCTTGGGTACATACCGCCCTGGTGCCGGCGAGACCAGTATTCGTATACGCTCCGACGAGATCGACCTGCGGCTTTGTCTGATTCCGGAAGTAGCGGAGATCAATCCCATTGATTTCTTTCTGCAAGTTAAGCCGCGCTAGCTCGGGACGATTCTTGTGTGCTTCGTCCAGCGCGGCGCTGAGGTTGACCGGCGTGGTGTCAAATACCGGTGTGTCGGTTGGCGTGATTTGCGCCGACCAGTCCGGAGACTGTGGATCCTTCAGCATGAGTTGCTTGAGCGAGTTCTCGGCAGTGGTGACGCTTTGGGCCGCCACAAATAACGCTGCCTCGCGCGTGGCAATATCCGTCAGAACCTGTGCCCGATCGAGCGGAGCTTTCGCGCCGGCGGCAATAGAAGCTTCGATGTTCCGCATGTTTTGGCGAGACAGATTTAAGCTGTCAAGCTGATTCTGCTGATTCTTCAACGCGAAAACCAGGTTCCAATAGGCTGCCTGCACCTGCGCAATAATCGAAATCGTGCGCGCCCGGAAATCATAGTCTGACTGCGCGATCACTTTCTTCTGAACGTATATTGCCCGACGATTGGCGTCGATTGAACGATTGCGCAGCAACGGTTGCGAATAAGATAAAACCAAACTGGATGAGAAAAATGGATTCAAGGTGCTGCTCGTGGCACTGGTAGTTGTTCTGCTGTTATTGAAAGTCAGCGAATAAGCGCCACCTCCTGTCTCAAATATCTTGCTGATGGCCGGATTGACCGAGAGAGTTGTGTTGGAAACGGTTCCCGAACTGGTGCCCCCGGCAAAGATGCTGGTGACTGGACTGATTCTCTGGTCGACGGTGGGAGTCATGGTGAAAACCGGATCGTAGACTCCGTATAAGCCGCGAAGTCTTTGCTCATTCACGCGAACGTCATCGCGCGCAACTTCGATGTCATTATTGTTCTGCAGCGCGCGACGAATCGCGTCGTTCATCGACAGGGTCAACATTTGGCCGCTCACGCCCATGCGTGTCAGATCAGGCAAAGGTGGCACTGGCTGCTGCTGGACATCCGGGAAGTTAGGCTGCCGAGGTTCTTGAAAGACCGGCTGGCTCGGCGTTGGCGAGCTGGGCGGCGTGGGACTTGGGCTGGGTGTTTGCGCCCACGCGCTCGCGCCACAAGCCAAAAGCAAAAGCGCCAGCAGGTGCGCCTTGATTATTTTACGAACAGAGTAATTCGACATCGAACCGTGCTCCTCGGAAAAACGTGAACTGGGATTTGCGAACTGGCGACCAACAGCTTCGCGAGCAGACATAGAGCGCCAGGTCACTGCGTACTACGTCATTCGACCGCACGCGGTTTCAAAAAGCTTCGGAAATTGCGCGCTTGACAGTGCAGCCGAGCGAGCATTATCTTGCCAGTTCTTCCAAGGATCAACCGGCTTCAGTTCGCTTCGGGTTAACTGCCGCGGTTGAAGTGTGATTATCCGAGAGTCAAAGAGGAGGCAGCAGGGCATGGCGGTTAAAGTGGGCATCAACGGGTTCGGTCGAATTGGGCGCAACATTTTTCGCACCGCCCTCGGCGATAAGGACATCGATTTCGTCGCCGTCAACGACATCACTGATACAAAGACGCTGGCGCACTTATTGAAATACGATTCGGTGCTGGGCAATCTTCATCATGATATTTCGGCGTCGGAAAATGGCATCAAGGTTGAAGGCGAAGAGTTCCGCGTGTTCTCTGAACGCGACCCGGCAGCGATTCCCTGGGAATCGGTGGGCGCCGAGATCGTGATCGAATCGACGGGCCGCTTCACGAAAGCCGAAGATGCCAGGAAGCATCTCCGCGGCAGCGTCAAGAAAGTGATTATTTCAGCCCCGGCGAAAAACGAAGACATCACGATTGTGCTTGGCGTGAACGAAGACAAGTACGACCCTGCGAAGCACAACGTGATTTCGAACGCATCCTGCACTACGAACTGCCTGGCGCCGGTAGCAAAAGTGATTCACGAGAACTTTGGGATTCGCACTGCCCAGATGACGACAATTCATTCGTACACTAACGATCAGCAACTGCTCGACCTTCCGCACAGTGATCTGCGCCGCGCACGTGCCGCAGCCTTGTCGATGATTCCGACGTCGACCGGCGCGGCCAAGGCAGTTTCACTGGTGCTGCCAGAATTGAAAGGGAAGTTCGACGGCATCAGCGTGCGCGTGCCTACGCCGAACGTCTCGCTCGTGGACGTGGTCATCGACGTTGAAAAAGAGACCAGCACTGAAGCTGTAAACAAAGCCTTGAAGGATGCGGCGAATGGTGAGCTTAAGGGCATCCTGGGTTTTTGTGAGGAGCCGCTCGTGTCGGCTGACTTCAAGGGCAATTCGAACTCTTCGATTGTCGACGCCGAATACACGAAGGTGATTGGCGGCCACATGATCAAAGTGTTGTCGTGGTATGACAACGAATGGGGCTACTCCTGCCGGGTGCGCGACCTAATCAAGTACATTGCCGGGAAGGGACTCTGATACAAAGTGATGAGTGATGAGTCATGAGTAATGAGGTGACGCGTTAAGGAGCGGCGCCCACTTCGATTGCTCATTACTCATCACTCATTACTCATCACTGTTCATGAACAAGCTTTCAATCCGCGACCTCGACCTGCGCAGCCAGCGTGTCTTCATCCGCGTTGATTTCAACGTTCCCATCAAAGACAGTGCAGTCGAAGACGATACGCGCATTCGCGCGGCGATTCCGACGATCAGGTTCGCAACCGAACACGGGGCCCGCGTGATTCTTGCTTCACATCTGGGGCGACCTAAGGGTCAGCGCGTGGACAAATACTCCTTGCGCCCCGTCGCTGAACATCTGGCGAAACTGCTGAACCAGCCGGTCGCGTTCGCTGACGACTGCACCGGCGCATCGACAGGCGAGAAAGTTGCTGAGCTGAAGGATGGCGACGTGCTGCTTTTGGAAAACCTCCGCTTTCATCCTGAAGAAGAGAAGAACGACGACGCGTTTGCGCGCCAGCTTGCTTCACTTTGTGATGTCTACGTTAATGACGCATTCGGCGCAGCGCATCGCGCGCACGCCTCGACGGTTGGGATTACAAAGTTCGTGAAGCAGTCAGCAGCTGGGCTTTTGATGGAGAAGGAGCTTGAGTATCTGGGTGGAGTCATCGGCAATCCCGCACATCCGTTCGTCGCGATCCTCGGCGGCGCGAAAGTCTCTGACAAGATTCCCGTAATCGACGCGCTCATCAATCGCAAAGTCGACCGGCTGCTAATCGGCGGGGCGATGGCTTACACTTTTCTGAAGGCCGAAGGGTTTACGGTCGGGAAGTCTCTGGTCGAGAATGATAAGTTGGAGATGGCTTTGGAGATCAAGAAGCGTTGCGAAGCATCGGGAGTTGAGTTGCTGCTGCCAACCGATCATCAGATCGTAGATAGTTACGAACCAATCAAGGGCGAAGAGGTTCTGACGAAGACCATTCCGATTGAATTCACCAACGCCGGCCACGCGGGCATGGATATCGGCGTCGAAACCATAGCGCATTTCGCGAACGCTTTGAAGGACGCGAAGACAATCATCTGGAATGGCCCGATGGGAGTCTTTGAAGAGCCGCCATTCGATCAGGGAACGATCGGCATCGCCCACGCGGTCGCTGATGCCGCCGATCGCGGCGCGACAGTGATTGTCGGCGGCGGTGATTCAGTCGCAGCGGTCACCCAAGCCGGCGTTGCCGAACGCATCACCCACATCTCAACCGGAGGCGGCGCGACCCTGGAGTTTCTGGCCGGCGAAGAGTTGCCGGGCGTCGCTGCGCTGAGTGCTGTATCCTGAGCTTATGAGAAAACCTGTCATCGCTGGAAACTGGAAGATGTTTAAGACCGTCGCTGATTCGGTAGCTACGGCCGTCGCGCTGAAGCCGCTGGTCGCTAACGCTAACCACTGCGAGATTGTCATTGCTCCGGTCTTGACGGCTTTGAAGAGCGTGGCGGATCGCCTTGAAGGATCGAACGTCAAAGTCGCCGCGCAGAACTGCGCTGCCGAGCAGAAGGAAGGCGCGTTTACCGGCGAAGTCGCGGCTTTCATGCTGCGCGATGCCGGATGTTCGCATGTGATCGTCGGGCATTCCGAGCGCCGACAATACTATTTCGACACTGACGAGGTTGTCAGTCGCAAGACGCACGCAGGGCTGGCGGCGGGATTGGCGGTGATCGTGTGCGTCGGGGAGACTCTGGAGCAACGCGATCAGGGAAATGCCGAGCGCGTCGTACGCGAGCAGCTAACTGGCGGACTCACTGGGTTGACAGCCTCTGACCTCGACCGTATCATCGTGGCTTACGAACCTGTCTGGGCCATTGGGACCGGACGCACCGCGACGCCGGAGCAAGCGCAGGAAATGCACGCGTTTATCCGGCGCGTTTTCGCGGAAGGGCATTCACCGGCGGCGGCAAACGCGTTGCGAATTTTGTACGGCGGTTCAGTAAAGCCGGACAACATCGCCGGCTTGATGAAACAAGCGGACATCGACGGCGCGCTGGTTGGCGGAGCGAGTTTGAAATCGGAGAGCTTTGCGCAGATTGTTAACTATAACGGGCCGTGAATCGTAAATGGTAAATCGTGAATGGATAACCATTCACTATTAACGATTCACGATTAACTAATCATGATTGCTTACATTTTTTACGGGCTATTCATACTGTCGTGCGTCATCTTGATCGTCACGATCCTGCTGCAGCCGGGAAAGTCTGATGCGGGGGCGCTCTTTTCCAGTTCGGTTTCGAGCACGGCGTTCGGACCTCGCGGCACGGCGAGTTTGCTGTCCAGGATTACGATTGGCGCTGCGGCCGCTTTTTTCCTGATTGCGTTGTGTCTATCGCTGCCAGCAATTACGGGCACGAGATCGGTGCTGCAATCCGGCTTGCCAGAGCAAGCGCCGCAAGCTTCGCCTGCAGCGACACCTCAAGCATCGCCATCGCCGGCCGCTACAAAGACCCCGGCTGCACAGCCGACATCGACCGTGCTGACTCAGCCTTCGCCGCAGCCCTCGAAGAAATAGGCACGGCGCTGAACGCGAATGTCGGACAAACTTCAGTTTGTCGCTCAATTACGACAACCTAGAGCCTGTCGGACGTTTAATATTCTTCCCGGACGAGCCGAAGTGGCGGAACTGGTAGACGCGCACGTTTGAGGGGCGTGTGAGGTAACTCGTGGGGGTTCGAGTCCCCCCTTCGGCACCAAATCCCGCTATTTGTCTTACCAAGAAGAGCATCCGCGCATGATTGTGTCCAAAACTTGTCCACAGAGACTGCATATGATGGTCGAAGACCAAGTGCTCTCTTTAGGCCAACAGCAACAGCGTAATCACTTTCTTAGTCTAACGTCCTCAGCGTTCCCCTTCCAGCACTTTGCTCTTCGCGAGTGAACTTCCAGGCGCAGGTGCTTTGCCAGTCGAAATGTTGAGCGAGCGGCGCTGTCGAATTTGAATCGCCGTCCCCCTTTCACGCGCGGGCGGGCATCAGTCCGTCGGGATGAAAGTTTCGGGCTTGCGAAATTCTTCGCAGGAGACAGCCAGAATGCGCAGAATTACACCCTGCACACAAAGAAAGAGCCGTTCTCTGTGAAGGCACGCTCTTTGCACGCCCGAGAAGTTCGGTTTAGTGCGCCTATCGGGGCGAAGATTTGCAAAAGAACACATTGGAGGCCAACGATGACGATTAGTTCGACCATGAAAGTGCGGGATGTAGTTCTCGAACTGCCGCAGGCAACGAGAGTATTCGAGAAACTGAAAATTGATTACTGCTGCGGGGGCGATACACCTTTAGGCGAGGCTTGCGCCACCGCCGGATTAGAAGTCGCGAAGTTGGAGCTAATGCTGGAAGAGGCCGGCCAGGCCGACGTGCGAGGCAACGGCTCAATCGATTTTGGGAAGGCCACACTCGGCGAATTGATCGGCCACATCCTTGATAATCATCATGTCTACACAAAAGAAGAGATGGCCAGACTTGAGCCTTTGATTGATAAGGTCATCGGCGCGCACGGCGAGAACCATCCGGAGCTGCGCCAGATAGGCGAGGTGTTTCAGACCCTCTGCGCCGATCTGAAGCCACACATGTTCAAGGAAGAGCAGATCCTCTTTCCTTACATCGTCGAAATGGAACGAGCAGCCCTCCAGAATCGACCGGCGCCGTTCGCACCTTTCGGGACGGTCAACAATCCCGTGCGAATGATGATGATGGAGCACGAGACAGTCGGAGGTATCTTGCGGGAGTTGCGCGCCTTAACCTCGGATTACAAGGTGCCTCCCGATGGCTGCATCAGCTACCAGACACTCTATCAGGCGATGGAAGTATTCGAGGGGGATCTGCATCAGCACATTCATCTTGAGAACAATATTCTCTTTCCGCGAGCGGTTGCGATGGAAGAGAGCCATTGATCGGATAATTGACCCATGAAAAGCTTCAACGATCTGCTCGACATTCATAAACAACTTGACGAGCTGTTCCTCGAGCACCAGCGCTCGTTATTGCGACTGGATATCGCAGCTGCCGGCGCTGCGTTGGAGGCCTACACGATGGAACTCTTCGCCCACATGAACGACGAAGAGGACGTCATGATTCCGCTATATCGCGAGCGGGCCGAAGCTCCCGTCGGTGGCACCGCCGAGATCTTTCTCGGTGAGCACGACAAGATGCGCCAGTATCTTCTCTTGTTCAAAGAGGAGCTGACGAAGCTGGCGGAAGCCGACGATCTCGAACGCGGCGTGCTCTTTCTCCTGGACTCGCAGCACATCTTCAAGCGACTGCTGGTGCATCACGACTCGCGAGAAAGGAACATGCTCTATCCGCTACTCGATCAAGTGACAACCGAGCAAGAAAGGGAGCGCGTGTTTGCAAGGCTCCTGGCGTTTCAGGGCGCACCGATGACGGCATGAACTCAGAACTCGGTGTCCGGATCAACTGGGCTGCACACTCGAATTGATTCGGGAAACAGAGTTTTACTAGATCAGCCCCGCATGTTCGGCGCGACGAATCGCTTCCAAACGCGTATGCGCGTCTAACTTCCGCAGGATGTGCTGGACATGATTGTTCACTGTGGTGCGGCTGATATGAAGTTGATCGGCGACCTCTGAGGTTGTGCTCCCCTTCCCCAGCAGCCGCAGAATCTCAAGTTCACGATCCGTCAAATCCGTTTCCCGGGCCGCGGCCCGCGTGGAGGTGATCATCGCGACCGCCTCTTCGGCCGGCACGCTGGTGTTACTGACCACAAAATCTCTCACTAGAATTTCCAGGCGCTTGCGGAAATCGATCGTGCGGATGATATGCAACGCATAGGGATTGGTCGAAGCGCCATTTTCGGCAACCAACACCGAGATGTTGCACCACTGCCTGCCGCTCGCCGTATTCATGACCAGATCGAAATTCCTAATCGGGTGACGCTTCGCTACAGCCTGGCGCACTGTGCAGCCTTCGGAACAGACGGCGCCGCATTCGTCGGTGCCTTGCACGATGTCTCCGCATGGGCGGCCCAGAGCCTTGCTGGCGGGAAGTGCAAACAAGGCTTCTGCCGCCTTGTTCCACACTACGACTAATCCTTCACCATCGATGGCAAAGGCTGCGTCCGAGGTGCTCTCAGCCATACGCATAATCTCTTCGGATCTCATTCACACACCCTAATCAGGTAAATGATGCGAACTAACTATTGTCGTCGGCGCTCTTGATTAGCAATCATCATACCGGACAAAAAAGTACTTTAGTGTGATTGAAGATGATCTTCTCGAAGGCCACTGGTTACGGGATAAGGGCATTGGCCTACATGGCCAGCCAACCCGAGCACGGCTTGTTTGGGCTACAGGAGATTGCGGAGCACGAAGACATCCCGCCGGCTTATCTCCGAAAGATCCTGGGAGAACTTCGTCGCCACCGATTTCTACGCTCCACCAAGGGAATTCACGGGGGATACGAGCTGAGTCGCGCGCCCGAGACGATCACGCTGTGGGAGGTCTTCTGTTTGCTGGAGGCCGATCCCTACATGGATATGTGCATCCTCGGAAATAGAGCTTGCGGACCTGAGTCTTCGTGCGCCTTTCATGACGACTGGCAAAACATTCGAAAAGACATGGTAGCCCTTCTGGAAAAAAGGACGATTGCCGAGGCCGCAGCCGACATCACGAAGCCCCGGGGATTGGGGAATAATTCGCAAATTGGAAGTGAGGCTGGGGAATATGACGAGGCCGGGAAGGACCAGGAGCATGCGAGTTGGAATCCCGCGTAGCCTGCGAAACGCGCTGATCCAAATTGTTGCAACAGTGAGCGTCGCCTTCGTGATCGCAGGCAGCGTACGGGCTCAATCATCCGCCGAAGGACAAGTGCTCTTCACCACCAAGTGTTATAGCTGTCATAACATCGGCAGCGGCGACAAGACCGGACCAGACCTAAAAGGCGTAACGTCGCGGCGCGCGAAAGATTGGCTGCACCAGTACATTCAAACTCCCACTGCCCTCAAAGACAAGGGCGATCCGATTGCCGTCGATCTCTTCAAGAAGTTTCCAACGACCGTGATGCCGGATCAGCCGCTTACGCCGACGCAGATCGATTCGATCCTGGCGATGATCGAAGAGCTGACCAGCAAGAACCAACCTTTCATTCCGGCAGGAGCAAAGCTCAGTCGCGCCATCATGCCAGGCGACATTGGTGCAGGATGGCAGCTCTTCATTGGCAGGGCGCGACTAGAGAACGGGGGCACCGCCTGCATTTCGTGTCATTCGATCAAAGACGTTGGCGTCTTTGGCGGCGGAACGCTCGGTCCGGATCTCACTGCCGCAAACATCAAGTATCGCGATCCGGAATTGATCTCGATCTTGCAAAATCCGAATTTCCCCACGATGGCCACGGTGTTCGCAACCCATCAGTTGACCAGCGAAGAGATCGTAAAGCTGTTCGCATTGTTTCAGGACTCCAAGCTGCGCAATCCAGTGCCGCCGGCCCAGGCGGGAGTGATTCAACTTGATCCGAAATTCTTTGTGGCTGGCGTGGCGGCAATGTTGCTTGTGCTGGCGCTTCTGCACTTGGCCTGGAGAAATCGCTCGCGCGGCGTGCGCGAAGAACTGGTGAGGAGGGCGACACAGTGAACGTCGTGTCAGAACCGCGAGCGGTAGCGACCGGATCGGAAGTTCAAGTTTAGGTGGAGAAGATAACTCGATGAACTGGATCAAAGACCTGATCAGTCCGCAGACGCGCTCGTGGGAAGAGTTCTATCGCAACCGCTGGCAGCACGACAAAGTTATTCGCTCCACCCATGGGGTTAATTGCACGGGCGGCTGCAGTTGGGACATCTACGTCAAGCAGGGCATCGTCACCTGGGAAATGCAGGCGCTCGATTATCCCCTGCTCGAAGACGGCCTGCCGCCATATGAACCGCGCGGATGCCAGCGCGGCATCTCTTACTCCTGGTATCTCTACAGTCCGATCCGCGTGAAGTATCCGTACGTTCGTGGCGCGCTGCTCGATCTTTGGCGTAAAGCCAAAGCGGTCTACGACGATCCGGTTGAAGCCTGGGAATCAATCGTCAGCAATCCGGAATCACGAGCGCGTTATCAGCGCGCGCGCGGCAAGGGCGGTTTCCGCCGCGGCAGTTGGGAAGAACTACAGGAACTGATTGCCGCCGCCACTATTCACACGATCAAAAAACACGGTTCGGATCGCATCGTCGGCTTCTCGCCGATTCCCGCGATGTCCTTCCTGAGCTATGGCGGAGGCTCACGCTTCCTGCAATTGCTTGGCGGCGTGAACCTGAGTTTTTACGACTGGTATTCTGATCTTCCGCCTGCAAGCCCGGAAGTCTGGGGTGACCAAACAGACGTGGCGGAAAGCGCCGACTGGTACAACTCAAAGTTCCTCGCGGTCATGGGGTCAAACCTCAACATGACCCGCACGCCCGATTGCCACTTTGCCGCTGAGTCACGTCACAACGGGACGAAGATGGTCGTGCTTGCCCCTGACTTTAGTCAGGTGTCGAAATATGCCGACCAATGGATTCCGCTCAACGCCGGCCAGGACGGTGCGTACTGGATGGCCGTCAATCACGTCATCCTCAAAGAATTTCACCACGAGAAGAAAACGCCTTACTTCCTCAACTATCTGAAGCGCTACACCGACTCTCCGTTTCTGGTCCGGCTTGATGTCAGAACCGGGAGCGGACCGGGGTCCCCAAGCGGGCAGCCCGCCTGGGGTGGTGGTAGCGACCGGGTGTACTCAGCGGGTCGACTCCTCCGCGCAAACAAACTCGCGCGTTACGCTCAGGAAGAAAATGGTGACTGGAAATTCCTGGTCTTCGACTCACTCTCAAACGAACCGCGCATGCCCGGCGGAGCGGTAGGTCATCGCTGGGGCAAGACTGAAGGCAAATGGAACCTCGAGCCTAAAGATCCTTCCGATGGCTCGCTGATCTCTCCACAACTCAGCTTTATCGAAGGTCACTCGCAATGCGTCAACGTCGCCGTAGAAGAGTTCGGCTCTGAGAAGATGTTCAATCGCGGAGTGCCGGCGAAATGGATCGAGACGGCGGACGGCGAAGTGCTCGTTACCACCGTTTACGATCTGATGATGGCCCAGTTCGGTGTCGATCGCGGTCTCGGCGGTGAATACCCGGTTGACTACAACGACGAGAACCAATCGTATACGCCCGCGTGGCAGGAGAAGTGGACCGGGGTCAGCAAAGAGACAGTAATAAAGTTTGCGCGCGAGTGGGCCTCGACTGCCGAGAAAACCGAAGGTAAGTGTTCGGTGATCATCGGGGCCGGCGTCAACCACTGGTATCACAACAACCTCATGTACCGCTCGGCGATCACGGCATTGATGCTGTGCGGCTGTGTCGGGAAGAACGGCGGCGGTCTTAATCATTACGTCGGCCAGGAAAAGCTGGCCACGGTAGCTCCCTGGTCCAACATCGCTTTTGCAAAAGACTGGATTCCTCCTTCGCGGCTGCAAAATGCGCCGTCCTGGCATTACGTTCACAGCGAGCAGTGGCGTTACGAGCGCGCGTTCACTGACTATCACACGGTTCCGCACAACGGCGCGCCCGATGGTTTCGCCAGCGGCCACACCGTCGACATGCAAGCCAAAGCGGTGCGTTGCGGCTGGCTGCCCTTCTATCCGCAATTCAACAAGCCAAACCCGGAAGTAGTGCAGGATGCGCAGGCTGCCGGCGCGAAGAGCGATCAAGAGATTGTTGACTACGTCGTGCGGCAGCTAAAAGAGAAAAAGCTCGCATCGTCGATGGATAACCCGAGCGCGCCAGAGAACTGGCCGCGCGTCTGGTTCATCTGGCGTGGAAACGCGTTGATGGCCAGTGCCAAAGGCCACGAGTTCTTCCTCAAACACTATCTCGGCACTCATCACAACGACATCGCAACCGAGTGTGCCGAAGGCTCGGTCAACGACGTGGTGATGGATGGCAAAGCACCGGAAGGCAAGCTCGATCTGGTCGTCGATCTCAACTTTCGCATGGATACATCGGCGCTCTACTCAGACATTGTCCTGCCCGCCGCCACCTGGTACGAGAAGGCCGACCTCAACTCGACCGACATGCATTCGTTCATTCATCCACTGTCGGAAGCCGTGCCGCCGTGCTGGGAATCGCGGAGCGACTGGGACATCTTTCGCGGGCTGGCAAAAAAGATCAGTGAACTCTCCGAAAAGCATCTGCCCGCAACGATAAAGGATCTGGTGGCGACGCCTTTATCGCACGATACGCCTGACGAGATTTCGCAAAGCGAAATCAAGGATTGGGGCAAGGGTGAGTGTGAACCAATACCGGGCAAGACCATGGGCCACTTCGCCGTCGTCGAACGAGATTATGTAAACCTCTACAACCGGTTCATCTCGCTCGGGCCGTTAGCCCGGAAGAACGGCATGGGCGCGCACGGGGTGAAGTACGGAATTGAAGATTTCTACGATTCGGTCGTTGAGTCCCAGTCATATCCGATTGTCGAGTGGGACGGTCAAAAGTATCCATCTTTGAAGAGAGCGGAAGACGCGGCCGATCTGATCCTGCTGCTGGCGCCGGAGACAAACGGCGAGTTGGCTTATCGCGCCTACCAGTTTGTCGAGAAGAAAGTGGGATTGCCACTCGCCGATCTGGCAGAGAAAAATCGCAACGCGCGCACTTCGTACAAAGATCTGCAAGCACAACCGCGTCGCTTGCTCAATAGTCCGATCTGGTCAGGCTTGACCAATAATGGCCGCGCCTATTCAGCGTTCACCTATAACTACGAACGGCTGGTGCCGTGGCGCACGCTGACGGGCCGGCAGCAGTTTTACCTGGACCAGGAAGGCTATATCGCGTTTGGTGAAAACCTGCCGACTTACAAACCGTCACCGAAGCCGGCGGATTACGGCGATCTCAAACACAGCACTCGCGAGGGCAAAGTGAAGGCGCTGAATTATCTGACGCCGCACGGCAAGTGGCACATTCACTCAACCTACTCAGACAACCATCGCATGATGACTTTGTCGCGCGGCTGCGAGCCGCTGTGGCTCAACGACGAAGACGCGGTGGAGTTGGGTATCAAGGACAATGATTGGGTTGAGACTTACAACGACAATGGTGTGGTCTGCACTCGCGCCGTGGTCAGCCATCGCATTCCGAAGGGCGTGTGCATTCAATATCACTCGCCGGAGCGCACGCTGTCGGTGCCAAAGTCGCCCATGCGCAAGAACCGGCGCGCGGGCGGGCACAACTCTCTGACGCGCATTCGCTTGAAACCGTTGCTGATGGTTGGCGGCTACGGCCAGTTCACTTACCACTTCAATTATTGGGGCCCTACGGGGGTGAATCGGGACACGTTTGTGTTGGTAAGGAAGCTGGAGAAGGTTAGTTGGTAAGACCCTGACAGCCACAGAGACACAGAGACACAGAGAAGAACAGAAAGAGGGCAGAATGCAGAAAGCAGTAGGCTGGGAAAAGGGAATAGACCGTGATGGTGATCAGGCCACTCGGTCCTCGTCCGGCGTTTTTCTGCTTACTGCCTCCTGCTTACTGCCTTCCATTTTCTCTGTGTCTCTGTGCCTCTGTGGCTAATTCTGAAGAGGAACAAAATGGACGTTCGCTTACAAATCTCAATGGTCTTTCACCTCGACAAGTGTATCGGTTGTCACACCTGCTCGATCGCCTGCAAAAACGTTTGGACCGATCGCAAAGGCGCCGAGTACATGTGGTGGAACAACGTCGAGACCAAACCCGGCACGGGTTACCCGACCGCGTGGGAAGACCAGAATAAGTACAAGGGTGGTTGGGAAAAGAAGAACGGCAGCCTTGAGCCCAAGATGGGTGGCCGCAGTTTGCGCGTCCTGAACATCTTTCACAATCCCGACATGCCGCGGATGGATGATTATTACGAGCCGTGGACTTACAAGTACGAAGATCTCTTCAACGCTCCGGAAGGCGCCGATCAGCCGACCGCGCGGCCAATCTCGATGGTCACGCACAAGCCCATCGACATCAAAGCCGGGCCGAACTGGGACGACGATCTGAGCGGATCGCCGGTTTACGCGGCGAACGATCCGAACCTCGAAGCCTTAACGCCGGAACAGCGCGAAGAGCTGTTCGACATCGAACGTCTCGTCTTCTTCTATCTGCCGCGCATCTGCAACCACTGTCTGAACGCGTGCTGCGTAGCAGCGTGTCCGTCGGGCGCGATCTACAAACGCGGCGAAGACGGCATCGTGCTCATTAACCAGGAAAAATGCCGTGGCTGGCGCATGTGCGTGACGGCCTGTCCTTATAAGAAGACTTTCTACAACTGGTCAACCGGAAAATCAGAAAAGTGCATTCTCTGTTTTCCGCGTCTGGAAACTGGGCAGGCGCCCGCCTGTTTCCATTCCTGTGTGGGCCGGATTCGCTATCTCGGCGGACTGCTTTACGACGCGGATCGACTCGTGGAAGCGATGAACGTGCCCGACGACCAACTGGTCGACGCGCAGCGCGACATGATTCTAGATCCTTCCGATCCCGAAGTGCGTGCGGGCGCGATCGCCAATGGCATTGACGAGAAGACGCTGGAAGCCTGCGAACGGTCGCCGGTTTACGACTACGTCAAGAAGTGGAAACTCGCGCTGCCTCTCCACGCCGAATTTCGCACGGTGCCGATGCTGTTCTATGTGCCGCCTTTGCTGCCGGTCATGGCCAAGACGGATGACGGCGTGTACGACTGTTCAAACGAAGAGCTGTTCAGCCCGATCGAAAAGGCTCGTTTGCCGATGGAGTATCTGGCGAAATTGTTTTCCGCCGGGAACGTCGATCCGGTGCGTTTGGCGCTAAAGAAGCAATACGCGGTGCGTCTGTTCAAGCGCCTGGAAACAGTCGGCGACATGGACGCGGAAGTTGTGCGCCGCGCCCTGGAAGAAGTCGGTTCAAGCGAAGCCGAGGCAGAGGCGATCTATCGCCTGACATCTCTGCCGACCGAGCGAGAGCGTTACGTGATTCCGCCGATGCGGCGTGAAGAGGCGATGCAGATGTTGAATGACGACATGTGGGAAGGCAAAGGCGCCGCCGGATTTGGTTTCAACGAAGCGCCGGTGAGAGGGGCGTAGGAGCAGTAGGCAGTAAGCAGTAGGCAGTAAGCAGTAAGCAGTAAGCAGAATGCAGAAGGCAGAAAGAAAGCACATTCGATTGAATCCTGAAGGGGCGACATAAAACATGGCAACCACTACACAAATCGAAGCTAACGTCTACGAACGTCTCGCCTCTCTGCTGGAATATCCCGACGCGCGTTGGGAATCGAACATCGCACTTTGTGCCGACTTGGCCACATTGTCGGAATTTTGTGAAGGCGTCGCTGCGCTTTCACTCTCCGATCTCCAGGAACTCTACACGCGCACCTTCGATCTCAATCCGGTGTGCGCGTTGGAGATCGGCTATCACCTGTTTGGCGAAAACTACAAACGCGGGCAGTTTCTCGCAAGTCTTCGGGAGACAGAAGCGCCATTCGATTTGGGCCAGGAGCACCAACTGCCGGATTACCTGCCGGTGCTGCTGAGGCTGCTGACGAAACTTGACGACGAAGAACTGCGGTCTTCGCTGATCGGCGAATGCCTGGTTCCGGCAATCGACAAAATGATCGGAGCTTTGAAGGATGGCGAAAATCCATATCGTTACCTGCTGGAAACGGTGCGCGCGACGCTGCAATCCGAGGTGGGCGCGATTCCGATCGAAGAGCCTCGCTTCAAGATTCGAGCGAGCCTGCCGGTGTTGACCAACGATCTGCTGAATAGCCCCGGCCAATACGAAGTTGCACGAATGGGCGAATTCGCTGCGCCGTTCGATTTGAACACGAACCGCGATCTGTTCTGAGGGGAGTTACGAAGATGCTCGACAATCTGCTCTACATCATTTTCCCATACGCCGCTGCGACGCTCGCGATCGTGATTACTGTCCAAAGATTTCTCAAGCGCGGCTTTACGTATTCGAGCCTCTCATCGCAATTCCTCGAATCTGACGAACTCTTTTACGGTTCGGTGCCGTGGCACATCGGGATCTTGATCGTGCTGGCAGGTCACGCCATCGGCTTCGCGATTCCGCGGCAGGTGCTGTGGTGGAATGGGGTGCCGGCGAGGCTTTACGTGCTGGAAACGACCGGTTTGCTTTTCGGCCTGCTCGCGTTCGTTGGCATCGTCGGCTTGATCATTCGTCGCCTGACATCAGCGCGCATCCGCGCCGTAACTTCAGCGATGGACGTTGTGGTGTTGTTGATCTTGCTGATTCAGGTCGCGCTCGGCATTTACACGGCGCTTTTCTACCGCTGGGGATCGTCGTGGTACGCCACGTCGGCGGTGCCCTATCTGCGTTCGCTGTTTGTGCTGCAACCGGATCTGAAAATGATCGCGCCGCTGCCGATGGCGGTAAAGGCACACATCGTCAACGCTTTTGCCTTTCTCGCGATTCTCCCGTTCTCGCGTTTGGTCCACATGCTGGTCGTGCCGATTCACTACTTGTGGCGGCCTTATCAGATCGTGATTTGGAATTGGGATCGGCGGCGACATCGTCGCCATGCACCCAAGCCAGTTGGCGCAAGGTAAGGAGCGAAATCAGCCACAGAGGCACAAAGACACAGAGAAAACAGAGAGAAGGCAGAAGGCAGAAAGCAGTAGGCAGGGAAAGGGAAATGGATCATCTCTATCACAACTACCGTGATCACAGTTGTCGGTCCACCGGCATTGGCTTTCTGCTTACTGTCTACTGCCTTCTATTTTCTCCGTGTCTCTGTGCCTCTGTGGCTAATTGTTCTTGAAACATGAATCTTCGAACGGCAAAAATTATCTCGCTGCTGGTAACGCTGATTGGCGTGGCCGTCGTCTGGCAAGGGTCGACCTTTCGTAGCTTCGGCAACCAGCAGGGCTATCAGCCGAGGCAACCTATTAACTTCTCGCACAAGATTCACGCGGGCGATAACCAGATTCAATGTTTGTACTGTCACTCGTCAGCCGACAAGTCGCGCGTGGCTGGTATTCCGGCGGCGAGTACTTGCATGAACTGCCATTCGAAGATTCTGAATAACTCACCCGAAATTCAAAAGATCGCGGCGGCGCTGGCCGGGAACAAGCCAATCGAATGGATCAAGGTTAACGATCTGCCGGATCACGTGGCGTTCAATCACAGCCGTCATGTCACGGCTGGACTAAAGTGCCAGCTATGTCACGGCCCGATTGAAACCGAAGACCGGGTCTCGCAGGCTGACACATTGTCGATGGGCATGTGCGTCACCTGCCATCGCACCCATCGAGAAGTAACGCTGGACGAAAACGGCCGGCCGACTGTCACCAAGGAAGCTACGCCAAAGAGATTGATGGCTTCGACGGATTGCTCGGTGTGCCACCACTGAGAAGGCAGAAGGCAGAAGGCAGTAGGCAGAAGGCAGGAGATGTTCAACCAGTCCCGTAGGGACGGAATATTTATAGAGACACGGCTCCAAAAATGATCCTTCAGCGTAGGAGCGAGATATGATTGTTCAACCAAAACATCTTCAAGAAACATTTCGCTCCTACGGAGCTATTAGTTGCGTTGGCGCTCATTGCTATAAACATCCGGCTCCTACGGAGCTAGACGTGTTGTTGTCTCCTGCCTTTTCTCTTCTTGTTTCTTTTTCTCCGTGTCTCTGTGCCTCTGTGGCCGAAATGAAGTTATGACCGACAAGCTTTGGAAACAATTCCTCGATCAAGACACCGATGGCAATCTTGTGCAGTTGTCGGCAAAGAGTCCCGTTGCCGGCGTCTCGCGCCGCACATTTCTTGAAGTGCTGGGCTATTCAACCGCCGCCTTGACTCTGAGTAGTTGTCGCGCGCCTCAACAGAAAATAATTCCGTATCTCAAGCAGCCGGCGGAATTCACGCCCGGTGTAGCTAGTTGGTTTGCTTCCGTTTGTGGCGGTTGCAGCGCCGCCTGCGGCACGCTGGTGAAAGTGCGCGATGGCCGGCCCATCAAGCTCGAAGGCAATCCTGACCACCCGCTCTCAAGTGGTGGGTTGTGCGCGTTGGCTCACGCCATGGTCTTTGGTTTGTACGACCCTGAGCGTCTGCGCCAGCCGCTGATGGCGTCGCAGCCCGGCACCTGGGACCAGATCGATCAGCAAGTAAACGAGAAGCTTGCTTCCATCAAAAAGTCCAGCGGCAAAGTCCGTCTGTTAACCGGACCAATCAGTAGTCCGACGTCGCGCGAGGTAATCCAGAAATTCCTCGCCCAATTCGGCGACGGAAAGCACATCACTTACAGCGCAGTCTCGACCGACGCGATTCGGCAAGCGCATCTGCGCTCGCATGGAGTTGCTGCGATTCCTCAATGCCGCTTCGACAAAGCGAAGTTCGTTGTCAGTTTTGGCGCGGACTTCCTCGGCACATGGATCGCGCCGGTACAGTTCACGCGGGGTTACGCGAAGGCGAGGAACCTGCAGAACGCCGAGCGCGAGATGTTGCGGCATGTGCAGTTTGAATCGAGCATGTCTTTGACCGGCAGCAATGCGGACACGCGTGTGAAGGTTTCGCCGGCGGAGCAAACTAACAGTTTGCTTTACCTGGCCAAGCTCGTCGCAACGTCGAACGGCGCGGCGACGCTGCTGGCCGCTCAGCAGTTTGCCTCGCTTGAGTCGCCGCGACTGAATCAAAAGACCCGAGATGCAGTTGAGAAGGTCGCCAAAGAACTGGTGACGTTTTACGGCAATGCGCTCGTAGTCAGCGCCTCTGACAGCGCGGACCAGCAGTACGTCGTTAACTTCATCAACTTTGCGCTGGGCAGCTATGGCAACAGCGTTGACCTCGCCGCATCTTCGGCGAGTAATCAAAGCAGCGATCAGGAAATGATCGATCTCGTGCGCCAGATGAACGCGGGAGAGATCGCGGCGCTGATAGTTTCCGGCGTGAATCCGGCCTACGACTATTTCGACAGCCAGGCGTTTAGTAGCGGCTTGAAGCACGTGCCGTTGAAGGTTTCGCTAAACTCGACTCTCGACGAAACATCCTCACTCGCGGATTTCGTTTGTCCGCAAAGTCACTTCCTGGAAGCGTGGGACGATGTCGAGCCAGTACGCGGGACCTTCAGCGTGAATCAACCAACCATCTCGCCGCTGTTCCAAACGCGTGCCTTTCAAGAGTCGCTGATGCGCTGGAGCGGCGAAGGGCGAAGCTTCTACGACGCGCTCAGACAATCGTGGCGCGAAAAGCTTTTTCCACAACAGAAGCAATACACGAACTTTGATGAGTTCTGGGATCAGACGCTTCAGACGGGCTTCTTCACACCGGAATCAGCGCGCGCGGAAACACCTGCGTTCAAATCAGATGGACTCAAGGAAGCGATTGCGAGGCTGACTTCGGTCTCGGACAAGGCCGCGGAAGGTTTGGGGCTGGTGCTTTATCAGAAGGTCTCGATGCGCGACGGTCGATACGCCAACAGTCCGTGGCTGCAAGAGCTGCCGGATCCCATTACGAAGATCACCTGGGACAATTATGCCAGCGTCTCTCCAGGTTATGCCGCGACGGCTGGTTTTGAAGAAGGCCGAGTCGTACGCATCACCAAGGGCGCGGCTTCGATTGAGCTGCCAGTGCACATTCAACCCGGCCAGCATGATGCCGTCGTCGCGATCGCGCTGGGTTACGGACGGACGAAGGCGGGCAAGGCCGGCGATAACGTCGGCGCCAACGCTTATCCCTTCGTTACCGTTGCTGACGCGACGTTCCGCTTCAGCTCGACCGGAATCAAACTCGAAAGGACCGCGAGCAAGATCGAATTCGCGCAAAGCCAGAGCAAGGACTCGCAGGAAGATCGTCCGCTGGTCCGCGAACTCGCGTTGGCCGAATACGCCAAGGGCAAAGGCGAGACTGAAGAGGAGTACGGAAGTTTGTGGTCGGCCCACGACTATCCGGAACACAAGTGGGGTCTGGCGGTTGACCTCAACGCCTGCGTCGGCTGTTCGGCCTGCGTAGTGAGTTGTCAGGCTGAGAATAACGTGCCCGTCGTCGGAAAAGATGAAGTGCGTCGCCGCCGCGAGATGCACTGGATCAGAATCGATCGCTATTTTGAAGGCGACCGGGAAGATCCGAAGACGTTTTTCCAGCCGGTGATGTGTCAGCAATGCGACAACGCTTCGTGCGAGAGCGTATGTCCGGTGCTGGCCACGGTGCACAGCAGCGAGGGCCTGAACATGCAGGTTTACAACCGCTGCGTCGGCACCCGCTATTGCGAAAATAACTGTCCGTACAAAGTGCGCCGCTTTAACTGGTTTGAGTACTCTCATGTCGATCCAATCGCCAACTTGGGACTCAATCCGGATGTGACCGTGCGCAGTCGCGGCGTGATGGAGAAATGCACTTTCTGCGTGCAGCGGATTGAAGAAGTGAAGATCAAAGCGCGCAACGAAGGTCGCGCGATCGCTGACAACGAAATCCAGCCCGCCTGTCAGCAAAGTTGTCCGGCGAACGCGATCGTCTTCGGCGATCTAACTGACCTCAAGAGCCGCGTGGCGCAGTTGAAGAAAGGCGCACGCAACTACACGTTGCTGGATGAGCTGAATCTGCGACCGGCGTTGAGCTATCTGGCGAAGGTGAGAAATGAGGAGGTTTGAGAAGGGGCTCGAACGAGACGAGTGAGCGTTAGCTCCGTTAGGAGCGGAATATTTGTAGACCACGTTTCGTTAAAGGGTGAAGCTCCGTTAGGAGCGACATATGCCGCCCCTACGGGACTTAACCGCAGGCTTCAAAAGAAGACCATGGCTGTATCAGTTACAGAAATCAACGAGGCGACACAACCGCGTGCTACCTTCGAAATCGCGCATCCCGTCTATTCAAAACTGCGCAGTCCGCTCATTCTGGGCCGCAAGTCGCACGCTGACGTCACGCGCGACATCTGCCAACTGCTCGATCCAAAGCCGGGACTCGGTTGGTGGATCAGCCTGAGTGTCTCAATCGTGTTGCTCGTGATCGGCGTCATCGCCACTTACCACACTGTGATGACGGGTATCGGTACCTGGGGCTTGAACCGGACGGTAGGCTGGGCTTTCGACATCACCAACTTTGTTTTCTGGATCGGTATCGGTCATGCGGGCACGTTCATCTCCGCGATTCTGTTTCTCTTCAATCAGAAGTGGCGTACGTCGGTGAATCGCTCGGCGGAAGCGATGACCTTGATCGCAGTGATGTGCGCGGGACTGTTCCCGATTATTCACATGGGCCGCCCGTGGCTGTTCTATTGGGTGCTGCCGTATCCGAACACGCGCGGCACGTTGTGGGTGAATTTCCGTTCGCCTCTGCTTTGGGACTTCTTCGCGATTTCGACCTACTTCACGATCTCGGCCGTGTTCTGGTATCTCGGGCTCGTGCCTGATTTAGCGACCGCACGCGACCGCACGAAATCGAAGCTGCGCAAAGTGCTTTATCGGGTGATGAGTCTTGGCTGGAACGGATCGAATCGCACCTGGTCCAGATATGAAACGGTTTACACGGTGCTCGCCGCCCTCGCGACCCCTCTGGTCATTTCCGTTCATAGCATCGTCAGTTTTGACTTCGCCACTTCGCTGATTCCCGGCTGGCACTCGACAATCTTCCCGCCCTACTTCGTTGCCGGTGCGGTCTTCTCCGGCTTCGCGATGGTAATGACGTTGATGATCCTCGTGCGCAGGCTGATGCATCTGGAGGATTACATAACCCCACAGCACCTGGAAAACATGTGCAAGGTGGCGCTGCTCACCGGCTCGATCGTGGGACTGGCTTACGTAACGGAGATTTTCACCGGGCTTTATAGCGGCAATCCCAACGAGATTTTCGTGATCATCAATCGCGGGCTCGGTCCCTACGCCTGGGCTTACTGGATCATGTTTGGCTGCAACGCGCTCGTCTCGCAGCTTTTCTGGATTAGGAAACTGCGCACCTGGATTCCGGCGATCTTCGTAATCTCGATTCTGATCAATGTCGGCATGTGGTTCGAGCGATTTGTGATCATCGTGACTTCGCTCCATCGCGACTTTCTGCCGTCGAGCTGGGCCATGTATACGCCCACGATCACGGAGGTGGGCCTGTTGGTGGGCAGCTTTGGATTGTTCTTCACGGCGTTTCTGATCTTCCTGCGGCTGTTCCCGGCGATCTCGATCAACGAAGTGAAGGGGGTGCTCGGCTATGCCAGACATTGAAAGCGCAAAGCGATTCACCGCCGCCTTTTTTGAAAAGGAAGACGACCTGATCGCGGGCGCCGCGGAAGCACGGCTGGCGGGCTTTGAAGTCTACGACGTTTACACGCCGTTTCCGGTTCACGGCATGGACCGCGCGATGGCACTGCCGCCATCGCGTCTGACCTGGATCGCGTTTCTCGCGGGCGCGCTGGGTTTGGTTTTCGGTCTGACGCTGCAAGTGTGGACCTCGGCTTACGACTGGCCGCTGAACGTGGGCGGCAAGCCCTTCAATTCGTTTCCGCTATTCATTCCCGTGACGTTCGAGTTGACGGTCCTGTTCTCGGGGTTGATTGCGATTGGAGTGCTGTTTGCCCGGAATCGCATGTGGCTGTTCAGTAAGCGCCGAGTATTTGAGCGCGTCACCGACGACCGGTTTGTGCTGGTGCTGAGGCAGTCCGATGCTTCATTTGATATAGATAAAGCAACGCGGCTCTTCTCGCGGCACAACGCGATCAATGTGATCGAAGGAGACCAGTTCGTATGAAGAACTCCCTCTCCCTTTGGGAGAGGGCCGGGGTGAGGGGCGAAGCTAGGGCGAGAGAAAAAGAAAATGATTTTGTTTTTGTGTTGTCCCGTAAACCCTCACTCTAACCCTCTCCCAAAGGGAGAGGGAACAAGAAAGTGGCTTTTGGACGAAGTGGAGTATTAGATGAAACGATCACTTACATGGCTTGGGGTGATCCTGCTGCCCGTTTTGGCAATCGGTGGTGTCCGCGTGATGAGCCGCGACGTCGCCGTACGAAATCTTGAGTGGCCTTCGCAGATGCAGTACTCGCCTGCTTATCGTTCACAGACTGCGAATCCGGTGCTGCCTTATCAGATGACTGCACAACCGCCGGTGCCGGGGACGGTGCCGAGAGGTTTTCAACCATTTCACTACGGATCTGATCAAGCGGAAGCGGATCGCGCCGGGCGCGAGCTGAAGAATCCTTTTTCGTCCACGCCAGAGAATCTTGCGCGCGGGCAATACATATTTTCGAATTACTGCGTGGCTTGCCATGGCGCGACCGGCGCAGGCGATGGCCCAATCATTCCGAAGTATCCGAATCCGCCGGCGTACCAGACGGAAAAATCGAAAACGCTTCCGGATGGAACGATGTTTCATGTGATCACGCTCGGTCGCAACAACATGCCGGCACACGCGGCTCAGGTATCGGCGGACGACCGTTGGAAGGTGATTCTTTACATCAGAAAGTTGCAGGGGAAGTGAATTGAGAGTTTCGCATGTTCAGTTAGCCGCATTCATGCGGCTTTCCCGAAGGGTTATTAGGCCAGCCGTTTTACGGCTGGTTAAAGGGGGACTCAATTTCAGGAGAGGCCGTTTCAACGGCCTTCTCGCGCGTTGGCTTAAGCCCAACACAGATGTCAGGTAAGCACGCTGAAGCGCGCTAATGACAGATGGGCGCAGCTAAACCAGCCGTAAAACGGCTGGCCTAGGAACCCTTCGGGAAAGCCCGATGAATCGGGCTGGAAAAAAGGAAACGAGCACACAGGTGTTGAGCCATGGGAAATAGAAATTTCATCACAGCGCGCGCACAGAGAATTTTTCTCGTAATGCTCGGCATCGGCGTGGTCGGATTCGCCGCGGGTCTTTTCACAAATGACGCGCGCTTGTGGCCGAGCGTTCTGCTGAATGCTTTCTTCTTTCTTACGCTCGCGCTCGGCGCCGTTGTGTTCATCAGCATCAACCGGGTTGCGAACGCCGGCTGGGACACGGCGATCCGCCGCGTTCCGGAAGCGATGATGAGTTACCTGCCAATTGGAGCGCTCGCGATGATGACGCTCTACTTTGGCCGGAACACTGTTTATCAGGGCTTGCGTTCGTTCTTCGGTTACAACGGCAAGCCGATGGTCTTCAAGAACGCCTGGCTGAGCACGCCATTCTTCTTCGGCCGGATGGCGGTGTTCCTGGGTTTGTGGCTGCTGCTGGCATGGTTAATGAAGCGAGAATCGCACCAACAGGATCAGGATGGAAAGCCCGAGCACACTAAGAGAATCAAACGATACGCAGCGATCTTCCTGGCAGTGTTCGGCCTGACATTTACGTTCGCCAGCTTTGACTGGATCATGTCGATCGAGCCGCTCTTCTACAGCACGATCTACGCGTTCTACATCATCTCGGGATTGTTGCTGAGTGGCTTTGCCTCGATCACTGTCCTGGTGATCCTGCTGCGCCGGCGAGGTTTTCTGCCGGAAGTAACCGAGCACCATCTGCACAATCTCGGCAAACTCGTCTTCGGTTTCTCCACTTTCTGGGCTTACATCTGGCTGTGCCAGTACCTCTTGATTTACTACGCGAATCTGCCGGAAGAAACGATCTACTACATCCGGCGCATGCAGACGCCGGGATGGAAGGTGCTGTTTTTTGCGAACATCTTTCTGAACTGGCTCATCCCGTTTGTATTGTTGTTGTCGCGCGGCGCGAAGCAAAGCGACGGCTGGCTGCTGACCGCATGCGCGATCGTCCTGATAGGCCATTGGGTCGATCTCTACCAGATGATTTTTCCGGCGTACGAGCACGCGGCGATGGTTGGTTTGGTCGATGTGGCGATCGTGATCGGGTTTGCTTCGCTGTTCATTCAGTCATTCGCCGGCGGCCTGCGCAAGAGCGCCCTGGTGCCGCAGAACGATCCTTATCTTGCCGAGAGCCTGTGGCAGGAACCGCGCGACGCCCCGGATCCGCTGGCTTGGACCAGCGACATGAAGCGGGCCTTGGCAATGTCGACCGCCGGCTTTGCGATCACGTTTGCGGTTTGGGGACTGATCAGCGCGCTCGCTCCAAGGTTTGTCGAAGCATACCAACTCTCGCTGGTCAAGAAGTCGGTGCTGATCGCGATTCCGATCTTGCTGGGATCGTTTGGCAGGCTGCCGATGGGCATCCTCGCAGACAAGTACGGTGGTCGAATTGTGTTTGGTCTCCTGCTCCTGTTCTGCGTGATTCCGGCTGTGGGAGCGAGCTTATCGAGCTCATACCTATCGCTTGTAGCCTGGAGCTTTTTGGTCGGTTGCGCAGGCGCCAGCTTCCCGGTTGGCGCGGCCTTTACTTCGAAGTGGTTTCGATCGGAACAGCAGGGGACTGTTCTGGGGATCTATGCGATGGGCAACATCGGCTTGTCCGTCATGGTTGCGCTGGTGGCCGCATTCGACAACTGGCGTTTCCCATCGCGGACGCTGGGCATTGTCGCCGTTGCCTTTGGAGGTTTGTTTCTGGTCATGGCTAAGGACGCGCCGGGGGCGGCACGTTCGGCAAAGTCTCAAGAGTCGCTTGGCAGACTCTTACGCAACCCGCTTAGCTGGGCGCTTGGCCTCTTCTACTTTCTGACCTTCGGTGGCTTTGTGGCGCTTGGCATTTATCTTCCTACGCTGCTCAAAGACATCTTCGGTTTGACGCCGACGGACGCCGGAGCGCGCGTCGCTGGTTTTGTAATTCTCGCCGTGCTGATGCGGCCCGTCGGTGGCTGGCTGGCGGATCACTATGGCGGCGCAGTCGTGCTGACGGTGGCGTTCGCCATGATTGGCCTACTGTCGTTGGGTCTCACCTCTTCGGCAATCTTCGTGTTTACGATTGGCGCGTTGGGCACCGCGGTGGCGCTGGGAGTGGGCAACGGCGCGGTCTTCAAGCTGGTGCCGCAGTATTTCTCGGAAAATGTCGGCGCTGCTGCGGGTCTGGTCAGCGCGCTCGGCGGACTCGGCGGACTCTTTCCGCCGCTGATCCTAAGCGTTATTCGAAACTCGACCGGCACGTATGCGCTGGGTTTTGTCCTGCTTGCCCTCTTCGCTTTTGCGTGCCTTGGATTGAACTATCTCGTCTTTGTGGGCCGCGCAAAAAAAAGCTTTTCATATCAAACGTGAAGGTAGGTTTCCCAAGCCGCCGATCTGAGCCATGGAAGAAAAAGTCACTTCAACCGCACACCGCATGTTGTTCTTCAACACTCTGGGTTTCACCGTCTGCTTCGCCGTGTGGGTTTTCAACGGCGTGATGGTTACCTATCTAGTGGACAACGGAGTGTTCAAGTGGGGCCCACGCGAGATCGGCTGGCTACTCGGCATCCCAGTGCTCACGGGTTCGATCTTTCGCTTACCGATCGGCGTGTTGACGGATCGATTCGGCGGGAAGTGGGTCTTTGGACTACTGCTGATTGCTTGCGCCTTTCCCATGTACTTCCTGAGTCACGCGCACACATTTACGAGCTACGCGCTGTTGAGCGCTGGATTCGGCATGGCGGGGACGGGCTTTGCCGTGGGCATCGCTTACTCATCGGTTTGGTATCCGCTGAAATGGCAGGGCACGGCGCTGGGAATTTTTGGCGCCGGTAATGCAGGCGCTTCAATCACTACGTTTCTGGCGCCGTCGATGCTGAACTATCTCACCAGCAACGGCGCCAATATCGAGAACTGGCGCAAGCTGCCGCAAATCTACGCCGTCGGTTTAGTAGTGATGGGTGTTGTCTTCCTGCTCTTCACGCAGAACAAGAGACCGACGGCGCGGCCGGAAAGCGTGAGACATCTACTCAGCCCGTTGCGGAGCATGCGGGTGTGGCGGTTCGGTCTCTACTACTTCCTGGTCTTCGGCTGTTTCGTCGCGTTCTCGCAATGGTTGGTGCCTTACTTCGTCAGCGTTTATTCCGTCTCGCTGGTCACCGCGGGATTGTTCACCTCGGCTTTCAGTCTGCCGTCGGGTGTAATCCGCGCTCTCGGCGGCTGGGTCTCAGATATGTGGGGCGCGCGCCGCGTCATGTATCTGGTGTTGGGAGCGTCGATGGTGCTGGCGCTGCTGTTGAGCGTGCCGCGTATGGAAATCACTTCGCCCGGCAAGGGTGTCAGCGCGCTGAAGAATGGAACGGTGACGAGCGTGTCAGACGAGGCCGTGAAAGTAGACCAGACCGAATACAAGGTGCGGACAAGGTCGGGAGCTTTTGAGAACCTGGATCAGCGCGCGCTGATTCTGCCGACAAAAGACAGTTGGCAAACGCCGGTAGTGAAGCCTGGCGAGACGGTCAAGAAGAGGCAATTGTTGGCGAAAGAAACCACTCGCATTTATTTTCAGGCTAACGTCACCATCTATGCGGCGCTCGTCATCTTGATCGGTATCTCGTGGGGGATCGGTAAAGCAGCGGTCTACAAATTCATTCCTGAGTATTTTCCCACCGAAGTCGGCGTCGTTGGCGGCATGGTAGGCGTGATCGGCGGGCTGGGCGGTTTCGTTTGCCCGATTCTGTTTGGCTACCTGCTGGAGGGTTCGGGTCTATGGACGAGTTGCTGGATGCTGATGTTCGTGGTGTCCGCGGCCTGTCTCTGGTGGTTGCACTCAGTGGTGACGCGTATCGTGAGCCGCGGCGCGCCGCACCTGGCCGAAACGTTCGAACACAAGCCCTGAAGCTTTTCGCGAGAGATATCATGACAAACGACAAGACGAGCAGTTCGTGGTTGCCGGAGTGGATGCCCGAAGATCCGAAGTTTTGGGAAAGCAAGGGCAGTCGCGTCGCCTGGCGCACTCTGGTAATCACCACACTGACGCTGACCCTGTCATTCGCCACCTGGTTCATGATGAGCGCGATCGTGGTGAAGCTGCCTGGCATCGGCTTCAAGTTCACTACTAACCAACTGTTCTGGCTGGCGGCGATGCCGGGATTGGCCGGCGGCACGCTGCGCATCGTCCACACATTTCTGCTTCCGATCTACGGCACGCGCCGAATTGTCACCGTCGCGACGCTGATCAAGATCCTGCCATGCATCGGAATTGGTTTCGCGGTGATGAATCCGGCCACTCCGTTCTGGTTGTTTCTCGTGCTGGCTTTGCTGGCTGGTTTCGGCGGCGGTGATTTTTCATCCTACATGCCGAGCACCAGCATCTTTTTTCCCAAGCGGCTTCAGGGGACGGCACTGGGCATCCAGGCCGGCATCGGTAACTTCGGCGTCAGCCTCGCTCAATTCATGACGCCGCTCTTGATCACCATGGCGATGGTGGGTGGGCCTCAGGTCTTTACCAAGATTGATCCGAAGACAAAGGCTGTGCTGAGCACGTCTCCAATCTACTTGCAGAACGCCGCCTTTTGGTACGTCCCGCTGCTGATAATCCTCACGGTCGTCGCCTGGGCCTACCTGCGCAGCGTTCCGGTGACCGCTTCATTCCGTCAGCAGCTCGACATTTTCAAAGACAAGCACACCTGGTTTTGCACGATCACCTACATGATGACCTTCGGCAGTTTCTCGGGTTTGTCCGCGGCGTTTCCGCTGATGATCAGATCTATCTACGGCGGCTTTCCGGGAGCACCCGACCCGTTGCGCTATGCGTTCTATGGTCCGTTGATCGGCTCGGCCAGCCGCGTGCTGTTTGGTTTCGTGGCGGACCGCGTCGGCGGCGCGATCCTCACGACGATCTGCGGCGTCGCGCTGATCGCGGGAGCGATTCTGATGGTGACGATGGGGTTGCTGACTCCGAGTTCGATGGCGGACTTTCCCATGTTCGTGACGGTGATGCTGGGAATGTTTTTCTTTACCGGTATGGGTAACGCGGCGACGTTCCGGCAATACCCGGTGATCTTTGGCCACGACCGGCGCCAGGCCGCGGGCGTGATCGGTTGGACCGCGGCGCTGGCGGCGTACGGGCCCTTTGTTTTCTCGACCTTGATTGGCACGGTGATATCGCGCTTCGGTAGCGCGAATCCATTCTTTTATGGCTTGGCGGCTTTCTGCGTGCTGGCCACTTCTGTCAACTTTTGGTTCTACACGCGCCCGGGCTGCGAGCGACCGAGCTGAGCGATTGTCTTGTTCTGGAGTTGCGAGTTACCGAGTATCGGAAACGGAGGCATAGATGAAAGACCGATCGACGATGAGCTTTGTCACGATATGCGCGCTAGTACTTTCGACCATGACCGCGCTCGGCATCGGCGCAACTTCCAGCTCTGCTTTCCAAGAAAGAACTGAGCCCTCGATCTCGAAGGAAGGCAAAGAGTGTATCGCCTGTCACGCCGAGACGACGCCGGGCGTCGTGGATCAGTGGAAGAACAGTGCGCACTATGCCAAAAGCGTCGATTGTTTCAGTTGTCATAAGGCAAACCCGGGAGATCCGGCGACGTTCGAACACTACGGGCAAAAGATCGCCGTCATCGTTACGCCCACCTACTGCAATCGGTGTCACGAAAACGAAGTGAAACAGTTTGAAGCTTCGCATCATGCCAACGCGGCCAGCTTCATTGGCTCGCTCGATAATGTGCTGGGAGAAGTTGTGGAAGGCGGAGCCGCGGCAATCAATGGCTGTCAGCAATGTCACGGCTCGACGGTGAAATACACTCGCGAAGGAAAATTTGAAGCCAGCACCTGGCCCAACAGCGGCATTGGCCGCATCAACCCCGACGGCTCGAAAGGCTCTTGCGCGGCGTGTCACGGTCGCCATTCATTCTCATCAGCGGTCGCGCGCCGACCAGAGAACTGCGGCAAGTGTCACATGGGACCTGACCATCCGCAGATCGAAATCTACAACGAATCCAAACATGGAATTCAATTCCGCGCCAACGAAGCGCGGATGAATCTCGAAAAGAAAACCTGGATCGTAGGCAAAGATTATACGGCGGCGCCCACTTGCGCGACTTGCCACATGAGCGCGACCTCGAACCAGCCAGTGACGCATGACCCCGGCGCGCGCATTAGCTGGACGCTGCGGCCGGCAGTCTCAATCAAGCTCGAAAATTGGGAGAAGCGGCGCCAGTCCATGCAAGACGTCTGCTCAAACTGTCATGCGGCGAGTTGGATCGAAAATTTCTACAAGCAGTATGACAACACCGTCGATCTCTACAACGAGAAGTTTGCCAAACCGGCGAAAGCGATAATGGATCAGCTTCACGCTGACAAGAAACTCACGATGACGCCCTTCGATGAAAAGCTCGAGTGGACTTACTACGAGCTGTGGCATCACCAGGGCCGGCGCGCGCGCATGGGCACGGCGATGATGGGCCCCGATTACACTCAGTGGCACGGCTTTTACGAAGTGGCCAAGAATTTCTACAACGAATTCTTGCCTGAGGCCGAGGCAGCCGAACCGGGCATTACCCAGAAAGTGCTGGCGAGCGATTTTCACAAATGGCGCAAAGGATTCACTCCGGACGAGCTGCAAAAGATTCTGCAATTTTACAAGGAGCGGTACAAGCAATGATCCAGGAAAGGTGAGAGAAATGAATTCCCGAAACGGCATCATGTGGTCGATAGCAGTTCTGCTTTGCCTTATCGCGATCCCGAAGGCATCTGCACAATCGCCGGCCTCGGCTCCTTCAAACACGGATTTGCAAGAGCGCATTCGCCAACTGGAAACGCAGATGGCCGAGATGCGCGGCGAGCTCGACCGATTGAAGCGAGACACGGCGAAAACTGAGCCGCAGATTGTGCCGATCAGCGCCACGGTTGCGGACTCGTCATCACCAGCAAGCCAGGCAACCAAACAGGAAACCAAGCCCGCGCCCAAAGTGATCGGAATTGATCTCGGACCGGTGCGGGCTACACCTTACGGCACGATCTATTTCAACGCGTTTGGAAATAGCGGCGGCACGAACAACGCCGACGTTCCATTGTTTGCAACGCCGACGAATCAAGGCAACGTCAGCATGAGTGTGCGGCAGACGCGGCTGGGTCTTAAACTCGAAGGTCCGACCATCGCGCACGCGAAGAGCCGGGGACAGGTCGAAGCGGATTTCTTCGGCGGCTTTCCGGCGGTTGGCGTAGGTGAGAATTTTGGAATCGTGCGTTTACGTTTAGCATTCGCCCGACTTGAATGGGAAAAGACTTCACTAGAAGCGGGACAAGACTGGACGATTTTTGCGCCAAACAATCCTGTCTCAATTGCGGCAGCGGCAATTCCGCAGATGGCCGCCGCGGGAAATGTCTGGGCGCGTCTGCCGCAGCTTCGACTTGAACATCATTGGGCGAGCGGCAAAGTTTTGTGGCAAGGAGCAGTGCTCGCGCCAAGCACCGGAGACTCGCCAACCGCAAGCACGTCGCCGTTCTTCTTGCAACCAACAACTGGCGGAGCTTCGCGAGTTCCTTTCTTCCAAAGCCGTGTAGCTTTTAGTGATGGAAACTGGCTTGGCACGAAGAAGGGCGGCACTATTGGCTTCTCAGGTCAGTACGGTCGCGCGCGCGTCGCGAACACCGCCGGCAACAACAAGATCGATGCGGTCGGCATCGCAGTTGATTGGAATTTTCCGATCGTTGCGCGGCTGACGATCAATGGCGAAGCGTTTGTTGGTCGTAACCTCGCCGGGTTTCAGGCCGGAGCCTTCCAGGGTTTCAATCCCGACTTCGCATATCGTCGTGGCACAACCTTGATCAGTGGTGGACCGAGAGCCATCGGGACGCGCGGCGGTTGGATGCAGTTCGGCTTCACCCCGCCGACGCTTTCCGATCGTCTGACGATCTATGGAACGTACGGACTCGACGATCCGCGCGACCGCGACCTTGTTAGTTTGACGAAACGCGACTGGCGTCTGCGCAACCAGGCGGTCGCGTTCAGCTTTCTCTACAAGTTCACGCCGCAGCTTTCGTGGGGCATTGAATTCCGCCGTTTTGATACTTTCTATCTACAAAGCGGAAAGCAAACGTCAAATCACGTTAATCTTGGAGCGGCATTCAGTTTCTAAAAGCCAAGACTTGCCTCGTAACAAGACTTCCGGATTCAGCGGCGGTGAACATACTCTTGCGCCGAAGTCGAGAAATGTGATTCGCACTAAGAAGCGAGATCCTTCGCTTACCTGGAACCCGCTCTCGCACGCAATCAGGGACCAGCCCGGCGGAGAATTCGCGGTGGCGTCTCGTTCAGCAGTTTGTCACTCGCGCCGTACGCCAGCACATGCCAGCGAAGAACGCTGTTGCCGGACTTGTCAAACAACCATGAAGGGGCGCGATATAAGTTTGAGTCCTTAAGCGCGACCGCCGCGAAGATTTCAGCGCCATTCAAATCCTCAATCACCAGCCGGTAGTACCGCACGTCAGGAATTCGGGGCCAGACAAAAGTGATCGACTGCGATCTGGGGAAGTCTGCTTGATCCTCTGGTGCGAGCCGCAAATCCGCGGCGTTGAATTCATCGGCTGCTGTGTCACCGCCCGTGCCCACGTAATAGCGCAGCACCGGCATTGCAAAGCCCGCAACTCCGCCACTGTCCACTGAGCCCGCGCCCGCGCCGACGGCCGACAAGTTGGATCTATTCAGTCCATCCTGCGCGGCTTCGATGCGCAAGAGGAGGAGATACTTGCCTTCGACCGTCTTTTCGATCCGCACGTCTTCAGGGCCGGGTATCAGAACGCGTCCGCCCGGTGGCAGGAAGACATTGAATCTCTTTACTTCAGTGAATCGTCGCTGCGTGCCGCGCTCTTCAGTGGGCAGAGATGATTGCGGTAACAAGTCGCGTTGCGTCGGCGCTTCTTCGCCGGGTTTGACGATTTCCCAACGGCCGATCAAACGCCCGGTGCCGGTGTAGAAGACTTCGGCGGTAATCCGCGGCAGGTGCTCGCCTGATTTCACAAACGGGACAGTCTTGTTGCCGCCGTCCCAAAGCAAGCGGACGTTCGTCAGCGAGAAGGGAACCGCTGCTCCATTACCGCTCAGGCGCAGAGTCACGGGCACGTACTCGTCTACGCCGCCAATCGTGCTGACAAATCTCCGCACGTAATAGAAACTGGCGGTCGCGCCGCGCGCGGCGTCGAGATAAGCTCGCCGCGCCACCGACGGTGTTACGGACATGATGTCCGTATAGGCATTAGTACCGCTAAGCCGTGATTGATTGTAACGTACCGGCAGACGCCCGAAGATGGTCGCCGGATCGCACTTCATGCCAAAGTCCGGGACTGCGGAAACCAACGCGCCGCACCAGGTCGAGTCAACCGGACGGCGGGTGCCGAGATTGCCAAACGTCAGCAGGACGCTGGTCGCGCCTTGCGAATAGACGGTCGCCTCGGTGGGCGAGACCGTGATCGTTTGCGCGGTTACGCTCAAGCCGCAGCAACACAAGATTGAAATGATTAGTAGGCAGGCCTTCATCACGGCTCCTTAAAAGATTGTTACGTTCAGGCCGCCGTTAAGCAGCTTTACCCTTGTCAGACTCGAACTTCCCAGGAAGAACTCCTGCCGCCGTGCGTATCGATCGGCGTAACGAATGAACAACTGCGTCTGCACTTTCTTCAGTCCACCGCGCTCGACGCCAACGCGATAAGAGAACTGGGTATCAAAGTCCGTGTTGCGGCTGTCGTTTGTGCGCGCGCGGTCTCCCGCGACGGTGTTTGCAATACTGCCGGTCCAGACCATGTGCTTGTTTACGTTCCACGTAGCTGTCGTGCCCACGCGCCACGTCGTATTAAGTTTCGCGCTCTCCAGATCGTTGGCGCTCTCGCGCGTCAGGTCAAAGTCCAGATTCAGAGAAGAGCGCGGCTTAAAGCCCACCCGCGTGGTGTGCGTCTGATTGCGAAAGTCGGCCAGCGCGCGGCCCGGTTGTTGGTTGTCGGTGAACGAGTGATTGTAGTTGTATCCGGCATTGATTTTCTTGAACTGCCACTCGGCGGAAAATGTCTGATTCGTGCTGTACTGGTTAGGGATGAGGCTCGTGTCAGTACCGAAGCCACCGTTGACTGGAAAACCCGCGCCGAACTGATGCGTGCGATCAAAACTGTACGAAAGCCGAGGCCACAGCGGAGACTTGCCCGAAGTCTTGCCAAAGAGCGCGGCGGCAGGCGTGGCAACTGAGAATCGTTCGGCCCGCGTCAGCGATTCGAGGATCGACGCAATGTGCCGAAGGTTGTCGTTAAAGCGCGTGCCGCCCGCCTGGAAAGTTATCTCGCCGATGTTGCCGGACACCAAGAATTCATTCTGCTGTTTGTCGGCTTGAGTTGAAGCGCCAAGGCTCTTGAACAGCGGATCTACTTGCTCATGTCTTACCGCAATACTCAAACTCATCTGTCTTGATTTAGTGAGCGCGAAACCCCTGAGCACGTCGTAGCTAACGTCAAAGTAGCGCGCGTTGCGCGTGAGGAAAGGCACGGCAATCGTGTTCGTGCCCTGGTAAAGCAGCGGGTCAGCCGGGTTGCGATACTGGCTGCGCGTGAAGCCGCCGTCGAACTTGAACCGCTGTGACTTGTCGGTGAAAATCAGGCGCACGCTGCCGCCTTTACTGCGCTCGACATCGTTGACGCTGCCCTGCGTGAAGCTGTTCAAAGCCTGGATGTACGCCGTCACGCCCGAGAACTCGAGGCGGAAGCCGCCGGGACGTTTTGGCAACAACTCGACGCCCAGGGTCGCGCTCGCAAGCTGATGTTTGCTCTTGCTCAAACCGAACAGATTTCCATATCCCACGACGTTGGTTCCATTCATGGCGGCGATACTGAAATCGAATCGCTTCGTAATCGGCACAGTGACTGTAATCCCGCGGCTGGAAAAGCTGTTGATGAGCTGGCGCGAAGAACCAAACGAAGTGTGGCCGATGGCAACCTTGGCGCGGCCGATCTGAAGCTGCACCAGGTAGCTTGCCAGATCGATCTGCGGCGCGTCGTTACCGAGCGTGCCGAAGCGCAGAGCCTCTGGATGAAAAGTCGAGCCGGCAAAATCAATCTGTGTCTGCGAACTGAATAGGCCATGCGAGCCTTCGCTGCGCAGGGAGAGTTGCACTGTTTCGTCCGTGAACGTTGCGCGCTCAGTGGGCCGGGTGTTCGCCGGGAAGTTAAATTGCGCCATCTGCGATTTGACGCTAAAGGTCAGCGACGGTGTGAACTTGAACTTGCTCTCAATCGCGTTCTTGGTAGCCGGCGCGGCGGGAGCTTTGGCATCGGTTGCGGTATCGACGCTGGTCGCGCTCTGCGTCTGGGGAGACGGCGATGGCGTGGGAATTGGCGCTGGCTTTTCTTTGGCTACCTGCAAATCAAAACGCGCCACTTCACGCCACGTGGCATCCGTGCCTACCAAGTACACGACAAGCGTTGATGTTCCCAACGGCAACGGAAACAGAGCGGGACTATAGACCAGCCGAGTGTTGTCGACGATGAATAGACTGGTGACGTCTGAGCGATCAATGATGACCGCGATGCGGCCTTCTTCATCTTTGAGAGCCCGACTGAGATGGAGCTCAATCGTGGTGTCGGGAGTGATAGGAGTCCGCGAGTCGAAACTGGCCGTCACGGACAAACCAACCTGCGCCTGCGAGGTGTTCAGATGGAGGCCCAACGCGCACCCCGTCAAGGCGAAGAAAAAGGTTATTACAATTTTCCGCCGCATGCGTTCGCGCATTGAGCCGTTCTTTTCCAATTCTCGACGAATTCCGGCGCCGACGCTGGAAGTCGTCCATTTTCCGGGCGACGATGCCGCGACGAAAGTTATCAGCCGGTCACTTGATCCTGATCAGTGAATTAGCGCCCTGATCTCCGAGCTTGAAAAGCGTGCCGGGTGCTGTAGCGATTCGAACCTTACACCCGGGAGCAAATTGGCATCCTCTTCGGCGAGCCCGAGTTTCATCTCCTGCTCGATATACGGCAGCAGATCGTTCAGTGCACCTGTCTTATCGCCTTTGAACTTCACGATCTCGCTCAGCGTTATCGCCCCGTCTCCATTGGCGTCGAGAAGTTTGAAGGCGTCCTTAGCTCCATTATCCGTCTGGAGACCCTGCGTGACCTCGTCGGCGCTGTTAGGGATTCTCGAACGCAGGGAACCGATTATTCCCGGGACTCGCGAATTCAGTTTGGCAAACAGCTGTCGCTGTGCTTCGTCGGCCAGTGGGTTGGCTTTCCAAACGATCGGGTCATCGGTTTGGTTAATGCTGCAGTCTTCGCTGGCAGTGACTCCCGGCGCCGCGGGTACGCCCCGCAGGACGAACGTCTGGCCCTTTTCGCCCAATTCAATTGAATAGTTATAGCCGCACTTCCGTGGTTTCAAACCAAGGGTTTCAAAGGAAGTTGTAAAGGTCCGGTGCTGTTTGAAATAGCTCTTCTGCGCCTCGCGGATCTGCTGTAGATGAACTGCGGCACAAGACCGGTTATGCGCGTGCCGCACCTTCTGCACCGCAGGCAGCAGCAAGCCGATGAGGATCGCGATGATCGCGATCACCACGAGCACCTCTATCAGCGTGAATCCACGCTGATTTGTTTTTGAAGAATTGACTGGCTTGCAACGAGCGAACCTGACGTTAGCCGCGGCGCCAGTAGTCACAAAATCCCGAGGATCCAGTAAATGTTTTCCTCTTTGAGTCATTTGTCATTTCTCCTTCTTCTGAACTAACGATTTTGGAGCGGTCGCCATTCCGAGGAATTTTCGGCGGATGATGACATTTCTCCGGGCCGGATACAATCATTTCGCCGGGCATTGCTAAAACTCGCCTTTCTTGTTGACTTGAAATTGTTGGCCCAAACCTGTCTCGGCGCTCACTCGCACAGTGAACGATACCGGAGCGGCCGCCGCCCCGGACAGATTTAGCGTCATGCTGGTCGCGTTTGCCTGGGTACTGGCGCGGCCCGTCGAATTGTCTGGGCGTTTGACTTCGACCGAGATGAAAATCTTTGGCCCGAGGAAGCAGTCTGAGGGCGGATGATTAGCTGTCCAGTCAATGGTGACGGCATCGGGCGTTGCGCCACTGCCCGCAGTGAAGGTTAAGCCGGTAATGCTCACGCTGGGAAAACAATTATCCGGCAATGGCACGAGGCTGCTATTCGCAAATGTTTGCGTGGCAGAAGCGAGCACGGGCGCGCCGTTGCCTTGCGCCGTCAGGGTCCGGCGCGCGACCCCGCCGAAAGTTGTATTGATGGTCACGTCGTATTTGACCGGATCGGTTTCCGTAACGCCGCGCGGAATCTGTACGACGGTCGTAAGCTGGCCACTGAAAATGTTACTGCTCTTAGTTGTGCCCGTGTCCTGATGGCCGAGCCGGCGCGTGATTGTGACTTTGATTTCATATCCGAAGCCCTGACTTGTTGCAATAGCTCCGCCCTGGAAAGATGTATTATTGGAAAAATTACCCTGAAAACCACCTCCAAATTGGGAAGGGGTATTGACGACTGGCACTCCATAAGTGGAGCACGGAGCTGTGGCGCTGTTGTTGAAGCCAGATGATATAGTCGCCGGCAGGCCGTTGAAGATGACTTGCACATTGTCCTTGCCATTGCTTCTCCCAAGGTAGGTCACGCTTTCGATTTGCAAGTGTGGGCTACACAAAGTTACTTGCGGCGCCGGACGTGCAAACCGCACATGCGCCGCGGCAGATAGCATAGGCGACAATCCCGACGCGACCAACGCCAGCAGCCACAACAAATTCTTCAATAAGCTTTTCATACCTTGTCCCTTGCCCCTCGTTTTCGAATCTCGGCTCGCGATCGGCGTCTATCTGCTTTTCCCTGCGCCTGGGGTTTGCGCTCTTCGCCGGAGCGACCAGATGGACTCTCAATTGGAAACATTGAGATCCAGAATCTACCACGGAGCGTGGGCAGGCAGGCAACGTCTGACGGGCGAGAGTACTTCCACGCAAACGCGCCTGCCGCTTCAAGCCGCCGCGCCATGGCCGGAGCATGAGACTAGTCAATACTTGCGCACGATGCTCCTGTGCCGATGCCGGGAGCACACTATCATTGAGCAAGCATTCAAAACGGGTTATACGTGCCGTTCTCGCCACATGCCCCGGCCACGCGGTTAATCGTGTCGCCGGTCGGGTAGTGCCCCAGCTTAATCCCGAGTCCAATGCGCGCCCTTCCAATCGAGCATCGCACACTCACAAATTTCATCGGGGCCGGAGTTTCATAAGCTGCCCGAACAATCTGCAAATCAGCGCCATCGCCAGGCCCGGGACCCGTTATGATTTTCTTGCGGAGCTTGTCCAGAGGTATGCTGATCTCGTTCCCGTGGCTGGTGAGCCCGTTCGAAGATTCTTCCAGCAGTTGCCTGAAGGTGGTTTCCTTGAAGAATGTGTTCGAGGTCCCATCCGTGATCTTTGCCGCCAAGCTTGCGTCCAGGTCGTCCCATTCGTTCGCTGCCTTAAGCTTTCTGATTATTTCACGAATCGTGTTTTGGACCCCTGGTAACCGGCTCTTGAGATCGTCTGACTTAACCTGGAAGGGATTAATGTGAATGTGCTCGAGCACCGGCTGTTTGGCAAGCTTCGCACATTCGCTGTCGAAGGCGACCAGGTCGTCGAAGTACTTAGCCAAGGCGCGCTCTTCATTGGCGAGATCTGCGGCGGTAGCGGTCGTCGCCGGAACCGCCGGTTGCCTCGCCGCAGTTGACGGGCGTACGCCCGCGGTGACGGTTATGCCGAGAGTGGCGACGATCGCCATCCATTTCAAATGACTTGATGACTTAATCACTTTGCTTCTCCTTATCAGTTAAGATCATTCTAAGGTTTGGGCGTCGCGTTTTCCGGCGACGCCCGCATGTTCGGCTACGGGTGTGTGAGTCTCACAACCATATCTATTACTTGGTCACACTCCACGAGCCAACCCGGTCAAATCCGGTGTTGGACCCGGAATCGTCGGTGATCAGCAAGTACTGTTTGTAGTTCTTTCTCGCGGCCGGGTGTTTGAAGACAACTGACCAGGTGACTTTCACGCTGCGCCCATTCGGGCCACTGCCGTGCACACTGG
>Ga0082335_1000760_pt1 | contig 49053 bp, 45 predicted proteins | sample Subgrocontami58m_FD_72375 | JGI IMG/M metagenome (GOLD analysis project Ga0082335, IMG submission 72375) | Subsurface groundwater microbial communities from S. Glens Falls, New York, USA - GMW37 contaminated, 5.8 m (SPADES assembly) (version 2) ... | reverse complement strand
CATCCTTCCGTCTCGCCAATTTCCGCGCCGCATGGCAAGGTCGTTCATGGGCGCATGATCCGGCGAAGTGGGAACCGGTTCGCCGATAAGATCATGCGCCAAATTAATAGTTAGCGCGCGATCAGACGCAAAACCGGTACCCACTTTTGCTGATCGCGCGACGGAGGCCGCCAATGGCGATCTATGCGCTCGACGGGCATGCGCCCGATCTGCCCGACGACGGCAGCTATTACATCGCCGATACCGCGGTGCTTATCGGCCGGGTGCGGCTGAAGACCGACGCCAGCGTCTGGTTCGGCTCGGTGCTGCGCGGCGATAACGAATGGATCGAACTCGGCGCGCGTTCCCAGGTCCAGGACAACGCGACCCTGCATACCGACCCGGGTTTTCCGCTCAGCATCGGCAGCGATTGCGTCATTGGCCACAACGTAGTGATGCACGGCTGCACGGTGGGCGACAACAGCCTCATCGGCATGGGCGCGATCCTGATGAATGGCGTGAAGATCGGGAAAAATTCACTGGTCGGCGCAGGGGCCGTAGTCACGGAGGGGAAAACATTTCCCGAACGCGCGCTGATTGTCGGAGCGCCGGCGCGCGTCCTCCGCAGCGTGGATGACAAGGCGCTGGAGATGATCCGCGAAGGCGCCGACATCTATGTGCGGCGCTGGAAGCAATACGCGAAGGGCCTGACGCGGATCGAGTGAAGCTTCGCCCGCACCCTGAAAAAGGGTGCGGCCGGCCCTTGGGGGAAGGCCGGCCGCTCGCGAACCCGGTCTGGGGACGGGGAGGGGTGGGGACGTGACCGGGAGCGCGAATCTCCTTCTTGCCGCGTGTCAGCGCGCGGTAGCTGTGACGGTTGCGGGCGGCGGGTCGCCGAGCGCAACCCAGGAATTCTGGTTGGACTGTGATTGCCGCTTGACGAAGCGGTAGCCGCTCTCCGACCAGAGCACGATGCTCTCGTTCTGATTGTCGAGAATGAACTCGCCCTTGTCGGTCTTGACCGTGAGCACGGCGTGGCCGTCGCCCTTCTTGTCGCGCACCACGGTGATGAGCAGCGCGCTGCGCGGCCAGCCGGCTTTCATCAGCATCTGCCGCTTGAGCAGCACGTATTCTTCGCAGTCGCCGTAGCCATCGTCGGGATAGTTCCAGCGCTCCACCACACCCCAATGCTCGAGGTCGGTGACCGGCTTGATCGAAGTATTGACCCACTGGTTGATGCGGACGAGGTCGCTCCAAGCCTTGGAGGTCAGCATCACGTCGCGCGCAGCGCCGCCCGGACCGTCGCATTCCGCGGCGTGGTCGTTGCAGAACTGCACCCAGCCGATGGGCGGCCTGGCATCCTGACCCACCGAGATGAATATCGGCCGCTCCGGCCCGGCCATAGCGGCGGGGACGGCGAGCATCGTAACAGTGGCCAGTATGGCGCTGGCCATAAGTATTCTTTTTGAAAACCACTGCATCTGTGGCCCCTCCCGTCGTGATGGGGCCACATTTCCCACAAAGCTTTTGAATCGCTGCTAAATCTGGCAAGTAACTTTGAAGACAACCAAAATAAAGATCATATTGAATACTATGTGTATTCTATTCAAATGCCTGTAAAATGCCAAATATTGCAATTTAAGTAAAATTTGAACGTTAATCACCCAAACGCAGCCGCGGCGCGCCCGCAACGTATATAGGCGGGCCGAGATTTAACCTTGGGGGAGGCTATTTGGGGGAAGGCAGGCGCGCCAAAGCCTGGGGCCGGCGTGCCGAAAAAGGGCTTTGCGAGGTACGCCGGGCGCCCCGGCGTTTACTCCCCGGTGACGCTTTCCTCGAGAAAATCCGGGTGCTGCAGGCGTGTGAACTCGATGGCGAAGCCGTCATCAATGTGGCGAACGACCCGGCCAGCGGTCTTGCCGACCGTGACCGCGGCCCCGATCGGCGGCAATTGCGCAGGCGGCACGGCAATCGCCGCGCCCGACAGCGACATGTCGATGATGCGGCAGGCGATATTGGTGCCATTCGGCAAAATGAGCCTGGCCATGGGGTTGCGCGGCACGATACGGCCGTGGCGGCGATCCTCGGGCAGGTTCAGGATGTTCCGGTTGGCGAGCCAGGTGAGCTGCGCCGCCAGTTTTTCGCGTTTGCGCGGCGTTGCCCCGATCGACATGGCAAAGCCGCCTTCGAATTCACGCGTGATCTTGCCTTCCAGCCGGCCCAGGTGGTCGACATAGGCAATGACGCGCTCACCGATCTTGCCGGGGGTGGCCGCCATGACGGCCATACCGCCCGGCGACATATTGATGATGCGGCAAGGGTATTCCTGGCGATTTTCCAGCATGAGGCGGCCCAGCAGGTCGACTTTGACCCGCTGGTGACGGCGGCGCTCCTGGCTCAGGGGCAGGATTCTCGCTCGTGTTTGCGCCATCACCATTCCAGCCCGCCCCGTCCACGCAATCCGTAGTGTCGCGCCAGATTAGGCAGCTATCCTTAATGCGGCGTTAGCCCGCGCAACCCAGGCGCTTGCCTCAGGTGGGTCACGACCGTCCGCCGTCATAGACCACCAGGCCGTGGCGCAGCCGGCCATTGCCGGAAATGGGTACGAGGCGCGGCGCTCCCACGGTGCGCATGGCCGGACCCAGATGGCGGACGGTCCCGCAGGTCAGGCCCTCCACCGCGCTCGTCCCCAGCCAATAGGGAGCGGCGATGGGCGCAAGCACGCCGAGCAGGCGAGATTGGCTTCGATCACGATGGGTGAGCGGCAGCAGCAGCAGTTCCAGATCGATGCGCGCGCCGTCCGTGTTGCGGCCGCTGACGCCGGCGACAAGCCCTGCGGATTCGTCGGCGACGGCCGCGACTTGCTCTTGCATGGCGTTCTGCTCCGCTTGCGCCCACAGATCGATGAAGGATGTGCCCTTCAGCTCCCGGCAAAACAGGGCGCATGTGCGCGTGCCGGCAAGACGAAAATGATGTCCCCCGCGCGGATCCCGCGCGAGGATGAAGGTATCTCCAAGCGCGCGGCGGATCGGGCCGGGCTCGATGTCGCCCCGCTCCGGCGCGACGCGCTTGCCCCGCCTTTCATTCCAATGCTCGAACACCTCGCGGGTTGACGCGTGTTTCATGGCGGCCCCTGTCCCGTTCTCGCGCAGGGCCCGGCTTCTCGTGTCCCTCAGCGGGACATCCGGTCCGGGCCTTCGACGCTTCATGACGGAATGAGCAGGGGCCGTGCCGCGGCCGCGTTGCGCGGCGCGATTTTCGCCGCGAACGCGCGTTAGCATTAATTGTGCTTCGCTCTTGCGCGCGGCGCGGGATCGGCTAGCTTCGCTGCACAAGTTTACGGGGAAGGGTGGGGATGTGACCGGCGCCGCGAATTGTGGGCGCTGACACTGACCACAAGAGGGGGCTCCAAGGAGGAGGGCTTAGGCTCTCCTCCTTTTTTTACGCATTCCGTCGCTTGCCGCCGGGCCTGGAAGCAGCCTATGTGGGCGCGCAGCAGGGACCCGCCGTGAACCAATCCTCAGAGCCGATGTTCAACGTGCCCGCGGTCATCGTTGCGGTCCTCGTCGTGCTCGCCGCCATTCACGCGATCCGCGTCTATGTGCTGTCCCCCGAGGAAGACCTGGAACTGCTGCTTCTGTTCACGTTCATTCCGGCGCGCTATGACACCTCGTTGCTGCTCGATGGAGCTCTGCCAGGCGGTTTCGGCGCGCAGATTTTGACCTTCGTGACCTATTCGTTGATTCACGCCGACATCACCCATTTGGGCATGAACGCCGTTTGGTTCGTTCCCTTCGGCAGCGCGATCGCGTGGCGGTTTGGCGCGGGACGCTTCCTTGCCTTCTTCGCGATGACGGCCGCGGGCGGTGCGGCTGCGCACCTTATTGCCCATGCGGGCGAAGTGCTCCCGGTGATCGGCGCCTCGGCGGCAGTGTCCGGAATGATGGCGGCGTCAATGCGCTTTGCCTTTCAGCCGGGTGGCCCGCTTGCCGGATGGCAGAAAAGGAGCCCGCGCTCCTGGCACGTTCCCGCCGTGCCCTTGCTTTCATCTTTGCGTGATCCGCGCATTGTTGCCTTTCTCACCGTGTGGTTCGGCCTCAACATACTTTTCGGGTTGGGCTCGCTGCCGATCGCCGGCGCGGGGCAGACGGTGGCATGGGAGGCGCATATCGGCGGCTTTCTTGCCGGTCTTTTGCTGTTCTCCGCGTTCGATCCGGCGCCGAAGCAGGTTCCGTTCGACGACGGCGCCGGCCCGGAGGGCGAGGCCACCCGCGAATAGCGCCTTGCAGAAGCGCGCTGCGGGGTGGATCATGCGGCAGGTGTTCGCTGGTTTGGTGGAACCGCGCCGGGCGCATCTTCATTGGCATAGGCCCGACCACCCTGCCGGGAATCCTGATGCTAGGGAGGCTGCGATGATCGTAAAATCAATTATTGATACCAAAGGCGGCGACGTCGTCACCATCGAGCCGGGCGCCACTCTCGACGCTGCGGCCAAGCTTCTCGCCGAGCACCGCATCGGTGCGGTGGTGGTGTTGGGCGCGGATAATCGTGTCGTCGGCATCTTGTCCGAGCGCGACATCGTGCGCGCCGTTTCCGAACGCGGGGCGGTGGCTTTGCAGCAACAGGTAGCGCAAGTGATGACGCGGAAGGTGGTCACCTGCACCTTGGACGAGACCATTCACAGCATCATGGAGCGGATGACCGCCGGCAAGTTCCGGCACGTTCCAGTGATTGAGCAAGGCCGGCTCGCCGGCATCGTGTCCATCGGCGACGTGGTCAAGCACCGGATCGTCGAAATGGAGCAGGAATCCGCCGCGCTGCGCGATTACATCCAGACAGCATAGGTATCAGGGGTCAGGGGTCAGGGGTCAGAAAAGGGCGTCTTTTCCTGATTCCTGTTTCCTGATCCCTGTTCCCTGGCTACGCCAGCGTCGCAATCGCTTCGTGGATCGTCTCGCACGCCTTTTCAGCCGCCTCGGAGCCGAGCCTGATGGCTTCCTCGGCGCGATGGAAATCGAACCAGCCGACGCGTCCAAGCCGGGGATTGATCGAGACGTCGGGCGGATCGCCGGCAAGCCGCGACCGGGTGATCCGATCCTGCATGACGTTGAAGGCGTCCACCATCACGGTCGAAAGGCCCGGCCGCCCGACTCCACCGATGAACTGCCGCTTGAGCGCGCGTTCGGGGCTGAAAAATGCGCCGATCGGGTTTTGACGTTTCGGCGGCTCTTCCGTGCGCTGGTCGTCGCTGTCGTCGGATCCGTGGTTGACGATGGTGATGCCGCGGCCGAATTGATCGGCGTTGAGATTGACGGCGATGACCACGCGCGCGCCGAGCGCGCGCGCCGCCGAAACCGGAACCGGATTGACCAGCGCACCATCCACCAGCCAGCGGCCGCCAATGCGAACAGGGGGAAAAATTCCGGGCAGCGCGTAAGAAGCCCGCAAGGCCTCCACCAGGCGGCCATGGGTGAGCCAGATCTCGTGACCCGTCTTCACTTCCGTGGCAATGGCGGCGAAGCGGATGGGCAGGTCTTCGATCAAGGTCTTGCCGAGTGCTGCTTCCAGGCGCTGAGCAAGCCGGTTGCCGCCGATGAGGCCGGAGCCGGACAGGCTGACGTCGAGATAGCCCAGGACGCCGCGCACGGTCAGACGGCGCGCCCAGTCTTCCAGCGTGTCGAGGGAGCCCCCGGCGTAACAGCCGCCTGCCACGGCGCCGATGGAAGTGCCGACGATGATGTCCGGCTTGATGCCCTTGGCAGCCAGCGTGCGCAGCACGCCGATATGCGCGAAGCCGCGCGCGGCGCCGCTGCCGAGCGCGAGCGCGACGCTTGGACGTTCGGCAGCAGGCGGCGCCGAACCGCCGCCCCCCGCATGATCCCCATTTCGTGCACGGCGCATGAGAACATCGAACACGAAAGCACCCCTCCCCACCAGCCCAGCATGATCGGGCGGGGCGAGTTTCTAGACAAGCGATATGAGCAACTATGGTGAAAATGGTTAGTGGCGGACTATGACCAGACTGCGACCCTCGCGCCGCATTTTCAGGTGGCGCCTGGCTTGCCGTAGCGCGTCACGATTTCGCCAAGCGGCGGACGCGGGCGATCCTCGGGGGGCCGGGCGGGGCGCCCGATGTGGACGAATCCGGCGATACGCTCCTGCGGCGACAGACCGAGCGCGTCCAACACCCGGCGGTCGTAGGCATACCATTCGGTGATCCAGTTGGCGGCGTAGCCGAGCGCATGCACGGCAAAAACCAGGCTCATGCTGGCCGCGCCAGCGGAAAGGATCTGCTCCCATTCGGGGATTTTCACGTGCGCACCGGCCCGGCTCACCACCGCCACGACCAGCGGCGCGCGCGCCAGCCGCCGCCGCTCGAACTCGATCTGGTCCGGCGTCGCGTCGGGATGGTCGGCGGCAAAGGCCGCGGCGATCTTTTCTCCGGCCGCCAGCCGACCGTCGTCCTCGAACAGGATGAAGCGCCAGGGCGCCAGCTTGCCGTGATCGGGCACGCGCGAGGCGATGGTTAAGATGGTGTCGATCTCGGCCGCCGACGGCCCGGGACCGGTCAGCTCCATCGGCTTGACTGAGCGGCGGGACTTGAGCAGGTCGAGGGCTTCCGGCATTTTGCGCTCCACGGGGCCGTCCGGGTAACACAGGCCGGTGAAGGTGACAAACCTGGGGCACGGCATGAAATCGCCGCGATTGCAGTCAAGAAGGCAGCCATGAGGATATCGGGACCGGCACGAGGCGCCCAAAGATTTTTGGTGGCGGCGGCATTCCTGCTCGCCATGTGGCTGCCACAGCAGGCGGCAGCGCAGTTCGGCAGCCCGTCAATATTTGCTCCGCCGGTTCCCCCGGCCCCAATCCCGTCGGCGCCGGCCGGCCCCGCCGTCAGTCTCGCGCCCCCCGGCGGCAGCATCACCGCGCCGAACGCGCCGCCCGCCGCGCTGGCGCCCTCAGGCACCGCACCGCAGGCGTCGCCCATCCCGCCGGGTCACATGCCGCTCGCGCTCAGCGCTCGTTTCGGATCCGAGGCGCCCGCCATCTCGGGAGGATTGCATTGGCGCGTCTATGCGGACAAGCCCGATCCGAGCGGCGTGTTCAAGCTGGTGAAGGAAGACAAATCTGCATCGCCGACATTTCTTCTGCCGGCGGGCGGCTATGTCGTTCATGTCAGCTTCGGCGTCGCCAATGCCGTTAAGGCCGTGCAGTTGCGCGCCGAGCCCGTGCGCGAGGTCTTTGACATCCCCGCGGGCGGCCTGCGTGCCGAAGGCCACGTCGGCGACACGCGCATACCCGCCGGCCAGATTTCCTTTGACGTCTACAAGGGCAGCCAGTTCGAGCCGGCGGACCGGCGGCCGACAGTGCAGTCGGTCCTGACCGGAGACGTGGTGCTGCTGCCCGAAGGCACCTATTACATCGTCTCGAACTATGGCGATGCGAATGCGGTGGTGCGCTCCGACATCCGCGTGCAGGCCGGCAAGCTCACCGACATCACCGTCAATCACCGCGCCGCGATCATCACGCTGAAGCTCGTCAGCGCGGCGGGCGGGGAGGCGCTGGCCAATACCGCCTGGTCGGTGATGACTCCGTCGGGCGACGTCATCAAGGAATCGATCGGCGCGTTTCCGCGCTATATCCTTGCGGAAGGCGATTATCGCGCCATCGCCCGCAACGAGGGCAAGGTCTATGAGCGCGGCTTCAAGGTCATCGCCGGAGTTGACGGCGAGATCGAGGTGATGACGAGATAGTGAGATGCATAAAATTTCTTTGGTGATTTCAGCTCTTGTTTTTATTTCCGTTCCGTCAGCTTGGGCCGCGGACGCCCGCAATGGCGAAGTGCTGGCGCGGCGCTGGTGCGCCGCGTGCCATGTGGTCGCGCCGGATCAGAGGGAACCTGCGGGCGAAGCGCTGCCGTTTGCCAGCGTCGCCAAGCGGCCAAACTTCGACGCCCACCAGCTCGCCTTCTTTCTGCTCAACCCGCATCCCAAGATGCCGGACATGGGCTTGAGCCGCAGCGCGGCGGAAGACCTTTCGGCTTATATCGTGACGCTGAATAAATAGCGCGCATCAGGCGGCGGCCTTCATCCGCCGCATATCCGGCGGCACGGCTTCCTCGGCAAGCATGGCGAGCGCCGCGTCGAGCGGCATCACCTTCTGCTCCTCCTGACCAAGCCGGCGGATCGACACCGTGCGCTCGGCGGCTTCCTTCTTGCCCACCACCAGCAGCGCCGGGACTTTGGCCAGCGAGTGCTCGCGCACCTTGTAATTGATCTTCTCATTGCGGAGATCAATGTCGGCGCGCAGCCTCGCGCGCCGCGCCGCCGCCAGCGCCTCGCGCGCATAGTCGTCGGCGTCGGAAGTGATGGTGGCGATCACCGCTTGCGTCGGCGCGAGCCAGAGCGGGAAGTGGCCGGCGTAATGCTCGATCAAAATTCCGGTGAAGCGTTCCAGCGAGCCGAACATGGCCCGGTGCAGCATCACCGGCGTGATCTTGTTGGAATGATCGTCGATGTAAAAGGCGCCGAGCCGGCCGGGCAGGTTGAGGTCCACCTGCACGGTGCCGCATTGCCATTCGCGGCCGATGGCGTCGCGCAGGACGTATTCCAGCTTCGGCCCATAGAAGGCGCCTTCACCCTTGTTCAGAGTCCACGGCCGGTTCGAAGTTTGCAGCGCCTCCATCAGCGCCGCTTCCGCTTTATCCCACACCGCATCGTCGCCGATGCGCTTCTCGGGCCGGTCGGAGAATTTGATGCGCACGTCGGGGAAGCCGAAATCCTCGTAGATGGAGAGGATTTGATTGTTGATCTTCAGCGTCTCCTCGGCGATCTGCTCCTCGGTGATGAACACATGCGCGTCGTCCTGGGTGAAGGCGCGCACCCGCATCAGCCCGTGCAGCGCACCGGACGGCTCGAAGCGGTGCACCTTGCCGAACTCGGAAATCTTCAGCGGCAGGTCGCGGTATGACTTCAGGCCGTTCTTGAAGATCTGCACATGGCCCGGGCAGTTCATCGGCTTGATGGCATAGACGCGCTCGTGTTCCTCGTCGCGCTGGGCGGTGAGGAACATCATCTCGTTGTAGGTCGGGATGTGGCCGGTGGTGACCCACAGCTCCCTGTCCATGAGCTGCGGTGAATTCACCTCGACATAGCCGAAGTCCTGCTGGCGGCGGCGGATGTAGTTTTCCAGCGTCTGGAACAGCGTCCAGCCCTTGGCGTGCCAGAACACCGAGCCCGGCGCCTCTTCCTGGAAATGGAAGAGGTCCATCTCGCGGCCGAGCTTGCGGTGGTCGCGTTTCTCGGCTTCCTCGATCTGCTTCAGATGCGCGTCAAGCTCTTCCTGCTTGGCGAAGGCGGTGCCGTAGATGCGGGTGAGCATCGGCTTGTTGGAATCGCCGCGCCAGTAGGCGCCCGCCACCTTCATCAGCTTGAAGGCGGAGCCGACCTTGCCGGCCGAGGTCATGTGCGGGCCGCGGCAGAGATCGAACCAGTCGCCCTGCTTGTAGATCTTGAGCTGCTGATCTTCCGGAATGGCGTCGACCAGCTCGACCTTGAAACTCTCGCCAATGTCACGAAAAACGCGCTTGGCCTCGTCGCGCGACCACACTTCCTTGCTGAAGGGTTTGTCGCGGGCGATGATCTCGCGCATCTTTTTCTCGATGGCGGGAAAATCCTCCGGCGTGAACGGCTCATTGCGGGAGAAGTCGTAATAGAAGCCGTTCTCGATCACCGGGCCGATGGTGACCTGCGTGCCGGGCCACAGCGTCTGCACCGCCTCCGCCAGCACATGCGCGGCGTCGTGCCGGATCAATTCGAGCGCGCGCGGGTCCTCGCGGGTGAGGAATTCGATCTTGGCGTCGCGGCGGATCGGCTCGTTGAGATCGGCGACCGTGCCGTCGAGCGCCATGGCGACCGTGCGCTTGGCCAGCGAGGGCGAAATGCCCTTGGCGACGTCAAGACCGGTGATGGTGTCGGGATAGTCGCGGCGCGCGCCGTCGGGAAAGGTCAGGGCGACCATTCTTCACTCCTGTGCTCACTCGCTGCCTACGAATGCAGGTAAGCGTGGAGAGGGATATAGCAGCGCGAACTGAAGATGCAACTTTTCTCGGCGTTCCGCCTTTGTCGCGGGCGGTCACGCGGGCCGTGAGGGCGAGGCAAACAGGCCGGCGCGGTAAGCGCTCAGGATCAGCAGCGCGGCAAGCGATAGCAGCAGGCCGGAAAGATTTGCCATGAAATCGTTGGCGGCGTCGAGATTGCTGCCAATGCTGTAGCCGAGACCGAGATAGGTCGATGTCCAGATCAGCCTTCCCATGAATGCAAAGGCGATGAAGGACGTCATTCGATAATGCGCCGCGCCAGCCAGCAGGCTTACGACCGAACTGAGGTGGGAGACGAGGGTGCGCGAGAGCAAGACCGTCAGTGCGCCCCAACGGTGGAATAAATTCTGCACGGCGGTCTTGCGTTGCGGCGTGTAGCCGATCCAACGTCCGTGCCGGGCGACGAAGCCTTCGCTCACCATGCGTCCGACTGCATAACCCAGGGCGTCGCCGCCAATGGAAGCAGCGATCGCGATTCCAGCGGCCCAGGCCCAGTGCAGATGCCCAAGCGCGACGAGCGAACCGGCGAGCACGGTGGCCAACCCGGTCGGCACTGGAAGGCCGATGGCGCCGAACAGCAGGGTCACCCCCAGGGCCGGATAGCCATAGGCCAGCATCGCGGACAGAGCCCGGTCCGTCCAGCCGTCGGCCTGGTTCGCTTTATCGCCGTCTTTGGCGGGGGTGGGCAGCGCGGTTTCGCTGATGGCGTGTTGCACTTGGCGAACGAAATTCACGCGAGACAGTCCGCGGCGGTCGGCGATCGTCTTCAGGCTCTCATCATGGGGCGTATCGGGCGGGAGGTCGAGGCGCTGCAGCAATTGCGGCAACGGCGCGCGATAGCTGCTGGCGACGTAATCGAGCGTCATCCATGCGCGTAGACCGCTCAACTCCGGTTTGCCGATTACAACGGCGGACTGAAGGACCAGAAAGGAGCCGTAGCTGCGCATGGCAAAGAATAGGCTGGAGAGGGCACTCAGCAGCAGCAACGGAATCACAAGTCGGCGCAGACGCGCGGGATGCAGCCGGTATCTCATGGCGAGGGGTCCCCGCTATTGGTGCCCCGCCACCGCCCGTAACGCCAGGGCATCCACCAGCGCGCGCCGGGCGGCAATGCGTGAGGCACAAAATCCAGGCCCGATGTTCCCCAGGGATGACAGCGCAACATACGTGCGAGCGTCATCCAGCCGCCGGCCCATAGCCCGAAACGGCCGAAAGCCTCGTCGGCATATTCCGAACAGGTCGGCAGATGCCGGCAGTTCAGCCCCAACAGCGGCGAAAGCGCGTAGCGGTAGGCGGTGACCAGCCCGCGCGCCGCCTGCCGTGGCAGCCGCTTCGTCCTTAAGAGGAAATTCATGGAACTCATGGGGGCTGATCAGGGACAGATGCACAGGCGGAACCGGCAAGGTCTTGACCTTGTGGAATCCTGGTCATAGCCGTGGTTATTGGGCAACACTTTTGCTCACAGCAGCGGGGGCTGTCACTTTTGCTGTAGACCCGAATCTCGGCCGCCCCTAAAAACGAATGAGGGTAGTGCGTCGCCGCGCTTTTATACGATGTGAGGATAATCTCACACGCGGCGGCGACTAGGGGGAAGCATGCTGCCACGCCTCATTGGCGGAGCGGCGCTCGCTTTCGGCGCCGTGGCTGCCTCGGCCCAGCTTTCACCCGCGCCGGCCGGCGACGCGCGGGCCTTGCCTATGCAGTTCGAGCTGCACCAGGAGGGGCCGGCAAGCGCCTGTGGCGACCGCTGCCGCACCTGGATATCCGCGGCCGGCACGATTACCCGCGACACCCCCGCCGATTTCGCCGCCTTTGCCGGCGATCGCGATTTGCACGGCGCTACGCTCGTGCTCGATTCGAGCGGCGGCTCCGTTCTCGGAACACTGACGCTCGGCCGCACCATTCGCCGCCTTGGCATGACCACGACCGTCGGCAAAACCAACAGGCTCACTACGGACGGCCCCGATGCCGGGCGCGCCACGCTTTCTGCGCGCGCCGATTGCGAATCCATGTGCGTCTTCCTGCTGCTGGCGGGGAAGCAGCGCTTCGTCCCGCTGGAGGCACAGGTGCTGGTGCACGAAATCTGGCTGGGCGACCGCCGCGAGGATGCGGCGGCGGCGACCTATAGCGCCGAAGACATCGTTGTCGTGCAACGCGATATCGGACGGCTCGCGCAATACACGGTGGAAATGGGCGGCTCCATCGACCTGCTGGAGACGGCGCTGCGCATCCCGCCGTGGGAACCGATGCGTAAATTGTCCCTGACGGAGCTGCGCCGCATGGGGCTTGATACCGTCGCCGGCCTTCCCGATGCGGGATCGCAGCCAATTACCGTTTCAGCGGCATCGCCGGTCACGCCGCGCGCGCCGGCCACTGAGCGCGGCTGGACCGTTAGCGAGAAAGGCGGCCAATCGACGCTCAGCCGGCGGCATCCGCTCACGCTCGAAGGGGACGAGATCGGCAGCTTCGATGTTGCCTTCGCCTGCGCCGATACGCCCGACAACTATGACGTGACCTATATCGAGAGAAGGCGGGGCACGGACGCGCGGCCTTTCGCCGAAGCGCTGAAGCAGGTTACGATTTCGGTCGGGCGCAGGTCGGCTCCGCTGAAGATCGTGACCTCGGAAGTGCGGGCGAAGCAGGCGGATCTCGACTCGGTCGCGCGCGGCGCCGTGCCGGCGGCGCTGGTCGAGGCGCTCACGCGGGACGGCAACCACTCCCTGACGGTGACGACCGCCACCACGAACGATGTCCAGACGGTTATTCGGGTCGGCAATACCGGCGCGGCGCAAAATCTGCCGCGTCTGGCTGCGAACTGCAGCCAGCAATCCGCGCCGCGCGCCGACGCGCATGCTGATCTGCTTCCGGAGAAAGCCGCCGAGGCCGCCAGCGTCGTCGGCCGGCCGAAATAGGCTCCACCAAGAGCGAATTCTGGTGATACTCTTACTACCTCCCCCTTTCAGGGGGAGGGAAAGTTGGAACTCGCGCGCCTGCTCTCGATCTGCTCGATCGCCGAGACCACCGCGTCGAAGGTGAGCATGGTGGAGGCGTGGCGCGCCTTGTAGTCCCGCACCGGCTCGAGCACGGCCACGTCGGCCCATCTGCCAGAGGGCGGCGCGCCGTTTTCCTTCAGCATGCGCCGTACCGTGTCGCGCAGGTCGCGCAGCTCTGCCGCCTTTGCTCCGATCACGTTGCGCGCCATGATGGAGGAGGACGCTTGGCCGAGCGCGCAAGCCTTCACCTCATGGGCGAAGTCGATGACGGTATCGTCGTCCATCTTCAGGTCAACGGTGACGGTGGAGCCGCACAGCTTGGAATGGGCGGTGGCCGAGGCATCGGCCGCAGCAAGCCGTCCCACCCGGGGGATATTCCCGGCGAGCTCCAGAATGCGGTTGTTATAGACCTCGTTCAGCATTGTTAACCCGGGGGCCGGATGGGCTGGCTGGCGGATTTGCCTCGCGCGCGCAAACGATTATATAGGAACTACCCGGCGCGGACCAAAAGGGTTTGGCTCCGGCAGCGCGGCAATTAGGCTGTGCAATGGGAATGCAGCGTCCGGTCCCCCGGCGGGCGCGGCCACCCGGTGACACCCCCGGCGCGCGGCGCCGGTCGAACGGAGAGACCGTCATGGACGCTGTCATTAAGCCCTGGCCCAAGGCTTCGCCCGCCCCGCTTTCAGATCATGTGCGCGCCGCGCCACAGCCGGTTGAGCCTCGCCCGTCGCGCGAGGAAGCCGAGGCGGCGGTGCGCACGCTGATCGCCTATGCCGGCGACGACCCGGCGCGCGAGGGGCTTGTGGAGACGCCGAAGCGCGTCATCAGCGCGTTCGAGGAAATCTATCGCGGCTACCGCGAATGCCCCGCCGAAGTGCTCGACCGTACCTTCGCCGAGATGGGCAAATACGACGATTTCGTCCTGGTGCGTGACATCGCCTTCAACTCCCATTGCGAGCATCACATGATGCCGTTTTTCGGCAAGGCGCATGTGGCCTATATGCCGGTGGAGCGGGTGGTCGGACTGTCGAAGCTCGGCCGCCTGGTGGATGTCTATGCCCGCCGCTTGCAGACCCAGGAGCACATGACCTCGCAGATCGCGACCGCGATCGACGAGATCCTCAAGCCGCGCGGCGTCGCGGTGATGATCGAAGCCGAGCACATGTGCATGTCGGTGCGCGGCGTGGAGAAGCCCGGCGCCTCCACCATTACGACGCAATTCACCGGCGATTTCCGCGACAGCCCGGAACAGCAGGTCCGCTTCATCACCATGGTGCGTGGAGCGCCGCGGTAAGCGCGCGGTTGTTTCCAAGTCTTTTATCCGTCATCCTGAGGTGCCCGGCGCAGCCGGGCCTCGAAGGATAACGGCCGCACCCTTCGAGGCTCGCACGCAGCCAAGTGTACGCTGGCTGCGTACACTTGCCAGCGATGCTCGCACCTCAGGGTGACGGTTTGCGGTTATAGCGAGGCTCATTTGTCCGAGAAAGCCAATCCATTTCCCCCGCGCGGCCCGGCCGACGAGATCGAAGAGGGGCTGGCTTTCCAGCCCAAATTCGACGCCGACGGCCTGATCGCCTGCGTCGCCACCGACGCGCGCTCCGGCGAGGTGCTGATGGTGGCGCACATGAATGCGCAGGCGCTGCAGAAAACCATCGAGACCGGCGAGGCCTGGTATTTCAGCCGCTCGCGGCGCGCGCTGTGGCGCAAGGGCGAAAGCTCCGGCCATGTCCAGCGCGTGGTCGAGTTGCGCGTGGACTGCGACCAGGATGCGCTGTGGATCAAGGTCGAGCAGCAGGGACCGGGGGCCTGCCACACCGGCCGACGCTCGTGCTTCTACCGCGCGGTGCCGCTCGGCAAAGGCGGCGCGCTGAAGCTGGAATTCCGCGACGATGAGCGGATGTTTGATCCCGGCAAGGTGTACGGCGACAAAAAATAAAACTCACCACTGTCATCCCGGACGGCCCGCAGGGCCGATCCGGGACCCATGGGTCCCGGCTCTCGTGCTTTGCACTCGGCCGGGATGACAAAACGCGAGCGTTAGACTTTCCCCCGCGCCAGCAATTGCTCGGCATGCAGAAGATGCGGCCGGTCGTACATCACGCCATCAACGGTCACCGCGCCTTTGTCCGGCGCTGCTGCGAAGGCGGCGGCAACCGCGCGCGCCCAGGCGAGCTGTTTCTCCGTCGGCGTGAACACTTCGTTGATGATGGGGATTTGTGCGGGATGGATCGCCATCTTCCCGGCAAAGCCGAGGCGGGCGGCATCTTCCGCCTCGCGGCGCAGGCCCTCGGCATTGCGGAAATCGGCAAAGACGGTGTCAATCGCCGGCACCCGCGCGGCCGCCGAAGCCGTGAGGCAAAGCGTGCGGGCGAGGCGATAAGGATCGAGGAAACTTCCGTCCGCGCCGCGGCTGCTCTCGGCGCCGAATTCGAAAGTCAAGTCCTCGCTGCCCCAGGTCAGCCCGATCAGGCGGCGGCTTGCGCCTGCATAGCTTCCAGCCAGGAACATCGCCTTCGCGCTCTCAATGGCGAAAGCGAAAATGCCGGTGCTGCCGTCTTGCAGGCCAAACATGGCTTCGCGCGCCGTCAGCTTGGCGTCGAGGTGGATAATGGATGCGCCGCCTTCGGCCTTCGGCAGCACCACGGCATCGGGCTTTGACGGCATGACGGCGTCGAGGTCGGCATCGGTAAGGCCGCTGGCGAGGCCGTTCACGCGCACAAACAGGCGAGGGCGCGACTTCACGCTTGCCATTTCCTTCAGGAAAGCCGCCGCGCTTTTCCGCGCCGCCGCCTTTTGATCCTGCGCCACGGCGTCTTCCAGATCGACAATCGCCGCATCGGCGCCGCTGGTCAGCGCCTTTTCCAGTTTGCGCGCGCTGTCGGCAGGAACGAAGAGGAGGGAACGCATTGACATTCGTTCTTATCGGCCAAGCTACATTTTTGGTTCAAGAGCAACGAATAGGACAAAAGTAGTTCCCAAAAACCCCAAAATGCATCCCACTTCATACCAATACCACCAAAATCGTTTTTGATGCGGTGGAGGATTAATTGGTTTGTTCGATACATAGAATCCCGAACGATCTAAACCTAGTGCTTCGCTTATATTCCAGATGACCTGGACAACTTCGACCCGCCGACTTTGTGAGCTATGAATGATAAAAAACGCGACCAAAAGGAGTGAAAGGTTCACAACCGATAGGCCAGCTTTGATCCAAAACAACTCAATAGGATGAACAGCAAACCAGCTTGCGAGGGCCAGCTGGATTGATATGAACCCCCCGAAAATTTTTACGTTAAAATTGTCCAAGTGTCGCAAATGCGCAGCGTGTTCTCTATACCGGGTAAGCAGAACCTCTACCTTCTGTTCGTCAGATAGTTGTTCCATCGTGTCCTCTTATTTTCGAACTCTAAAAACTTGGCAAGCTCATATGCTCCGCATCCGCATGAAAGCCTGACGGCGGCATTCAGCGACCAGCGTGCCGTCCTGCTTATAGGCGCGGTGATGCAGCTCGACGATGCCGGCATCGGGCCGGGACTTCGACGCGCGCTTGCCGAGAATCTCGGTCGAGCAATGCACGGTGTCGCCTTCGAACAGCGGATTGGGGAATTTGACTTCGGTCATGCCGAGATTGGCGATGGTGGTGCCGACGGTGAGGTCGTTGACGGAAATCCCGATCATCAGCCCGAGCGTGAACAGCGAATTCATCAGCGGCTGGCCCCACTCGGTTTCCTGCTCGCAGAAATGCCGGTCGATGTGCAGCGGCTGCGGGTTGAGCGTCATGTTGGAGAACAGCATGTTGTCCATCTGCGTCACCGTGCGGGTGAGCCGGTGCTCGAACATCTCGCCAATGACGAAATCCTCGAAATAGAGCCCGCCACGTTTGTGCCGGGCGGCCGCCTTCTGCTGCATGGACGTCTCCTGCGCCGCGGCCGGCGCCCGCGCACCGGCGCCGTTAACACCCCGTTTACCATAATCGTGGAGGCTGACAGAGGCCGAGGAAGCCTGCGCGCCGCGCGGCTTGGCCCAGGTATGCATCCATGGCGGACCCTATCGGCAGCGCCAGTGCGGCGGTATCCCACATCACCAGCGCCATTCGCCAGGCGGCGCGGGCGGTGGGCACGAGCTTCTCCTACCTTCTGGCCACCGCCAAGGTGGAGTCGAATTTCAATCCCAATGCCAAGGCCACAACCTCGTCGGCGCAGGGCCTGTTCCAGTTCATCGAGCAGACTTGGCTTACGACGTTGAAGCAGGCGGGGCCGGGCCTCGGCTATGGCCAATACGCGGACGCCATCGTCAGGACGCGCAATGGCCGCATGGAGGTGGCCGATCCCGCCATGCGGGCGCAGATTCTGAATTTGCGCCAGGATCCTGCGGCCAATGCAGCTATGGCCGGCGCTTTCACCCGCAGCAATGCAGACTTTCTGACGCGGCGGCTCGGCCGCGCGCCGAGCGAAGGCGAGCTCTATATCGCGCATTTCCTGGGGGCCGGCGGCGCGGCCAAGCTGATCGGCGCGACGGCAAATTCTAACAACAGCGCCGCCGAGCTTTTCCCCGCCGCGGCCAAGGCCAACCGCTCCATCTTCTATGACAAGCAGGGCCAGGCCCGCAGCGCCTCCGAGGTCTATGCCAACCTGACCGGACGATACAACGTCGCCCGGGCGCGCTCCGGCGTAGCGCTGACGGCGGCGGAGGCCGCGCCTCGGCACGTCGCCGCGCCGACACCCGATCCGGCGGGGGTGACCCAGGTATTGGCGGACAGCCAACCCGCCGCCGCACAGCGGGATCATTCCGCCCCCGTGTTTCACGCGTTGCTTCATACCGGCGCACGGCCGGAAGCAGTGGCGCCGCGGATCAATCAGTTGTGGTCGCAGCCGGCGCGCGTGGCGGCGGTTGCCGGTCCTGCGGCCGCCCCGGCGGCGGCAAATGGCCGCCCGCTCGATCTTTTCCAAGATATGCGGCCGCAAGTGCGCGGCCTGTTTACCGGCCAGGGCTGACGGCCTTAAGAAATCATCAATATTCGTAAAGGGTTATGGTGAACCCTTTGTTAAGCCGCGCCGCGTAGAGTGGCGTTGCTGGCGCGCGGCGCCGGCGCCGCGGTCGGCGGCTGTCCGTGATGGCGTCGTTAGACCCATGATCGTTCGTGAGTTCCTGCAATGGCTGCGGACCGCGCCCCCGGGCGAGCGCGCCGACGGCGCCAGCGCGCTGGCCCGCGCCTATCTTTTCTCCCCGCTTTCGATCGATGACCGCGCCGCCGCCGAAGGCGCGATGCTCATGCTGCTCGATGATCCCTCGCCATTGGTGCGAAGGGCTTTGGCGGAAGCTTTTGCGTCCAGCCAGGCGGCGCCGGCGGCCGTGGTTCATGGCCTCGCCGCCGATCAGCCGGACGTGGCGACCCCGGTGCTGGAACGCTCGCCGCTGTTCGTCGATGCCGACCTGGTTGATCTGGTCGCTACCGGCTCATCGCCGATTCAGACCGCGATCGCGCGCCGGCCGATGCTGCAACGGGCGGTGGCGGCGGCCATTGCCGAGGTCGGCTCCGCCGAGGCCTGCCTGGTGCTGGTCGAAAACGCCGATGCCGATATCGCGGCGTTTTCCATCGGCCGCATGGTCGCGCGCCACGGGCATCTCGCCGCCATCCGCGAGGCGCTGCTCAGCCGCGACGATCTTGCGGCGCCGACCCGGCAGGCGCTGGTGGCAAAACTCTCGCAGACGCTGGCGGATTTCGTCGCCTCGCGCGCCTGGCTCGGCCGCGACCGCGCCGCCCGCATCGCCAATGAGGCTTGCGAGAAGGCGACCGTCGCGCTCGCGGCTGAATCCGCCTATGTCGAGATGCGCCCCCTGGTCCGCCATTTGCGCGAGACCGGCCAGCTCACCGCCGGTCTGGTGCTGCGCGCGCTGCTCTGCGGCAATTCCGTTTTGTTCGAGGAAGCCTTGGCGGAACTCTCCGGCGTGCCGCTTGAGCGCGTCTTCGGCCTGGTGCACGGCAAAGGCAATGCGGGCTTCCGCGCGCTCTACGACAAGGCCGGATTGCCGGCCTCGACATTTCCCGCCTTCCGTGAGGCCATCGAGGCGATGCATGAAGACGGCCTGCTTGGCGATGCGGGCGGCACAACAAGGCTCAAGCGCCGCATGGTCGAACGCGTGCTGACCCGCTGCGAGCACGCAGCGCTCGGCGAGGTGGAGCCGTTGATGACGCTGTTGCGGCGCTTCGCCACCGAAGCGGCACGGGAAGAGGCGCGCATGTTCTGCGATCAGCTTGCCGCCGCGCCGGCCTATGACTTCGTGCCCGGCCCACGGCTGGTGGCGGCGTAACTAAATCAAGGCAAACGGCAAGGGCAGTACCTTCAATCGTCATGCCCTGGCTTGACCCGGGCATCCATACTTCTCGCCGGCAAGGACGTGAATGGCCGACACTTCGAGCCTTTACGCGGCCATCACGGAGACGGGCTCGGCCTAGGCCGTGAACTCATAAATTGGAACTGATAGCAGCCAGCGGGCTTCCGCTTGTGGAGCGAAAGCGGCCATCCTTTACCCGTGGCTGGATGTCACAGAAGTGCCAGACATCGAGAAGTACTTCTAGATGTAATGCCGAAACGGGAGCGGTCCTCCTTCAGGCCATAAGCCATATCTCGAGTTGAATCACTTCAATGGGGGCAGGCCAGGGCCGATCACTGTTCTTCAATGTCTTGCTGTGCACTGGATCGATTGCTGTGACTGCGCGCATGCGCAAAGCCCGGAAGTCTCCTGATGTTCGGTATGGCCCCGCGTGATCCACAAATTGACCATGAGTTCCTCAACGTCGACGGGCGTAACACCATCGCACGCCATCACTCCACGCACGATGGGATCATCGAGCATGTCCCTCAGCGTCGGTTCTTCAGCGCAGGCGAGGCACTGTGTCATGTCGATTCTCCTTATGTTTCCCTTCGCGGTTCTTTTGTCCAAACTTCCCCTTGCTACCCATACCCTGTAGGGGTATATAGCACAATATGCACAAGGATATTAAGACGTCTTGCCGCAAGCGGCTCGAACGGATCGAGGGGCAGGTCCGGGGGCTAATCCGCATGGTCGAAGAGGACCGCTACTGCATCGACGTCGTTACGCAGATCTCGGCGGTACGCGCGGCGCTACGGTGTGCGGAAGAGGAAATTCTGCGCGATCATGTCGCGCACTGCGTTGAGCACGCTATCGTTTCGGGGAACCGGGCGGAGCAGCGCCGCAAGGTCGCCGAATTAATGGATGTCGTGAGCCGTGCGAACCGATAATGACTCAGGGCGATGGCTGCCGGGCGAGATTGCTCGTACGCAATCCACGCATGCGCTCACTTCAGACGCGAACTTCACGTCGTTTGAACGGAATTTACGCCTTCATTTTGCTAACCGTCCGGCATGCAGGGGACATGAAAGGCTTCGGCTTGATCTGCGTCAAAGCATAGGTCGCTATTTGAATATCAATTGCTTGAATACGAATGACACTCTTAGGTCAATCGGGCGTCAATGGGAGCTCCATCATGATATCAAAATCCCATCTTCCTACACGCCGCGCGGCGATCACGCTTCTTGTGACCGCGGGCGTCGTTGCCTCGAGCGCGAAGCTATGGGCCGAGGGGCAGCCAGTAGTGACCATGTACAAGGATCCCAGTTGTAGCTGCTGCTCCGCCTGGGCTCGACACATGACTGCGGCGGGCTTCACGGTCACGGTAATCGAGACGGCAAACGTCGACGCGGTGAAGGCGAGGCTCGGCGTTCCGGATAAACTGGCATCATGCCATACCGCAGAAATCAGCGGTTATGCAATCGAAGGACATGTTCCGGCACCGGCCATAATGCGGCTTCTTGCCGAAAAGCCTACGGCCAAAGGCTTGGCAGTTGCGGGAATGCCGGCCGGAGCCCCGGGGATGGATGGTCGGTCGCGCGAGACTTATGAAGTCATTCTCTTCGGTGACGAAGGACAGAAAACGTATGCACGCTATCGCGGTGCTCAGGAAATCTGAGCGCTGCCCATGAGCAGAGGAGGGGCCTAGTCTACCGACCGCAGCGGTGCTCCCCCATTATCGATCGCTGCCTTTGGGTTGAGTCTTGGCCTCTCTCACCTCGTTCATGCTTCGCGTAGCGCTTGGTTTCATGTTGCCCAATGGAAACTTGCGCCGAACGGGAAAACCAAAGCATTGAAGCGACTCAAAGTTTAATCTGCATCAATGCGTTTCCCGACTCGATGGCGATAATTTTGAGTTCATCAAATACACGGAGCAACCGGGCGTATTCTTCTCTATTCGGTGATGGACAGATTCGGCATTGGCAGGAAGGAAGCCATGATCAGACCCATAGCCGCCGGGGCACTCGCGTTCTCCGCTCTCCTTGCGGTTTACTTCGGTGTGCTCACCCTGGTGTCAGGGTGGAGCTTCACCGTTTCTCAGTTCAGAGAATTCTGGTACTATGTGCTTCCTCTCGGCGGAGGATTCGGTGTCCAGATCGGGTTTTATGTTTATCTCAAGCAATTGGCACTTAACCACGAACACTGCCGTAGCGTGGTAGCTACGTCAGGAACGACTTCGACCGCGGCGATGATGGCCTGTTGCGCCCACTATCTCGCCAATATTCTGCCTGTGATCGGAGCGGCCGGAGCGGTGACCCTGATCGCCCAGTATCAGGTCGAACTCTTTTGGATCAGTTTGGCGTTCAACGCTGCCGGCCTCGCGTATATCGGCCACAAGGTCTACGTCGGCAGAAGGCACTTCATTGGGGTTCACCCATGAAAATATCGAAGGTACTAGTGTCCACGCTCATCATCAGCGCCATAGCTCTCTGTGCCGCCTCCATTTCTTCCACGGAAGCGTCGAGCGCTGCCGTGCTCGTCGCTCGTACGAGCGACGCCGGGGGCGTGCGCGTGGTAGTGACCCCCAAACCCGTTGGTCCGAATGCGACTGTGTGGGAGTTCGAAGTGGTTATGGATACTCATATCGAGCCCTTGAGTGCTGACCCCGCACAGGCCGCGGTGCTGGTGGACGACAACGGGCGCCGCTACATCCCGCTCGCTTGGCAAGGTGACCCTCCTGGCGGGCACCACCGCAAAGGAACCCTTCGGTTTCCTTTGCCGGCTGGGAAGCCCAAAGCGGTGGAGTTGCAGATCACAGGTGTCGGCGGACCGGGCGAGAGAATGTTCCGATGGGAGCTCAATTAGTCTTTCACGAGAATCGCGCTGGAAGATTTGCGCCGCCATCGTAAACAGCAGAGCGCCGATCGCCATTCGACTTGGCGTCTGTATCGCAGGGTTGTGGAGCGCTAACGCGCTCTGATTAATCCTATTCTATGTTCTCTATGCTTGCGATGAATTCGCTTTATCCGCGCCGCCAAGCCGCGGCAGCCACGCCGGCGTTTTTGCCGCATATCGATTGTAGTCCTCGCCGAACTCCGCTCGGGTTTCCCGTTCTTCGTGGCGTGCCAGCCGTATGTACATCCACACCAGCACAGGAAACATCGCAAGCGTCAGAATTGTCGGCCACTGCAGGAGGAAGCCGAACATCACCAAAACAAAGCCGACATATTGCGGATGGCGAACGTAGCCGTAAGGTCCCGTCGTCGCCAAGCCGCGACGCTGCTGGGCTTCGTAGAGCACCTTCCAAGCCGCGGAAATCAGGATGAACCCACCGCCGATGAACACGAAGCTTAGAATATGGAACGGCCCGAAGTGCGGGTTCGCCCTCCAGCCGAACAGCTCCTCAAGTAGGTGCCCGGCATCATGGGAGAACCAGTCAATGTTGGGATAACGGCTCTGCAGCCAACCCGACAGGAAGTAGAGGGTGAGCGGAAAGCCGTACATCTCGGTGAAAAGGGCAATCAAGAACGCGCTGAATGCCCCGAACGATCGCCAGTCGCGCGTCGTTCGCGGCTTGAAGAAGCTGTAGGCGAACAGGATGAATACGACCGAATTGATGATCACGAGGCTCCACAGGCCGTAGGCTGGTGTTTCATTGCTCATGTGCGGCTTCCTTTGCGACCGTCCTGATCATGTCCTGCATGACCGCCATGCCCACCATGTCCCCCATGCATGAAGAGGTGCATGAGAGGACACACGAGTAGCGGGAGCCAAATGAGCACGCCGAAGACATGGGCGCGGTGCTCGGTGAAGAGAAGAATGCCGGCAATAGCGAGAAAGCCGATGAGGACAAGCCCCGCTCGCGAGGTCAGAAAATTGCCTCGCGGCGCAGACTGGTCTCCCATGTGATCATGAAGCGACATGTAACCCTCCTATTCGACGATCAGGCGTCCGCGAAACATGCCCATCGGACACGCGAATGCGAAATTCACCTCTGGAAGTCGGCGGAACAATCTTGAACGAGGGCCCTAGAGGCCTTTCCCAAATCCTCAGACAGCCGCGAACATTCTCGCTGTAACTAGCGCGCTACTAGCCGATTGTAGACCAAGCCCAGCACGAGTGCGATCAACCAGCCGAAGGCGATGCTGGCAAGCACGCCCTCAACCCATGCTCGGCCAGAGGTCATCGGCGCGACCGAAAACAAGGTCACCCAATTGTGCGCAAGCGGAGCGCTCGGGAAGGCGAGGGCCGCGAGCAGGCAGGTGACGTAAAGGACCACAAGCGTAACAGACAACGCCCAACCCGCTGCCCCGATATTTATCGGGCTGTCAAAATTTACGCCCTTCGATTTCGCCATTGCAACCTCCGTTATTTGTTGCCTTGCAAAAATACCATGCCAATGCGCCCCGTACCAGATGAACAAAAACTCTGCGGCAACCTCGCATCAGGCGGAGACCAGCCAAAAGTTCAATGGCTGCTTCGGGTCAAACCGCGAAGTAGCCCCTGCCGGCGTCTTTGTCCGTTCAGTGTCTGAATGCGGACAGCTTGCGAAGCGCGAGTTATTCCGGTGGAACGTGCGAACGACTTCAGTACGCCTCGCCCGGCCCACGGCTGATGGCGGCTTAATCCTCCAAGCCGCGCCGAACACTCGCCCCCTGCAATATTACTGACAGCGGCCCGCTGCTTGGCTAAGCTTGCTCGGCGGCTAGGCGTCGCGTTTCGCATTATTTATTGGAGGAAAGTATCGGATGGGCAGCGCAGAGTCCCCGGACCAGATCTTTGCCAGAGCGCGCACTTTCCACCAATCGGGGGAAATTGCCGCGGCGGCCCGATTGTACGAAGAAGTGCTCCAGCAAACGCCGGAACATGCAATTGCGCTCAATTATCTCGGGATTGCATATCATCAACTCGGTAACTTGCCGCAGACCGTTTCGCTACTTCAGAAGGCGCTTGCGCTTAGACCAGATATTGCCGGCGCGCATTACAACCTAGGAGCGACACTGCACGCGCTCGGCCGTTATGACGATGCGGTCCACCATTACAAGAAGGCGATCGCGGCCGAGCCCAATCGCATTGAAGCTTACAACAATCTTGGCGTCGTTCTGAAAATACTCGCTCGTTATGATGAGGCTATTGAATGCTACCGAAAAGCCCTGGCGCTAAATCCGGAGTATGCCGAAGCGCTCGTGAATCTCGCCAACGCGTTGCAAACGCTCGATCGACGCGACGAAGCAATTGCGTACTACAGGCAAGCACTCGCGCTCAAGCCGGGCCTTGTCGAAGCGAATATGAATTTGGGCCAGTTGTTGCAGGCGATGGATCGGCACGAGCAGGCAATCGAGTTCTACCAGAAGGTACTGGCACTCAAGCCTGACCATGCCGAGGCGTACGTGAATCTCGGCAACGCCTTATACGTGCTTGGTCGCCGCGAAGAAGCCGTTCGGCACTACGAGCAAGCGCTTGTTCTCAAGTCCGACTATGCCGAAGCACATGTGCTTCTCGGCAACGCGTTACACGTGCTCTGCCGCCGCGAGAAAGCCGTTCAGCACTACAAGCAAGCGCTTGTTCTCGATCCCGGAAATGCCGAAGCATACCTCGGTCTTGGCAACACGCTGCATGCGCTCAATCGTCACGACGACGCCACCCAGTGCTACGAGAAAACCCTTGCCCTCAGACCCGATGATGCCAAAACACATGTGCTTTACGGCAATATGTTGAGCATGCTCGATCGTTACGAAGAGGCGATTCAATGCTATGATAAAGCGCTGGCGTTGAAGCCGCACTTGTCCACCGCGAAATGGCACAAGAGTCTTTTATATCTGTCCATGGGCTACTTCGCCGAAGGCTGGGAGCTGTATGAGAGTAGATGGGCTGGTGTACTAGACGAGAAATTCCTGCGTCGGTATTTGCAGCCGCGCTGGGATGGAGACTATGTTAAGGGGTCGCTCTTGATATGGGGCGAGCAGGGGCTTGGGGATTATATTTTGTTTTCAAGCATGATCCCTGAACTGAAGGAGCGTGCGGACTCGATTGTGCTGGAAGTTGAACCGCGCCTAGTGAAATTGTTCGCGCAATCGTTCCCGTATGCGCGGGTGATTCCGAGGGCCAAGGAGCTCTATACCGGGCCAGTGGATGCACATGAGTCGCTTGCGGGGCTGGGCAAATTTTTGAGGTCAAGCTGGGAAGCGTTTCCGCGGCGCGAGTACGGCTATCTAATCCCTGATGATGAACTCACGGCCAAGCTGCGCGAGCGCCTGACCGCTGAGCATCGGGTTGTCGTCGGATTGTCTTGGAGCAGCATCAAACCTTGGTTGCATGAGCCTATAAGCGCGCCACTCCGCGATTTCGAAGCTCTACTTCGATTGCCCGGCTGCCGCTTCGTCGATTTGCAATATGGGGATACGCTTACAGAACGCGAAATGGTCGCATGTGAGACCGGAGTTCTGGTTGAGCGGCTGGAGGATGTCGACAATACCAATGATCTCGATGCACTTGCTGCACTGATATCGGCCTGCGATCTGGTTGTTACAATCAGCAATACGACCGCTCATCTGGCTGGCGCGCTCGGCAAGCCCACTTGGGTGCTGGTGCCATATAGCAAGACTCGCGTCTGGCACTGGTTCAAGGGAAGAGAGGAGAGTCCATGGTATCCTTGCGTGCGGGTAATACGTCAGCAGCGTGGGCAGCCGTGGGTAGACTTGATTTCATCGGTTGCCGGGGAAATTTCCAACTTCATCAAAGGGCTACCGCCCGCGCATTAGTCTTCACCTCTAGACGGTCATAGCCCGCACTACAGCCCATGCCGCAACCGCATTTCGCGTTCCTGTACGTCGGAGTCGATACGACGGCGCCCAGCATTCTTGTTCGCTCGATCAGGGCACACAATCCTGAAGCAAGAATCATCCAATGCTCCGATCGCGACAGCCCGGAAATCGCAGGGGTGGATCGTGTTTTTCGATTGAACAAACACGGCCCAAAATTGCTGATGATGACGTTTCGGCTTCAATGCTTCGCTCAGCTTGATATCGCGGAACCGACGCTCTTTCTGGATGCCGATATGATGTGCCTGGCGAGCCTCGATCCGGCCGGTATTCTTCGGGACAACGATGTGGCGATTTGTGAGCGAGAGTTCGAAACTATGTTAGCTTTCAATTTAAAATTCATGGACCTGGACTTTGGCGAATACGCCGGCAAGGTCTTGGGCGAGATCTATCCGTATGTCGCTTGTGCAACAATCACGAAAAGCGGCAGTTTCTGGGGTGACGCCCTCGAGCTCTTGCTTGGAATGCACCCGAAGTTCCATTCCTGGTTTGGCGACCAAGAGGCCATCCGCGACCTAGTCAAGGGCGGAAAGTATCGGGTGACCTTTCTGCCAGAGTCAATTTACGCACGTTTACCGGATCACCCCGTGCGTGTAGGAACCAAATCGAAAATCTATCACTTCAAGGGGGATGCTCGTAAGCAGGTTATGATCGATCTTGCGCGAAAGGCTGGCTATTTATGAAAAACCCGGCGCTCAGCTGGTGGCGGCGTAGCGATCAGATAGTAGGATCATGAATTGCTGGATGCCCCGCCTGCGCGGGGCATGACAATAGAATTACGTTCAATCGTTGGGCACCAGGGAAGGGCCGGCGATCCCGTCGAGATAGTCCGGGCGGTGCCGGTTCTCGTTCGCGAGGAATTCGTCGGTCACCTCGCGCAGGCGCTTGGTCAGCACCGCCGCGACTTCCGTGGCGTCGGAGCGCGCATATTCGCGGTGGATGGCGCGCACGGCATCCACATGCCGATCGACCAATGACAGCGGAATTCGCGTCATGTCGGGTGTGTGCTCGATCAGCCGGCAGAGGCTGTCGGCCGCGGCCGTGACCGCGGGAAAGCCGAAGGTTGCCGCCTCGCCCTTGATGTCGTGGGCGGCATGAAACAATTCCTCATGGGTTTGCCTGATGAAACCCTTGGCCTTGACCGCATGCCGGGCCTTGTCCAGCCGCTCGCATTCCATGTCCATCCAGCCGGCGAATTCCGGCTCAAGCTGTGCCAGCGCCTCTTCGGCGCGCACGACCGGATCGTCTTCGGGAGCTGCGGGATCCACCAGCGCCGCCGCCTTGCGCAGCGGGTGCGGCGGTACGATAACTTCATAGTCGCCATAGGTGGTGACCGCTGGTTTTTCTTTCGGTGTGGGCATGGGGTCTGCGAAGGCTCCTAGGGCTCAACCCGGTGCTTTGGCTTTGTCGAGCAACGACTGTTGACGGATGACATCGGCCTTTCCGCCTCTGCGGCGTTCGGGACCGACATAGTTCGCGTTGACATTGCGCCGGCGGTCCGGGCCGAAATAGGTCTTGGTCTTGATGAAGGGGCGCGGATTGGCGACGACGTTGAGAATGCGCTGATACAACGCTTTCGCGGAGATCGGCTTGGCCAGAAATTCGGTGACGCCGGCGTCGCGCGCGGCAACCACGCGCTTCTTCTCCGAATGACCGGTCAGCATGATGATGGGCGCATAAGGATTGGCGTTGGCGCCGGGCTGGCGGATCATCTGCGTCAGTTCGAGGCCGTCGAAGACCGGCATCGCCCAGTCGGTCAACACGATGTCTGGCATGTGATGGGTGAAGGCTTCGAGGCCGGCGGTGCCATCCTCCGCCTCATAGACTTCGCGCGTGCCGAAACCGTGCAGCAGCGTGCGCAGGATGCGGCGCATATGCGCGTTGTCGTCAATGACGAGGAATCGCAGACGGTTGAAGTCGATGCGGATCATCAGGCGCCCGGACACGCGGGCTGGCGCCGCCCGCGTCCGCTCAAGGTAGCGGGGTGCCGTTAACGAAGGGTTAAGCATCGCGGCAGCGAAGCCTTTTGATTTCAATTACTTAAAGCTGCGGCGGGAGCGATTGGTGGCGCGGCGTACGCCGGCGGATGCTCAATATCCGAACTGCTCGCGCAAAATCCGCTCGTCCAGGCTGTGGCCGGGGTCGAACAGCATGTGCATGGAAATACCGTGGTCCATGTGTACGTTCACCGTGTGCACCGAACGCACCTCGGCATGATCCGCCACGGCGGCGACCGGGCGCTTGTCGGCTTCCAGAGCATCAATGGTCACCTGGGCGGTGTCCGGCAAGAGCGCGCCGCGCCAGCGCCGCGGGCGGAACGGGCTGATCGGCGTCAGCGCCAAGAGCGGTGCATTGATGGGGATGATCGGCCCCTGGGCGGAGAGGTTGTAGGCGGTCGATCCCGCCGGGGTCGACACCAGCACGCCGTCGGCCACCAGCTCCGGCAGCCGCTCCTGGCCGTCGATGAGGATGCGCAGCCGCGCCGCCTGGTAGCTCTGGCGGAACAGCGACACCTCGTTGATGGCGTAGGATTCGTGCATCTTTCCATCCACGTCGCGCGCGCGCATGAGCAGCGGGTGGATCACGGCGATCTGCGCCGCCGCCAGCCGCTCCTTCAATTTCTCCTCGGCGAATTCGTTCATCAAAAAGCCGACGGTGCCGCGGTGCATGCCGTAGATCGGCTTGCCTGAATTCATGAACCGATGCAGGGTTTGCAGCATGAGGCCGTCGCCGCCGAGCGCCACGATGACGTCGGCCGCCTGCGGGTCGATATTGCCGTAGCGGCGGGTGAGGGCGGCTCGCGCCTCATTGGCCTCGGGACTGGGGCTGGCGACGAAGCAGATTCGCTCGTAGGAAAGTTTTGGCCGGTTCATGCGCGGACCTTGCTGAAGCTCAAACGTTGCACCGGTGCGCCGGCCCAGCCGCATTCAGGATGACCGACATGGAGCGCATGGTTTTCGTCTATACGACCTACCCATCGATTGTCGAGGCGGAGGAGACCGGCCGAGCGCTGGTCGAGCAGCGGCTGGCAGCCTGCGTCAACATCCTGCCCGGCATGGTATCGCATTATCGCTGGCAGGGGGCGATTGAGCGGGGCGAGGAGGTTGTCATGATTATCAAGACCCGCGCAACGCTGGCGGAGGAGGTCTGCGCCGCGGTCAAGGCGCGTCATTCCTACACCACGCCGGCCATCCTGGTGCTGCCGATCGAAGGCGTGGATCAGACCTATCTGGCCTGGCTGATGGCGGAAACGGAGCGGACGGGTTCTCCGTAGTCGAGAGTCCGCTCAATATTGTCATCCCGGACGGCCCGAAGGGCCGATCCGGGACCCAGGACTTACATAGGTCCCGGCTCTCGTGCGGAGCCTGGCATCGGGCCGCGCTTCGCGCGGACCCGTTGGCACTCGGCCGGGATGACATGAGATTGTCAGGCGCGCTCGTCACGCGAACATCGGCGGACGGCGATCAATAGGTGAATTTGCCGTCGATCACGCCCTTCAGATTCTTGTACGGCTCGCAGCCGGTGCCGCCGCAGACGAGGCTGATCTTCTGCAGGAAGTCTTCGGCCTTCAGCACATTGCCCTGCTCGGCGTGCCACATGCCGTAATAGGACAGCGTCACCACATGGACCGGGTCGGCGGAGAGCGCCTTATCGTACCAGAACTTCGCCTTGTTATAATCGCCGAGCTTGCGCCAGGCAAAGCCGACGCTGGTGGCGACGTCCGGATGGTCGTCCTGGCCAAGCGCCAGCATGGCGGCGATGCCGGCTTGGTATTTTTCAGCCTTGATGAAGTCATAGGCGACCTTGTAGCCATCGAGGAATTGCTGTCCTGACTGCTTGTCTTTCTTCTCCTGGCTGGTCTTGGGAGCGCTGGTCTTTTTCTTGTCGTCAGACTTCTTGTCGCCCGCAGGCGGGGGCGGCGGCGTGGGATCATCCTTTATGTCGGCGAGCACCGGGCCGGCGGCAAGAGCAAGGCCGATCAGGGCAGCCGCGCCAAGGAGAGCGATCTGATGTGCACGGGGAAAAGTCATGGCAATGCCTCGCTCGGGTTACGTAAAGGGAAGAACATGCGCGCAGGTGACAGCGTTGCCCTATTAAAACACCAAGAGTGCCCGCCTATTCCAGGGTCTTGCTTGCGATAAAACGAGGCCGGCGAACCTGCCGGCCTCATTTTTTGGCTTGCGGTTCTTACCGGCTCGCTACGCGCACGCCGCCGAAAATGCCAAAACCGGGCTGCTCAAAGCCAACCGGGTTTTGGTGATGCTTGTTGAACAGATTGTCGATGCGGCCAAAAATAGAAGTCCGCTCGTTAGCCGAGTAGTCCGCCGCTACATTGACCACCGTATAGCCGGGCGCTTTGACGCGAGTAAAAGTTGGGCGGGTGCCGTCGATCCAATCTCCTACATGGAGGACGGTCGCCGACAGCGACAATGAGTCGAGTGGGTTCCAAGACGCCGTGATACTTGCCTTGCGCCACGGCCGGCGCAGCAACTCGCGTCCGGTGATGGCGTCGATGGATTTCGTAAAGGTGTAGTCACTGCGCAGTTTCAGCCGGTCGGTCACCGCAACGGACAAGAACGCCTCGACGCCCGACGTCTCCGCTTTGCCGATGTTTATGTTCGTCGTTCCGGCGTCGTTGGAAGCAATGAGGTTTTTGATGTCGTTGTGGAAATAGGTGGTGCCGAAGCGCCACCGGCCATCGGCGATCGGCTGCTCGAAACCGACGTCGTAGCCCACGCTTTCTTCCGGCTTGAGATTTGGATTGGCAAAGAAAAAGGGAAAGTTCACGAAAAGCTGAGTCAGAGTAGGGGCTTTGAAGCCCGTGCCGTAGCTTCCCTTCAGCTTCGTTTCAGTTACCGGGAGCAGGACGGCGGGCGCAAACCGATAGGTCGAATGACCGCCAAAGCTGTCATTCTTGTCTCGTCGAACGTTTCCTACGAGGAAAATGCGGTTCGCAAAAACGGATTGGATCTCCGCATAACCCGCCTTATTGCCATTCTTGGCCGTCAGCGTGCTGGTACGAAGTTGTTCCGTCTCGTCTTCGAGGCCCGCCACCAAAGTTTGTCCGGGCATCGCCGATAAGACACCGCGCCAGTCGTATTTGGTGCGATCGCCTTTATTGACCGTCGGCGCCGCCGGATCGGGGGCTTTATTCCAATTCCAATGGTCGGTGTAGTTGGCGCCGAAATAGTTCTTGAATCGGTCGTTAAGCAGCGACCAAACGGCTTCACCCCGCGTGAAGAACTGATGTGTGACTTGCGTGCTTTGTGCGGCAGCGGGAACGCCTGCAAATGCAGGGGGCGGGAATTCGTCTCCAGTGAAGCGCAATTTAGCATCGGTGTAGCGCGTCACGAGATTGACGCCAAAATTTTCTGTCAGGTCGGCGCCAAGCTTCGTGGAAAAAGTCTTGTTGTCGTAGAAATCGTTGTTTCTTTTCCGTCCTGGCGGGAGTAACTCCAGCGGTGTCACTGGAGTGCTTGTCGAGCGCAGATGCGCCGCAGTCAGTGCATAGTTGTAATTGGCCTGCGAGCCGCTCACCTGTGCCTGCTGATTGAATGTTCCGAACGCCCCGCCTTCCACCAGGCCGGTGACCTTCGCGGGTCCGGAGCCTTTCTTGGTCGTGATCGAGATCACGCCGCCGATCGCATCCGCACCGTAAAGCCCGCTTTGCGGGCCGCGCAGTACCTCGATGCGCTCGATATCGGCGGTCAGCAATTGCCCAAGGTCAAAAGTACGCCCGGGATTACTCGGATTACTGACATCGATGCCGTCGATGAGCACCTTGGTGTGATTCGAATTCGTTCCGCGCATGAATAACGACGTTACTCCGCCCGGACCTCCGGATTGCACCACGTGGAGGCCCGGCACCTTCGCCAGCACGTCGGGTACGGTTCTTCGCTGCTCACGCTGGATATCCTCCGCGGTGATGACCGTGACCGTATTGGCAATGCGGTCCGCCGGCGTCGGAATTGCCGTGGCGCTGATGACGATGTGCGGGATTTCCCTCCGCTGCGCCTGCGCCGCGCCGAGGTGAATGCCGGAAAGTATCAAGCCAAGCGTCAGTGTGGCGACGCCGTACCGGCTCGTTTTGGATGACAACAAACAAACACAAGATGACAACATGACCTGCCTCCGCAACGTTCGATGGAACGGATCGCGGAGGCGCGGGCCGCGTGGCGCGCACCAGTCCATGGCAATAGGTAGAGACAACAGGCCATTGGGCCGGTCCTCCGCGACGGTTTACACACGTCATCGCTGCGGAAAGACCGCCCCGAGCGCACGCCCCGCGCGCCGGAAGGATGACTGTGCAGGCAGGTCTCCTGGCTCGCGGGTCGTCACCCTCGCTCCGCCTTCCCGGGATCGCTCCCAGTGGCATTTCGGAGGAGGGCTCGCCGCTTACAGTTGCGGGGGCAGCTTCGGATTAAGCCCAGATACGCATTACTGCGGGCCGCACCGGATTCCCTTTTGGCCGGCCGAAGCCGGCACACCTACACAAGCGCGCCAAGTGAAACGGGTGGCCGGGCGAATGTCAACGGGTGGGCGCGCGGCGAGATAAAAAAACCGGGTCTATGGCAAAAATGTCGACGCATCGAATTGGGACAAGGCTTCCGTCATCCTGAGGTGCGAGCGTAGCGAGCCTCGAAGGATGATGGCCGTGATCCTTCGAGGGCCGCTTCGCGGCCACCTCAGGATGACGGAGCAAATTAAAGCGGCCGCCATTCCTGCGCGACGAATTCGTAGCCCGTGCCGCTGCGCGCGATGTGGCCGCAGGCGGGGAAGGGGAAGTGATAGCCTTGCACCAGCATCCGGTCGGCGGCGGCGCGATCCAATAATTTCTTGCGCGTGGCGACGGCGAGCGCGCCGTCCATGTCGAACACCGGCTGCCATTCCGGATGGCGCACGAACAATTTCGGATGGTTTGTGGTGTCGCTGAGCACCAGCATCGACTGATTGCCTGACGCTACCGAAAAGGCGCAGTGCCCTGGCGTGTGTCCCGGCGCGGCGACCGACGTGATGCCGGGTGCCACTTCCGCGCCGGGCTCGAAGCGGGTCACGTTCTTGGCAATGTTGCGGAAGATGCGCCGCGCGTTGAGCACATAGCCCTTGATGGCCTCAGGCGCGGTGCCCGGCAGGCTTTCGTCCATCCAAAAAGTCCATTCCGGCGCGGGCGCCTTAATCTCTGCGTTGGGAAAGACCAGTGCGTCGTCCTTGGTCTTGATGCCGTTGATGTGGTCGGGATGGAAATGCGAGATCAGGATGATGTCGATGGCCTTGGGCGAAATACCGGCGGCGGCGAGATTGGCGCCGAGCGTGCCGGCGGTGGCGGCGATCTGGCCGCCGGAGCCGGTGTCGATCAGGATCAGCTTCGAGCCGGTATTCACCAGCAGCGTGGTGAAAGGAATCGGCAGCCTGTCGGTCGCCGGCATGAAGGCATCGGTCATGGCCTTGCGAACCTCGGCGGGGTCGGCGTTGCGCACGAATTTATCGTCGATCGGCCGGTCCCAGACGCCGTCGCTCAGCGCGGTCAACTCATAGCTGCCGATTTTGTAGCGATAGAGCGTTGGCGCCTGTTTGCCCGTGGGCCGCGCCGAGGCGGAAGCCGGCTGCGGTGCGAGGGACGAGAACGTCGTTGTTCCGAGTACAAGCGCGCCGCCTGCGAGCAGGGTGCGGCGGGTGAATGGGGTCATGGCGTTTCCTCCGGCATTTGCGCTGATTGCGGAGCGTGGCCGTCTCGGAGGGATTCGAACCCCCAACCCCCAGATTCGAAGTCCGGTTGCAAGGCATTTTTTGTCGATTTTGTTCAAAGACTAAGGTTGTGCTGGGTACTTTCTGGGTACTCGATTTCAGCGGAAACTATGTGGTGTTATGTGGCACTATGCGTCGGGCAACCGAGCATTGGGCTTAAACGGACGGATGCATTTTGGGCTGCTGCCGGTTCCGAAGACACCGAGTTAGGTGTCAATATGGAACCGGAGGTGGGATATGGAACGAAAGTGACATGGGCGGGAGTTCAAGCTTGAGGCTGTGAAGCTGGTTCGAGAGCGTGGCGTCGTTTTACGCGCACGTCTTTTTCGACAAGGAATATCACGTCGAGGGCTCGCGACTTCAACGGTTTGCATGGTTCCGACGTAAACAGGAACTGCACTTCGTTCATCACCGGCACGCGAATAGCAATTTTGCCGTGATTCACTTCTTCTGGGATAGGATTCTTGGCACCTATCGGATGCCGGATACCGGCGCATAACCGATGTTCCCGAACTCCCGCTCAGCCGTGGCAATGTCGGCAAGGGTCGGCAACCCTGCCTCGTTGCCGAGATGTTGGATCTTGCAGGCGGAAGCAGCGCGGCCGAAACGGAAGTGCTCCTCCCAGCTTTTTGAAGCATCGGCGAGGTAGGAATAGACGTAAGCGCCGTGGAAGACGTCACCGGCGCCACTTGTATCGAGAACACGATTCGGCGACACAGCAAGAGCTGGAAGCGTTCGGACAGTGCCCACGCTGTCGTACCAAATCAGCCCACGCTCTCCGAGCGTCACGCCACCAATACTGCAGCCTCGAGTCTTGAGATAGTCGAGCATTCTTGCCGGCCCAAATCCCATCTGCTCACAAAGGCGTTCAGATACGATCGCGATGTCGATGAAGGCAAGGAGCTCATGCGTGTTTGATCGCAGTCCGCCGCCGTCGAGCGAAGTGAGTATTCCTGCTTCACGGGCAACCTTGGCATGATACATCGCCGCATCCGGTTGGTGGCCATCCAAATGAAGCGCCCGGCAACCGGACAGGTTAAGGTGGGGGAACGGGTCGAGATAATCGTCGTCACGACAGCGGACGATGGCCCGCTTGCCATCGTTCGGCATGATGAATGACAGCGACGACGTGCTAACCTTCCGCAGATGGACCGGAATCCTATACTTCTCGGCCATATCCAGGAACATGCGACCGAGCCAGTCGTCGGCGACCGTCGCGACCAGTTCGGGTACAAGTCCCAACTTTGCGCAGCAGAATGCAGCCGTAACCGCGTTGCCACCGAACGAGATAGCGTAGGCCGATGCGACATGCTTCTCGTCTCCGGTCGGCATCCGGTCGGTCAAAAAGGTCACGTCGATATAAGTGTGCCCGATGAAGAGTGCTTGCATCAATGTGAGGACATTGTCCTGGCTAAACGGTCTTGTTGAGCGCAATAAGTTCGAGTTTGAGGCTTTCGAGGATCGAATAGACTCCGGGCGGAAACAATCCGTCGTACCGTGCTTCAAGCTGCGCGATTTCAGACCGCAGCCTATCGGCGCGAATCTCGCTGTCTGTCAAAACTTTCATAGCCATGTTCTCCGCACCGGGAGCTGCGCGTCGGCGGTCCCAAAACGAAAATTCTGCGAATTAGTTGCAATAGGCTTGCAAATAACTCGCGTGTTCAAAAGGCGAGAACAATTACAGTTAGTTAGCCATCGAATCCCATGATGTATTCGCAGCACTTGTGCTTATATGGGAATGTACGGGCCACAAAACCAGCCTTATCGTCTCGCTTCTCAGTTAACTTCGCGACATCTCCGAATTCCGAGGCCTATCCGCGACGCGAGCCAACCAAGGCACCGCGGACTTTGTGCGGTTACCCCCGACCGCGTTGGCAACTGTTAGATAGAAACTCTACGAGAGACGGGCGTCTCCGGCGCAACGCCGATCGTCATCGAGAGCGAGGTGTACTTGCGTAGGCGATTTTCAAGATTCCTACCAAGGATGTCATCGGCTCCGCCGTGGGCCGACGAGGATGCAATCCGCGAAGAGCTTTTCAGCGTCGAGCGCCTTGAACAACACGCCGAGAGCTTGGCCGCTGCGCAATCCGTCAGTTCGCAACCGGAGAGAGGGCGGCCTCTAGCGAAGCGGCTTCGCGACAACGATGAAGCACTTCTTGGCGCTTATCGTGTCATCGCAGCCGCAATTCGGGACAAGCGCCCCATAACGCCGGCGGCCGAATGGTTGATCGATAATTTTCATCTTGCGGAAGATCAGATCCGCGAAATACGAACCGATCTTCCAGCAAGTTATTACCGTCAGCTTCCGAAGCTGGCGGAAGGCCCGTTCAAAGGATATCCACGCATCTTCGAAGTAGCATGGGCCTTTGTTGCGCACACGGACAGCCGTTTTGAAGCGGAGATGCTTCGACGCTTCGTGTTGGCCTATCAGCGTATTCAGCCGCTGACGATCGGCGAGCTATGGGCTCTCGCAATTACAATTCGGGTTGTGCTCGTGGAGAATCTGCGGCGTTTGGCCGATCTCATCGTGGGCAGCCAGGCATCACGTGACGCCGCCGACGCATTGGCCGATCGTCTGCTTGGTGCAGGAATCAGATCGCCCGAGACAGCCGCCGCGGCCCTGCGAGAGTTTACACATTCATCGCTCACGAGATCTTTTGCGGTTCAGCTCGTCCAACGATTGCGCGATGAGGATCCGGCAACGACGTCGGCGCTTCTGTGGCTGGACCAGCGCCTGGGTTCGCAGGGCACAAACGCCGATGAAATTGTGCGCGAAGAGCACCGGCGGCAGAGCGCGGCGAACGTCACTGTCCGCAATATCGTCACTGGCATGAGGCTCATATCCGAGCTTGATTGGGCGAATTTCTTCGAACGCGTCAGTCTGGTCGACGAGGAGCTACGAGCAGGCAGTGACTTCGCCGACATGGATTTCCCGACGCGCGATCGGTATCGCCGCGCTATCGAAGAGCTTGCGCGCGGGTCGGCGCACTCGGAAATCGATGTCGGCCGAGAAGCTATCCTCATTGCAAAATGCGCTGAAGCCGGCCGGCAAACCGGAACGGCTGAGGTAGATCCTCGCTGGCGCAACCCCGGCTATTACTTAATCGGGCAAGGACGTCAGGCGTTCGAAAAGAAGCTCGCCTTTCGCGCTCCGCTGAAGGATTGGCTGGTACGAGCGAATACCGCGGTGGGGATTTCAGGCTATCTGGCGACAGTTACGTTAACTGCCGGTCTGCTTGTCGCGCTGGCACTGCTCGTGGTCAGTGTGGCCGGCGCCGATGGATGGAGTTTACTGCCGCTGGCGTTCCTGAGTCTCTTTATTTCCGTCGATGCTGCGATCACGCTGGTGAACCGCGCGGTCACCAATCGGTTCGGCCCTGCCGTGCTCCCCGAGCTAGAGCTTCGCGATGGTGTTTCGAGTGAGTTCCGCACCATCGTCGTCGTGCCTACGCTCCTCACGAGTAGCGGGGCAATTGACGAACTCATCGAACGGTTGGAAATCCATTATCTCGCCAGCCCAGACGGCGATATCCGGTTTGCTCTGCTTTCGGACTGGGCGGACTCAGCCACCGAAAATGCAGCGGACGATGATGAACTTTTGGGCGCGGCGATCGAAGGAATCGTTCGTCTTAATAGAAAATATGGGCCGGCACCTCATGGGCCCCGCTTTTTCTTGTTCCATCGCCGGCGGGTCTGGAACGTAGGTCAGGGCAAGTGGATCGGATGGGAACGCAAGCGCGGAAAACTGCATGAGCTGAACCGGCTGCTTCGCGGAGCCACCGACACCACGTTCTTGGCAGTGGGCGGTGGCCTACCGCTCGTGCCGCCGGGCGTTCGTTACGTCATCACCCTGGATACGGACACGCGGCTGCCCATTGGAGCGGCAAAGCGCCTGATTGGGAAAATGGCGCACCCGCTCAATCGACCTAAGCTTGATCCCGCGTGTCGCCGTGTGGTCGAGGGATATGGCGTGCTGCAGCCCCGGGTGACGCCATCTCTTCCCACCGCGCGGGATGGCTCAATTTACCAGCGCGTGTTATCGAGCCCGACTGGCATCGACCCCTACGCAGCGGCCGTTTCCGACGTTTATCAGGACCTGTTCGAAGAGGGCTCCTACAGCGGCAAGGGTATTTACGATGTGGATGCCTTCGAGGCTGCGCTCACAGGCCGCATCACGGAAAGCGCCGTTCTCAGTCACGACCTCCTGGAGGGCATTTTTGCTCGCGCCGGGCTGGTCTCCGATGTCGAAGTCTTTGAAGATTTTCCGTCGCGTTATGACGTTGCTGCGTCACGCCAACACCGATGGGCGCGCGGCGACTGGCAGTTGCTTCCTTGGATCATGGGCAGGGGGCCGGCGACCGATGACGAACTTGGCCGGACCGGAATTCCGTTGCTTGGCCGCTGGAAACTCGCCGATAATCTTCGCCGTACCCTGTCCGCCCCGGCAAGTTTCGTTGCCCTACTGACCGGATGGGTTCTGCTGCCCCCAGAGGCCGCTTTGCTCTGGTGCGGCTTCGTTCTCCTGCCTTTCCTGTTAACCGCGTTCCTGCCTCTCGTCGCTCGCGTTATTCCGCGCCGCTCCGAGATCACGACCGGCAGCCATTTCCGCGCATTTCGTCTGGATCTCAGAGTCGCCTTGTTGCAGTTCGGCCTGCAAGTGGCGTTGCTCGCACACCAGGCCTGGCTGATGGTCGACGCCATCGTTCGGACGCTGTCGAGATTGTATCGGCGTCGACAATTACTGGAATGGGTGACCGCCGCAGCGGCGGGCTCCGACCGGGAAATCGAACTTGTCGGCTTCTATCGGCGGATGGCCGGTGCTGTCGCGTTGGCTGCATGCGGGGCCATTGTCATTGCTTACGCCGATCATTGGTCTTGGTTGATCGCCGCTCCGTTGGTCGCTGCTTGGATGCTGTCACCGGTAATCGCATGGTGGGTGAGCCGGGCGCCACGCCCCGACCAGAGCTCGCTGTCGAATGCGGAGTCGGAAAGCCTGCGCCTCACTGCGCGGCGCACTTGGCACTTCTTCGAAACATTCGTTACGGCGGAGGATCATATGCTTCCTCCGGACAATTTTCAGGAGGATCCACGGCCGGTGCTGGCACACCGGACCTCGCCGACAAATCTAGGCCTCTATCTTCTCTCGGTCCTTGCCGCGCGAGATTTTGGCTGGCTCGGTATCACCTCGGCCGTCGACCGATTGGAAGAAACGCTTCGGACAATGGATCGGCTGGAGCGATTCCGCGGTCATTTCTACAATTGGTATGACACCCATGATCTTCATCCGCTCGAGCCTAAATACGTATCGTCGGTCGACAGCGGAAATCTTGCCGGGCATCTGATTGTGCTGCGGAGTGCGTGCCGGGAGATGGTTGCAACGCCTGTGATTGGTCCGGAACCGCTTGCCGGAATCGCGGACGCGGTGAAACTCGCTCGCGGCTCTCTGGATGTTCTGAGGAGCGGGCGCCGGATTTCGAAGATCGCAGACAAACAGCTTCAAATCGCGCTCGATTCATTCGCGGCATCCTTACAATCGCGTGCTGAGTCACCGGCGGATTATGCCGTCCGATTGTCGAACCTGAAACGCCAGTCCGAAACGCTTCCTGAGCTCGCGCGAGCGCTTGTCGAGGAAGCGGATAGTGACGTTGACGGCAGCGCGGATGTGGCGACTTGGACAGAGGCCGTTGCTTCTTCTGTCCAGTGCCATCAGCGCGATGTCGATGGTTTGCTCTCTTGGATTCATCTCACCGCTGGCAAGGCTTCACCCGCCGCGCTGACGTTAGATGATCTTCCGGATCACTGTCAGACATTGATTGAAAAGCTGGTTCAACAAAAATCAGATCTCACATCAATCGGCACTGATGGTGACGTCGCCAAAATTGACCGCAACATTGCGGCGCTGGAGCATTCGGCGGCAACGGCCCAAGCTCTCATGCAACGCATTGCGAGTCTCGACGAGCTTGCTGGAAAAATGTTTGACGAGATGCAATTCGGATTTCTATTGGATTCTGAAAGGCAGTTGCTCTCCATCGGTTATCAGTCTGCCGAGGGTGCGCTGGATCCGAGCTGTTACGATCTGCTTGCATCCGAGGCGCGCCTGGCGAGCTTCATCGCAATCGCCAAAGGCGACATCGCACCGAAACATTGGTTCAAATTAGGGCGGGCGGTGACCCCGATCGACCGCGGCTCGGCTCTGATCTCGTGGTCGGGATCGATGTTCGAATATCTGATGCCGGAACTGGTGATGCGCGATCCCGCAGGAAGCCTGTTGCATCAAACCGCTCGGCTGATCGTGAGTCGACAGATCGAGTACGGCGCTCAGCGCGGCGTTCCGTGGGGGATTTCCGAGTCGGCGTACAACTTCCGTGATCTCGAGCTCACCTATCAATATTCCAATTTCGGCGTCCCCGGGCTCGGACTCAAGCGCGGGCTCAGCGAGAACATCGTCGTTGCGCCCTATGCGACGGCGCTTGCATCCATGATCGAACCGGCGGCTGCGGTACGGAATTTCTCCCGTCTGGCCGAAGCGGGCGGCTGTGGCCGGTACGGCTGGTATGAAGCCCTGGACTACACACCAGGGCGTATCCCGGAGGGCAAAAGTGTTGCCGTCGTGCGCGCCTATATGGCGCACCATCAAGGCATGAGCTTGGTCGCTATCGCGAACACTCTTGGCGGCGCGGCCATGTGTACGCGCTTTCATGCCAATCCGATCGTTCAGGCGACGGAACTCTTGCTGCAGGAAAGGCCTCCGCGCGATGTCGCGGTCAAATGGGTGCGCGCCGAAGAAGTGAGTCAGGCCGCGCAGGTCCGCGAACTAGTGCCACCCATGTTGCGCCGGTTCCGCTCGCCCCACGATCGAGTCCCACGCAGCCACCTTCTGTCGAACGGCCGCTACGTCGTCATGATCACCGCCGCCGGATCGGGTTACAGCCGCTGGCGGAATCTCGCGGTATCGCGTTGGCACGAAGACGTCACCTGCGATCCTTGGGGGTCGTACGTGTATTTGCGAGATGTAGAAAGCGGTTCTGTGTGGTCCGCCGGTTATCAGCCGAGCGGCGCCAGACCGGACAATTATGAAGTGGCGTTTTCCGAGGATCGCGCCGAAATTGCGAGACGCGATGGAACCCTCGCGACAACGCTCGATGTCGTCGTATCGCCGGAGGAGGACGGGGAGGTCAGGCGTGTGTCGATTTCAAATCTTGGGGTGCGCACGCGCGAGATCGAGGTAACCTCTTATTCTGAGGTCGTCTTGGCGCCATCGAGCGATGATGCGGCGCATCCTGCATTTTCAAAACTTTTTGTGCAAACCGAATTTGTGCCTGAACTAGGTGCACTTCTGGCGACCCGCCGCAGGCGGGCACCGGATGAACCAGAGGTGTGGGCCGCCCATCTGGCCGTATTGGACGGTGAGGCCACCGACGAGCTGCAATTTGAGACCGACCGGGCGCGCTTCCTTGGACGTGGCAACGGCATCCACTCGCCGATTTCCATCAGCAGCGGTCGGCCTCTTTCAAACACGGTCGGGACGGTACTCGATCCGATCTTCAGCATCCGCCGACGCGTTCGCATACCGCCCGGCGCGACCGTTCGCATCTCTTTTTGGACACTTCTCGCTCGCGCGCGCGACGAGGTTATCAGTCTGGCCGATAAGCACCACGATGTTGCGGCGTTCGAACGTGCAGCCACCTTGGCCTGGACCCAGGCGCAGGTGCAGCTCCATCATCTCGGGATAACGCCGGACGAGGCACACCTCTTCCAGCGTCTCTCCAATCGCGTCATGTACTCGGACCCGACGCTGCGCCCGTCGCCTGAAATCCTCAAGCGGAACGATCTCGGACCATCGGGTCTTTGGGCGCACGGTATCTCCGGCGACTTGCCGATTGTGCTGTGCCGAATCGATGAGGCCGAACACCTGGAGACCGTACGCCAACTGATCCGCGCGCATCGCTATTGGCGAATGAAACAGCTCGCGGTGGACATGGTGATCGTCAATGAGAGAAGCGCCTCTTATGTCCAGGACCTACAATCCGATCTGGAATCGGTCGTCCGAGTAAACCTGTCGCGGTCACCATCTGAGAAAGATAGCGCCCCGGGGACCGTGTTTCTGCTGCGTACCGACTTGTTGTCTGTCGAGGTGCGAACCCTCCTGCAGACGGTAGCGCGCGTGGTGATCGTGAGCCGACGTGGCGGGCTTGCCGAGCAAGTTAAGCGTCTACAAGAGATCGCACCTGCTGCCGAACCGCCGCGTCTGACGCCGCGAAGCGTGAGCCTTCCTGAGTTCGTCGCGCCGCCACCGCTCGAGTTCTTCAACGGAATCGGCGGATTCGATAAGAATGGACGGGAGTACGTCACTATCCTCGACGGGGATCAGGTGACACCCGCACCGTGGGTGAATGTCATCGCTAACCCATCGTTTGGCTTCCAGGTCTCCGCCGAGGGCAGCGGTTACACATGGTCGGTCAATAGTCGTGAGAACCAGCTCACTACCCGGTCGAACGACCCTGTCAGCGATAGCCCTGGTGAAGTCATCTATGTGCGCGATGAGGACAATGGAGAGCTCTGGACGGCGACGGCTCTTCCCATCCGCGATAACGCCTCCCGGTACATTGCCCGACATGGCCTGGGGTACAGTCGTTTCGAGCACGTGTCGCATGGGGTTGGACTCGATCTCCTGCAGTTCGTGCCGCTCGACGATCCGATCAAGATTTCCAGACTGAAGATCAAGAACGTCTCAGGCCGCCGGCGGCGACTATCGGTAACGGCCTATGTGGAGTGGGTGCTCGGACCTTCGCGCACCACTTGCGCACCCTATGTCGTCACAGAGATCGATCCCGAAACCGGCGTGTTGCTTGCGCGTAATCCGTGGCGCATGGAATTCGGTTCCCGTGTGGCCTTTGCCGATTTGGCCGGCCGGCAACGTTCGTGGTCTGGCGATCGCACGGAGTTCATAGGCCGCAATGGCAGTTTCGCTTTGCCAGCCGCGCTCGCAAATCGCAATTCGCTGTCCAACCGGGTCGGCGCCGGCCTCGATCCTTGCGGCGTTCTGCAGACCGCAATTGAGATCCCGGAAAACACCGAAGTCGAAATTTCTTTTTTTCTGGGCGAGGCGACGAGCAGAGCGGAAGCTCTGTCGCTGGTCGAGCGGTATCGTGCAGCCAACCTCGACGAGGTGTTCCGCGATGTGACCAAGTACTGGGACCAAACGCTAGGCGCGGTCCAGGTGCGGACACCCGATCGCGCGATGGACATTATGCTGAACGGCTGGCTTCTGTACCAAACGATCGTCTGTCGATTGTGGGCTCGGTCGGGATTTTACCAGGCAAGCGGTGCGTATGGCTTTCGCGACCAGCTGCAAGATGGCATGGCACTCTGCCTGTCGCAGCCGGGGCTGACACGAGAGCATCTTCTGCGCGCAGCCGCACGGCAGTTTACCGAGGGTGACGTTCAGCACTGGTGGTTGCCGTCATCAGGCAAGGGCATTCGCACGCGCGTTTCCGATGATCTGCTCTGGTTGCCCTATGCCGCGGCACAATATGTAACGGTGACTGGCGATTTCAATGTCCTCGATGAACAAATAGCGTTTCTCGATGGAATGAATCTGGCACCGAACGAGCAGGATGCCTTTTTTCAGCCTATGCCCTCGGATGAGAGAGCTACTCTTTTCGAACACTGCGCTCGGAGTCTCGATCGGAGCCTTGCGGTCGGACGGCATGGACTACCGCTGATCGGCGGGGGCGACTGGAGCGACGGATTGAACCGGGTCGGCGCGGGAGGACAGGGCGAAAGCATATGGCTGGGTTGGTTTCTTAACGCCACCATTGCGAATTTCGTTGCGTTCGCGGAGCAGCGGGGCCGGCACGATCGTGCCGCAACCTGGCGGCAGCACGCGACTTCGCTGATCGAGGCCCTTGAGCGAGAAGGTTGGGATGGCGACTGGTATCGCCGTGGCTATTTTGACGATGGAACACCGCTTGGCTCTGCATCGAGCAGCGAGTGCCGCATCGACTCCATTGCTCAATCCTGGGGAGTTATCTCCGGCGCGGCAGATCCGGCACGCGCCACGCGGGCCATGGCGGCGGCCGACGAAAACCTTATCTTGCGTGATGATGGATTGGCTCTGCTGTTCACGCCGCCCTTTGATCGAACCACGCTGGACCCCGGTTACATCAAGGGCTATCCGCCGGGAATCCGCGAGAATGGTGGCCAATATACTCATGCTGCTATCTGGTCGGTTCAAGCACTTGCCAAGCTTGGCGATGGGGATAAGGCAGCCGAGTTGTTATCGCTTCTCAATCCTATCAACCGCGCCCTCACTTGGGCGGCGACTCAACGCTACAAGGTAGAACCCTATGTGGTGTGTGCGGATGTCTACTCCGTTCCGCCACACGTGGGGCGGGGCGGCTGGACCTGGTACACGGGCTCGGCCGGATGGATGTATCGGGCAGGTCTAGAGTCGATTTTGGGATTCACCGTAGAGGGCGCCACGTTGCGGCTCGACCCCTGTGTGCCCCGAGCGTGGCGAGATTTCGAAATCGTATTTCACCACAAAACGACCCGGTACGAGGTGTTCGTTGAAAATCATACCGGGGTTTGCGGTGGCATTGCTCGCTTGGAACTGGATGACCAAGCGCTCCCTCACGGTTCGACCCACATCACATTGGTGGATGACGGCGCCATCCATCATGTCCGAGTGATACTCGGATGACCCGTCTGCAACGCGTCACACCCAGAGCAATGCTGGCAGACTGCCGGGGCGCGGCTAGGCCGCCTTGGGGTCCGGCATATGGCGCACGTTGTGATTATGGCTCACGGTATACACCTGCTCACGGCCGCACTTTGCGCAGACGAATATCTCATTGTCCAAATCAAGGGTGCGATTGGCTGACTCAATCTGCTTGAGCCGCAGTTCGCCACCGCAGACGTCGCAGTGCGACGAGGGCGGCGGCTCGACGAGGGTGCGCATATGATTTCCTTTCGCCCGACATGCTTCGGAGCGAGGGAACGGGACGCTCGAAAGGGTCCCAGTTGAAAGGTTGGATTGAAAGCCCGAACGCTTTGCGTTGGCGTTTCGATTGCTATTACGCTGCGCCTTTAGCGCGACGGAGTCGAGAAAAATCGCGGTCCACTGCCCAACGTGCCACACTTTCAGGAAGTCCATGCTCGTCCTGCAGGCGGGTTGTGAGGCGCGCATACAGTACCTCGGCAGGCACCCCCGGTTTCGGCTTGAGCAAATCAGTGGCGACGCGCGATTTTAGGGCACTCACGAGTACATTAATCTCCCGCTTGTAAGCACCACAAACGTCCCGTAACAGATTTTCGCAACGACGATGCTCATCGCAAAGCGATCGACTGTAAGTGACGATTAGCTCGCGCAATTTTTGACGCGGTAGATCATGCATCGGTTTGACTCAACGAACACAGCGTCCGCCTTGGGCCGCTGATTGGCCGTACGATTGATCGCGATAGGCCGTGACGCGCGGGTGTTGAAGAAGTTTGTTGAGCCTGCGGCGAACTGCGCGCTCTGCACAACAGATTAGAAAAACTTAGCGCCGTATTGGACGTCGATGTCGCGCATGGAGCGACGCAAGGCCCGCTAGACCCTGGCGAGGCACCTCGGACGTTTGATACAGGGGAGGCCGATTTCCGTCGCCCACAATCGGCCAATCTTGGACATCGTCTACCTTACCGGTAGATCAGGGCCTTAGGATTATTGTAGGCGGTCTGTTTTAAACCGAACCTAGCGTCAGGTCTTTTTCACGAACGGGCTGCTGGCCGGCTTGCCCTGGCCTTGCGCCGCCTTGTAGGCCGACACATTGGCCTTAGACTGGTTTTTGTCCGCCTTCGGTTTCTTATTTTCCTTATTGCCTTTTTGAGCCTTCGACATGGCGATCCTCCTGATTGAAAGCCCGAACGCTTTGCGTTGGTGTCTCGATTGTTTTTAGGCTGCGCCTTTACCGAGACAGAGTCGAGCGAAATGGCGGACACTGTTGTCCTTCCCGAAAATCATATCCGCGCGTACTGATGATGCAGCCCGGACAGAATGGGCGTGGCGACAATGGTCCCGCATCGCTTGACCGCTCGTGGTAGCGGCGCATCTTTGTCCAGCGACAAATGCGTACGCGTCTCATTGTAATAGGAAAAATACGAGGTCAGGATCTGACGCAGATGCCGCTCGCCGAAGATGAGAACGTGATCCAAACAGTCGCGCCGAAGCGTTCCAATGAGGCGTTCAGCGTATGGATTCTGCCATGGCGATCTCGGTGATGTCGGTCGATCACGAATACCCATCCTCCGAATCCGACGCGTGAAGGCCTGCCCGTAAGCACCATCATTGTCGCGTGCCAGATAGGTCGGTGCCGTATTCCACGGGAAGGCCTCCACGATCTATTGGGCCAGCCACTCCGCCGTCGGATGTCGGGTCACCGCGAACCACAGCAGTTGCCGCCGTCCATGATCAAGAACAAGAAATGCAAACAGCCTGTCCCTACTCAAAACTCTGAATGCCGGAGAAACTCCAGGATTTCTTTGGCTTTCGGAGTTTTGAGTAGGGACAGGTGCCATGCGGCAGATTGCGGCGAACGCCAATGTCTAGCGCCGATTTCTAATCGCCGGTGCGCGCTGATGAATGCGCGTTCCGGCTGGGCGTGAGTCCAGCAACGCTAATCCCGGCGGAGCAGGGCGGGCTCGCCGCGCCCTATTGCGTCTTGATATGGCGGTGTGCGAGGCAGCGCCGCTGTTCAGATCACCTGGCAAATCCTCGTTCAATCCCTCGGGTGCAGTCTAGGGTGTGGTACATTTGATGCCCGGCGAAGATGTATAGCCGACTGCGGTGGCAGGATGCAGGCCAAGAATCAATCGAGAAACTTTGTGACTCGAATGAAAATCATGGAATTCATTTCGCCTTTTTTGAAGGTCGTCATTGAGCGCTTTGCACATATTGAAATTGTCGACCGACCCAATATTCTCGATTCGCGGGGGGCACTCATTGTATGCAATCACGTGGGATGGGCGGACGGTTTTTGGATGGCGTACGCCGTCTATCCACGAAATTTGCATTTCATGTCCAAGAAAGAATTATTCGACACACGATTCCTGAAATGGGTGCTCGAACAGGCAGGAGGGATTCCGGTCGATCGTAAACGCCCTTCACCGAGTTCGGTCAAGACTGCTATCGAGTTGCTCAAACGCGGTGATGTGCTCTTAGTCTATCCCGCCGGAACCAGAACGACGGAAGAAGTTGAATTCAAGCGAGGCGCCGTGACCATCGCGATACGCGCGCGCGCCCCTATTATACCAGCCGTCTATGATGGCCCCGGCGTGATCAAACCAACGCACCTTATCACGTGGCCGCGAGTGCGTATTATTTTTGGGAGACCGATCGTCGTTCCGACGACAAGCAACGGACGCGATGCTGCAATCGAAACTTTCGACCAAATGCAAACCGAGATGCGCACGCTGAGAACCCGACTTGAAGGCCTGCCGTGGCCGGCGTGTTCACTGCCACAATCACGTTAAAGTCCGCGTTCGGCTTTCGAGATTGACGATCGAAAAAGAAAACCCTAGGCCTGTTGTTGCTGTTGTTGCTGTTGTTGCTGTTGTTGCTGTTGTTGCTGTTGTTGCTGTTGTTGCTGTTGTCGCTGTTGTTGCTGTTGTTGCTGTTGTTGCTGTTGTTGAAAGAGCAACATGACGATCCGCAACGAGTGGTCCTCCGCTAAGACGTAGGGTCGCGCCGAAAAATATCTCTTGGCTCATTGCGCCAGCGCTGCGGCGGGCGCAATTATCACCAATCGCCTGACCGACAAGGCCGTAATCGTGCGCTCGGAAGCGCGCGCCGCATACCGCGTCGCTGAACAAGGATGCGCGGTTTCCGTGCGCTACCAAACAGGGGGTTGCATTTTACCGAGACCGATTCTCGGCGAACTTCATCACCAATATGTCGGGATTTGATTTCCGGTGCGGACGGCTGTTCCTAAGTGCGTCCCCGGATACGGGACTTGACACGCACTTCTTTCACGCGCAGCGTTAAATTAAGCGAGACGCCAACGCAAAGCGTTCGGGCCTTCAATCCAACCTTTCAATCGGGACCCCTTCGAGTGTCCCATTCCCTCGCTCCGAAGCATGTCGGGCGAAAGGAAACCCCATGCGCACCCTCGTCCAGCCGCCGCCCTCGTCGCGCTGCGACCTCTGCGGAGGTGAGCTACGGCTCAAGCTGATTGAGTCAGCCAACCGCACCCTTGATTTGGAGAACGAGATATTCGTCTGTGCAAACTGCGGTCGTGAGCAGTCGTACACCGTGGACCATGACCACAATATGCCGCATATCAAGGTGGCCTAGCCAGACGATCACGTTCCCCGCGCCCCCGCCATCTGGTCAAGAGAGGGAGTTCCTTAGTGATGTGCGGCTCCCTTTTCGTTTCTGCGGGCGGATCATCCGAGTATCACCCATAGGTGATGGATCGCACCGTCATCCACCAGCGCAATGCGGGTCGAACCGTGAGGGAGTGCTTGGTTGTCCAATTCCAAGCGGGCAATGCCACGGCAAACCCCGGAATGATTTTGAACGAACACCTCGTACCGGGTCGCGTTGTGGTAAAATACGATTTCAAAATCTCTCCACGCCCGTGGCACGCAGGGATCAAGCCGCAACGTAGCGCCCTCTACGTTGAATCCCAAAATCGACTCTAGGCCTGCCCGATACATCCATCCGGCCGAACCTGTGTACCACGTCCAGCCACCGCGCCCCACGTGCGGCGGAACGGAGTAGACATCCGCACACGCCACATACGGCTCGACCTTGTAGCGTTGAGCGGCGGGGTACGTTCGAGCGTGGTTGATGGGATTGAGGAGCGAAAACAACTCCGCTGCCTTGTCCCCATCGCCAAGCTTGGCGAGTGCCTGAACCGACCAGATCGCAGCATGAGTATATTGACCGCCATTCTCGCGGATTCCCGGCGGATAGCCCTTGATGTAACCGGGGTCCAGCGTGGTTCGATCGAAGGGCGGCGTGAACAGCAGAGCCAATCCATCATCACGCAAGATAAGGTTTTCGTCGGCCGCCGCCATGGCCCGCGTGGCGCGTGCCGGATCTGCCGCGCCGGAG
>Ga0082335_1001497_pt1 | contig 49065 bp, 52 predicted proteins | sample Subgrocontami58m_FD_72375 | JGI IMG/M metagenome (GOLD analysis project Ga0082335, IMG submission 72375) | Subsurface groundwater microbial communities from S. Glens Falls, New York, USA - GMW37 contaminated, 5.8 m (SPADES assembly) (version 2) ... | reverse complement strand
CATCAATCACTACGTCTTCCTCAAGATAAGTTGCCCCAGCATTTTTGATATCATCAGCTATAGACATATATCCGGTGGCTCTCCTTCCTTTCATAATCCCAGCAGAAATACATATCCACGGCCCATGACATATAGCTGCAACGATTTTATTATTGTCGTACATTTCTTTAACAAAACTGAGTACTTCTTTCCTTAAACGAAGCCTATCGGGTGCTTCAAATCCACCTGGTAAAACAACAAGGTCGTAATTAATAGCTTTCAGATCTTTCGTGTCAATAGTTGGTTTGGCAGGAACCCCATATTTACCATATACAATTACCTTGTCAGGAGTGGCGATATCCACACTGTAGCCTTCTTCTAGAAGTCTATAATATGGGTAAGTAAATTCTTCATCTTGAAAATTAGGCGCTGTTATTATTACCGCTCTTTTCTTCATTAACTTACCCCGTTTCTTAAATATAAATGTAATTCTGAGAGATCATTAACAACTGTCAAATTGCCTATTAAACCCCATTTTACCAGATTCGAATTTCGACCAATAAAATCAATTCCATGAGCGCGGGCAGCATTAAAATCATTTATTGAATCACCAATAAATAAACAGGCCTTTTTTTCCCATCCTGTTTTTGATACCAAGAAAGAAATATTCGACTCCTTACTAGCAGGCGACCCCAGTATCTCAGAAAAAAAAAGCGCTATTCCCCTGGCTTTGCATACATCTCTCAATTCTTCCTGATCAGAACCGGAAACAACGGCAAAATCATAAATGTTTTTATAGTTCGATAGAAACGCTAATGATCCTTTTACCGGCTCAGCGTTAATTACCTTTTGCTTTACTAACTCAGAATATTGCCTGGCCAGAGAATTAATATTATCAGCAGAAATTGACTCATGGAGAATTTCTTTAAAAAAATATCTTATCTTTTCGTAACGGGATAAACCTCCGTTCAATCTGGCAAATTGAACTAACTTTTCTACTTGATGTACTGGGTAGTCACGAAAGAGCAACTGAAACCCTTCGAATCTTATTTCATTTGACTCAACCAATACACCATCAAAATCGAAAATTAAATGCTTATACTTCAATCGTAATAGATTTAAATAAAATTCACATGTTCGGGCGGGTGTTTTAAATCCCATAGATACCTGTTTATTTCGTCCATCCTGCAATTCACCCGGCACTGGTTTGTATCGAGTGCTTCCTGCGTCCAGCGTATAGATTTTAGTCTTTTTTCACCCTCCCAAATTTCCTTAAATGTATTTTCATAAATATTACCATAGATAAAACGCTCGTCACCAAGATATGCACTACAGCCCCAAACTGTCCCACCAGCATCTATATAAGACCAGAAAGGGAGAGCAAGGCACTGCCTATAACTCCGTTGTCCCTCATCCCATTTTTTCATTGTGTTAACGCGGAATATTACACTGAAGTTATTATTATTAAAAGTGCTTAACTTATCGGCTAAATGAAGGTAATCAATATATTTTATATCTTTATACTGAGTTGTTTTGCTTAATGGGTGCTGTGAATATGGTTTTATAACCAAATAATCCATACCTATATCTTTAGCGTATTGAGCTAGAAGTTCTGCCTCATGCCAGTTTTCGGGAAGAAGTATAAGCTGCATCCCTAAGGTACAGTTATACCCCTTATCTCGCCTTTCTTCTGCGGCATAAGACATATTTTCTATTACCCCGCCAAAGTTATCAGGACTTGTTTTATGAATCTTAGCATAGGTCTCTTTCGTTGCCCCATTTATACTTACTTTTATCCAGGCAATATTTTCTAGGGTGCTCTCAATAAGGTCTTTCTTTAAAAACACTCCGTTCGTTGTTATAGCTACATCAATACCAACTTTCTTTGTATGGTTAATTATTTCAACTATATCTTTATGTAAAAGAGGCTCACCTTCCCCAGCATACATAATACTCTTTAAACCAAATAATGCCATTTCAGATAGCCCATCCTTAAGCATCTCTTTATTTAGAAATCGTGGTTGGTATTCCATAAAATCCAAAGCACAATAAGTACATCGGTGATTACAAGTGCCTGACGGAGATATTTCAGCGTAAATAGGATAAATATTTTCCCCTTTCAACCAATCATTTACCCTGGAGACATGATATAAAAGTTTGTGACTATCTATACGATATTTATCCATTTTTCATAATACTTTCAATTGCATCGTAAACCATTTTAGGTTCTATATAATTCATACATGATTTACTTTGAATACACTTTGGGCTCAAACACGGTATACAATTATAATCAGCATTTGATTCTAATTTTATGCCGTTTGATATACAAATTTCTGAGGCCAGCGTAGGACCAAAAAATGCAATTATCTTTTTGTGTAGCGCATTAGCTACATGCAAACCTAAACTATCATTAGTTACAACAACTTGGCAGGAATTTATCCACTCAAAATATTCTTCAAGGTTTTTCAAGCCTTGCTGCCAAGAAATTGTATATTTATTGCCAATAAGCCTTTCAAGTTCCTTCCAATACTCCATAGGCCAAGCTTTAGTGGGCCATTTTGTACCCACGTCATAATTAAAGCCTATATCATAAATAATGTTAGATTTGGGTTTGTATCCCAAAATGCAACACTCACCTTGCCACTTAGCGCCACCAACCATCTCATATAGAATTTCTTCCCAATATCTCTTTGTCTTTTTCTTATATTCGGTATCCATACAAATTTCCAATACATGTTGAGAACCATCATAAGCAAGTGCAACTCCATTTTCAGGATCAAATCTAAATCCATACCGACGCCAAGCATTAATGGAATCTGAAAAGGCACATAGTCCAGGCACCTTTTCAAGGTTGATGAGAGTATCAAATCGTTCTGATTGTAATTGCAATACTGAGGTAAGATCATAAAAAATTGTTCTATGAATATATGGATTCCCTCTTAACAAAGGAAACGCCTTCTCGTCCACCAACCATGTAACATGGGCATTTTTATAAAGATGCAAAAGCACGGTACTCCTGAGTACGTCCCCCAAGCTTGTTATCACACCAATCTCACCATCTAAGGTTTCTGAATAACCAGGCTTAATAATTAATACTTTTTCTTTATCCATTTAACTCTTCCATAATACCCAATGTTTTTATGGCAGTCTCTTCCCAACTAAAGCAATTTGCCCTTCTTATCGAGTTTTGTTTTAATTTCTCTAACAAACTATCATTAGATAATACAGCTTTTATCTTTTCAGCAATATCTTGTGGATTAAAAGGATCGAAGTATATTGCCGCATCTTGACATATTTCCGGCATCGGCTCTATATTTGACGATAAAACCGGCGCCCCGCAAGCCATGGATTCAATCAGAATATTTGGACAATTTTCGCATGTTGACGGATAAACAAATAATTGGCAAAGCATATAAAAATAGGGCAACTCCTCATTGGGTACATGTCCAAAGAAGATGACACGGTCTTCCATTTTTTTCTCTTTTACAAGAGCCTTGAGTGACTCGGTATATTGATCGTCGAAATTTTTTCCAACAAGTGCAAGTTTTAAATTAGGATTAATTTGATTTTTAATCAATGAAAAGGCATGAATTAACTCAAAAAAGTTTTTATATTTGTATATATTTGAGACATAGAGAATAAATTTATCCAGATTGTATTTGCGTTTAATCTCTTCCAAACGACTGCTATCTACATCCGGACTGAATAACATACTTCTACCATGATATATAAGCGAAGTTTTTTCCTCCGAAAGGCTATAATAAAAGCTCAAATCTTTTCTTGCCTTATCAGAAATGAATATGACCTTCTTGGCCTTTTTAACAGACAGGCTAGTTAAAATTCTCAACAGATTAAATTTCAGTCGATAATAAATATTTTGTTTTTTTATCATTTCAGGATAAAAGGGAGCAACTGTTTGTATCATAAGTACGGTGGGAAATGAAGAAAAAATTAAACCAATATTTGCAGGAGAGTAAAGTATCTTTGCCTTATATTTTTTTAAAATATACCACAAACACAATTGTTCCCACAGAAGTCGGAAAGCAGGAGAAATACTTGGAACCTTAAAAGAAAGCAACTGGAAGTTTTTATAGCCTGTATAAAGTACCTTTCTACCTTTATCTGTTGTTATAACTAGATATTCATTTTCACAATCTATCTTTGACAGATGTTTAAATAATTGATTTAAATATGTAACCCCTCCCCCTGCAACAACGGATAAGGCATTTATCGCGATACGCATTTATTTACAATTTTAAGAAGTGCTTTAGCATTTTGAAAATTGTAATACTGGTTAACCACCTATATATTTTGTTAAGACGGTGATTTGAATGTATTTTGTGTACTATAACACTTGCTAATATTTTGCATGTTGGTTTATAACCTTTATAGACATAATAATTAAACCAAATGTAATTTTTTTGAATTTGTTTTTTTGTAAACCCTGGTAAGTTAAGAACTGCCTTTGATCTTTCCATGTCTGTGCTTAAAGGCTCTTGTAATAATCCTTGCTCTTTACACAAAAAATATAAATCTGTTCCAGGGTATGGATAAAAAATACTGAGCATTTGAGTATCGGGTTGACAAATTTGATTAATTTTAATTGTTTCTCTGAAATCTGCCAAAGTTTCTCCTGGAATACCTATCAGGTTAAAAAAGTTTATTTTCAAACCATACTTTCTTGCTAAAGTAACTGTTTTGATAATATCATTATTTGAATAACTGCGTTTAAGTATTTCGCGGCGTACTTTTTCACTTCCGGACTCAAGTCCAATATTTATAAATTTAAAATTGCTTTTCTTAATGCTAGCAAAAAAAACTTCAAGGTCGGCATTAGCCGTAACTCTTAGATTAATTCCAAAATTTAAAGGTTGTTTGAGGGTTTTGTTTAATAATTCAAGTTTTATACATAACTCTAAGTCCCATTTTTTATTTATACCCACAGTTTCCACTTCAAGATAAAAGTCTTTTTTTATTGGATAAACAGCGATAATTTCTTTTATTTCTTCTATGATATTATCCGTAGATCTTAATCTTACATAATGACCTGGGGACAATTTTCGCAAGGCATGATTGCTGCAATAAGTACATTGAAACGGACAGCCTCGGCCTAACAGAACCGGCTCCAAAGAACCGTGATGTTCATCTATCCAGTCTTTCCACATTTCTCTATCAGGAAAAGGCAGACTGTCTAAATTTTGTATGAATGGACGTTGCTGGTTTTTTTCAATATCATTTAAACTCTTTCTAATCCAGAGATTTTGAATATAAGAAGGAACAATATTGTGTTCCAGTTGAGAAGCTAGTTCCAATGTAGGGTGTTCCCCTTCTCCAATACATAAAGCATCAAAACCATCAGATAAAATATTGTCTGGATTTAATGAAACGTGAGGGCCTCCAATAAGCAAATAAACATCTCTATAATGGTTTTTTACATATTGTGCTATTTCTACAATGAATTGATACTCTGTACTCACAGTTGTAAAGCAAATTAATTTTGGATTAAATTCTCTTATACATTTATTTATTGTATCTTCTTTTTTACTATTAAACATCCTGCTTAATACAATCAACTTTGTGCTATGACCATGCTTTTTTAAAAAAGATGAAATATAGGAGATGCCAAATTGCATTTGAGCAGAAGACCGCAGAGGTTTAGCCGGTGATTGGGCATCTTGCAGTGAATATATAAAAAGAATGTTCATTTGCACTTACAATAAATACTTTACCAAATTCTAAAAACTATGCTTTTAACCCAACAATAAAGAAATAAAAAAAAATATTTTATTGCTCCTTTGAAATCCCTTCTTTTCCTCAATGCGTTTTTAAATGCATTGTAATAGGTATTTATTGTGGCTTTATTTATCAATACGTTTATATCGTATCCTTTTATATTTTTTTGATTTCTCCAAAAATCAAATATTTCAATACACTCGCTAACCTCTGTTTCATAATTTTTACTATAGTTTGATTCATGAACACGATATTTTGCTAGTGGTTCATCTATATAGTCAATGGGATATTTCGCTGCGCATTTTAAAAATAAGTCATAATCCTCACCGATCTTAAACGGCAGAAAAGGACCCACTTCAAGAAATACAGATTTTTTTATCACAACGGTAAGAATAGTTATAAAACAGGAAAAAAAAAGTTCTTTGAATATCATTCCACGATAAAATTTAATCTTATGCGAATATGTATTTATAATAGAATTATTTTCATCAATAATAAAGGTATCAGCATAAACCATTGCGATATTAGGGTCTTCTTTAAAAAGCTGTAACTGTCTTTCCAACTTGTGAGGCAGCCACACGTCATCATGGTCTAAAAATGCAATATAATCACCACGAGAAATATCAATACCACGATTTCTCGCCATTGAAACGCCGCTATTTGCTTGTTGGATATGAATAAGTCTGGGATCATTTATCGACTTGACTATATCCGGAGTATTGTCTGTTGACCCATCATCGATAACGATTATTTCGATTTTAGAATATGATTGGCCGATAACACTTTGTATCGTTTCCCTAATGAACCGCGAACCATTATATGTTGGAATAATAACACTTACGAGGGGAACTGTCATTTAAATATTTAGCTTTTGCTGAAAAACGAATGTATCCCTTTTATAACCAGACCTGTTTCCTCATCCGTCATATCAGGATAAAGGGGTAAGGTTAGTATTTGTTCATAGACCTTATCTGTTACGGGCAATGAGTTTCTCAAGAAATTTTTATAATACGTAAAGTGATGAACGGGAATATAGTGAATCCCACTGCCAATACCTTTTTCTTTTAAGTGCACTATCAATTCATCACGCCTCTCTTTTACTTTAATGATATAGGTAAACAATCCTATATCCTCATAATCCATCCTTAATAGGGAAAGACCTTCTATGTGAGCAAATTCCTTATCGTATCTTTTTGCAATATCAATTTTCCGTTTATTCATTTGCTCAAATTTTTTTATCTGCGCTAATCCAATAGCAGCGTTAATATTATTCATATGATATCTATATCCCTGTTCAATTACATCGTATGACCATGACCGCTCATTTTTATATCTACTCCAGGTATCTTTATCAATTCCAAGAATGCGTTTCCTTACCATCGATTCATAAATTTTTTTATCTCTTGTAATAACAGCACCTCCTTCGCCACAGGTGATTGTTTTAATTGGATCAAAACTAAAACACGTTAGGTCACCAAAAGAACCTATCTTCTTACCGTAATAAGAAGATCCAAAGGCATGTGCAGCATCTTCGATAACGGTAATATTATTGTCTTTTGCCAATGTTAATATTGCATCCATATTGCAGGGAAAGCCTCTATAATGGACGGGCATAATAACTTTTGTCTTTTTTGTAATACATTTTTTAAGATAATTTACATCTATATTTAGTGTGTCTTCTTCTATATCACAAAATACCGGGGTAGCTCCTGTTGCCGTTACGATTTGGGCAGTGGCAACAAAGGTAAGTGAAGGTATTATAACTTCATCACCAGCGCCAACGCCTAAGGCGCTCAGTGCGATATGCATTGCAGTCGTTCCTGTATTTACGGCAACAACATACGATAATGGCTCACCGCCAATAAAAGTTGCAATGGTGTCTTCAAATTCTTTTACCACAGAACCCATACCTAACCAACCCGATTTAAATACAGGCTCAATGGCCTTAAGTTCCTCTGCTCCGATTGAAGGCTTAGAAACAGGAATCATAGTTCTCCTTTTATCCAGAAATTAAAGTCTTTTGTTTTGTAGTAATCCTCTATCATTTTTATGATCTTTCGGTCTGTTTTGCTCATATAACAAGATGCCTTCTCCAAGAACAGTTTGAATTAATACGTTACCCATTTCTTTCAATCTATCAACCTCTGAAGGTGTATAAATCAGCACATCTATACCCTTTTTTAAATTTAATAGCTTAAACACTGAACAAATTCTTTGAAAGAAATCCTCTTTCGTACCCTTGATAACTAACATATCAGTAACAATTTAGTTTTTTGAAAAACCTCTGCACGAATGGTATTTATTGTAGGGGCAGGTTTCAAACCTGCCCCTACGCGGCATGTAACACATTGTTATTGTTGGAAATTTTTCAAAAAACTAAATTGTTACAAAAAATGCTTTTTTAGAAACCGGGATCATTATCAGCACCTTCCCTTTATCCAATATTGACCGTTTTGCAGGTATCCATCTTCAACATCCTTAAAACCTGCCTTTCTAAAGGCTTTGATAAATTCTTCGGGAGTTCTCATGTACCCCCATAACTGGCCCAACTCGTATAATCCAACAAAAGATAGTAGTAATTTGGCAGTAGCCTTAATCCGTTGAAGAGGAAAAAATCCATTATTATATACAGATGCACTCACCAGCAGAAAGGTTTTGGCATTATAATTCTTGATATCGGTAAGCAATTTAAGCAACCCCTTTTCATCAAAAATATATTCTGTTGCATTCATATAAGCTAAATCAAAACTATTTGTCTTATCCAAACAGTCGGGGAAATATCCGGGATATATTTTCACAACACTAAACTGCTCTAAAAATCTTGTCGCTTCCAACGAAGGTTCAATAGCGGTAATATTCCTTCCTTCCTTCCTTAAAAGATACTCTACATATCCGCTTCCACAGCCTATGGACAATATTTTTTCATCAGGGAATGTTTGCCCCAATATAAGGTCAGCAACTGCCTTTTTGCTATTTCGCCATACTTCCGGCAATTCTTTATAAGATTTGTATCTCTTGTAAAATTCATCATAAAACTTATCATAAAAAGATTTATCAGCTACTCTACTTGAATCTAATTTTACAAAAGATTTAAACTTTATACCAAACCATTCTTGTTGATAAAATTTTCTCATAGTACTAAATTATTTTTATTTTATTCAAAGAATATGTTGTTTAAACTCGTTAAATGGAAGACTAAGTATCGATTATTTTTGACTGCTTGTTCCCAAACTCTGTTCGGGAACACCGTGTTACCATGAAACTCTGTTTCATGGATATCCGATTAATTGCCGGAAAGTTTATCGATTGATTTCCCGAAACAAAGTTTCTTAACCATTTCGTTCCAAAACAGAGCTTTGGAACGAGTCGGACGAGTCAGAGCCTCGGAGACTTTTCTGATTGCGGGTTCAAGTTTACAACTTGAACCCCACCTTTTATTTTTTTTAAGCGCATTATTGACAGCACAACGCTTTTATACTATCAAAATCAGGGTTACAAACCTGAACCCGCCGGGGGTTTCGTACCACTATTCAATGTTTTTTTTAAACGCCCAAATAGCCTGATAGAAATAATAATTATCAATGCTCTTTAGAAAATCGTAGAAACGTCCAAGCGGAACGTCTCTTTCCTAAAGCGCCACACTACCTCTAATCCTTTAAAATATCATGTAAGAATGACATAAAACGGCACATATCCTTTTTTATATAATCCCATTTCTCAATAATCTTTTGTTTAAGACTATCGACCCTTTCCGGATCGAGTTCATAGTCATAAGCATGCCGAAAGATATGTCGAAATCCCCTCAGTTCATCAAGGGTATGGTAACTCTCCGAAGAGAGCAGTTTTGGTCTTATCCCCGGGATATCCGTGTACATACGCTTAAGAAGTTCCCTATGATACTTAGCTGGATCCTCTACCTTATTCTCAAAGGTTTTTGCTATCTCCTGGAAAATGTCCTCAACTGAACAATACAAATTATGGAGTAAATATGCAAGATGGGTAGTTTCCACCCTTTTCGATGGTTTTGTGGCGTGTATCTCCTTCAATATCCCATCTATAAACTCCATCTGATTAGTAAAATATCCTAAGAGTATTGCAGCGGCTTCCTTCCTCATACGATTCTCAACCCCCTCTTCTCAAGGGGATCTTTAAACCTGCATTTCCCGAGTTCTATCAGATGAATATCCCTCTCAAGCATCTCCTCAAGTTCCGTCAATGTCTTAAAATACTCTTCTTCCAATCCATCCACAACCACATCGATATCCGAAAATGGATAAAACCTCCCCTCCTCAAGAATAGAACCAACAAGGACGACCTTTTCTACAGGCTTATCCTTAAAATACGCCTTCAATAATTCAATAGCCCGACTGAGTATCTCAAGACGTTTTTTCTCTCTTTCATTGTATTCCTCATCCAGGCGTTTATTCCATAATGACAAGTCTATCTTTTTCATGTGGTTTTAGCTGTTTTATTTATATTCCGCCCATTTCATAACTTTTTTCTTTCGTTAAAAAAGAAGCTGTTGCAACATTTTTAGAGTCTAATACTGCAAAGTATTTAAAGTCTATACCAAACCATTCTTGTTGATAAATTTTCCGCATTATTGATATATACCTATTTCAACAATTAATCAAACAGAGATTTTACAAATTTAACCACTTTTTTGCCTGTTTTAAGAGGTTCTTTAGCTATTTTGCTTAAAAACAACCTGCTGTACTTTAATGGATTACGCTTTATATCTTCTTTCAAAATCCAATGCTGGCAAACTCCAAGTATTTCTTTGAGTTTACTTGAAGGAAGCTCAGGTGTTGAAATAGAAAAACTCCTTATATAAAGATCACTATAAGAAAACCCTTCCTTTAAGTAACCTTTCTCCTTGCACAGGTCAAACAATTCAGTTCCAGGATAGGGAGTTGCAACAGATACGTGAGGATTATATATGCCCATAGAAGCAACAAATTTAAAACTATCCCATATCATCTCTTCAGTTTCTCCAGGCATACCCATAACCAGAAAAACACCAACTTCCATTCCAATGTTTCTAGCATAATCAACAAGAGGTGGCACCTTTTTAAGATTAAGAGGTTTTTTAATATTATGAGAAAGATGATGCTGATTACCTGACTCTATTGCAAAATTCACTTTATAACAACCAGAATCTTTCATCAACTTTAACGTCTCATTGTCAAGAGCAAAAGCCGCAACCCCATTTGGTGTATCCCACGCAAAATTGAATTTCTCATCTATCATTTTCCTAAAAAGATCTTTTGCCCTTGTAACATCAAGGGTTGTATTATCGTCTTCGAACAGAAGTTCTTGGATTCCAAATTCTTTTTTAAGATGTCTCATTTCCGATAATACGTTTTCAACTGAACGTTTCCTAAACGTTCTACCCCAAACTTTATTAGCTGAACAAAAAGTACATTTTGCAGGACATCCTCTTGACGTAATTATCGGAGAAAATCTTCTACATCGCCGTCTACCGTGAGATGCCTCAAGCCCAAAATAAATATCCATATTCATAAGATGTCGCGCAGGAAAAGGTAACGAATCTAAATCGTTAATCCATTCTTTTTTGGGGACAACAATATTCTTTCCATTCTTTTTATAAGCTATCCCATCGAGAGTCGATTCCGAAGTCTTTCCCTCTAAATGTTTTATAAGTTTCAAAAAAGAAACATCCCCCTCACCTAGTATGATGTAATCTACAAAATTAATAGATAAAACATCTTCATAACACACAGTAGAATGAGCGCCTCCAAATACAATTATCAATTTTGGATTTAACCCCTTCGCTATTTCTGCTATTTTATAAGCATTTAAAGACTGCCTGGAAAAAAGATTACTTATCCCTAAAACGTCTGGTTTATATCTGTCGATAATTTCAGCAATTTCTTTGAATGAAAGTCCAATTCGTATTATGTTTTCATTTATTATTTCATGCTCGTTCCACCCCATAGCAAGTGAATCAATTATTGCTACATCATAACCATCTTTCTCCAAAATAGCGGCAATATATCCAGGCCCCATTGGCGGAAGGGGATTAATATCCAGATTATTCCTAAAAGAAAAGGCAGGAGGAGTTATAAAAAGAATTTTTTTTATGGACTTCATAATGCATTAAAACATAGGGTAATTTAAACTGGGGGGCTATCTACCTGACTGGACTAACCCCTATATATTGTGGTTTCTTGTTTTTGTACCTCTGACCTGTTTAGCTATACACGTATATGGCTCAGGTCCTATTGATAAGGCTTGTTGCATCAGTCGATAAAAAAGTTTGCCACGATACCGTGACGTTCGACGGTTGAACCGAAATGTGAATTCATCGAGATAGTATTCTAAATGTTCATGGCTCACAGCACCTTGATGGGTGCCCATAAGCCATCGTTTGAGTAAAGAAACCACCCGGTGAACACTGGGAAGAAGATCTGAGGCGGATTCTTTATGTTTTTGAATAACGGTACTCTCATGTATATATCCTTTCTTTTCAAGTCCAGAGTAGCCCTCCCAACCGTCAGTGTGAATAACACTCCCTGGCTCAATGGCTTCTTCAACAAAGGGATGCAGGCTTTTAGAAGAGGCGTCTTGAATTCGCTTCATTCGAATACGACCGATTTTCCTCCCATCCTCTTGTGCTGCAACAACTACCAACGATTTCTTCTCCGTTTTCCGACCCTCTTCCAAGCCTCCAATATAGGTTTCGTCCACTTCGATCCTTCCAGAAAGTCGGTCACGTCCAGGTCTGACCATAGCCCGTCGCAACTTGTGCAGCCAAGACCAAGCTGTTTTATAGCTACCCAACCCAAGTACTTGTTGAATACCCAAGGCACTTGCTCCATTTTTCTGAGAAATTACCCACCACATTGCACGAAACCACATCGTCAGAGGCTTATGGGTATCCTGAAATATTGTACCGGCTATTACAGAAGCCTTGTAACTACAAGCCGAACATTTGAACAATGTCCCCCCAGTTGGCCATGCTTTAGTATGGTGGCACCGGGGACAGCGAAAGCCTTCCGGCCAACGCAACTGAAAAAGATAATCACGACACGCTTCTTCAGTAGAAAAACGCTTCTCAAATTCCATCAAATTTTGGGGATAGTCTTCCATATCCCCAAATACTATATGTTGGGGGTAGTCCAGTCAAGTAAATACCCCCTTAAAACTATTTTCATCAATTATTTAAATTACCAAGAAAAGGCTCCATTGTTTTTTCATTTATTGGTGTAAAGAAAAGGTCTCTGACTTTTTTACCCATATTTCTGTATTCACTTATTTTAGCCGAAGGTAAATCCAGATACTTATTGATACCCTCAATTAATTCTATTGTAGTAAAACATTCTGTCACAATATCCATATTTAAATCCGATAGAATATTCTTATTAAGTACGGTTTGTCTTCCTAAAAATATAACCGGTATTCCTTTTGCGGCTGCCTCCACCATAGAACTTGAATTTGATGAAATCACTACGGATGCATGTTCCAAAGCATCTGATAAATTCCCATTGAAAATTTCATATCTTGGCAGCCAGTTTTCTCTTCCAAAAGCATCAATTACCTTTTTGCTATCATAATCTGGATGCCCTTTTATCAATATACGAATATCGTCTTTTATTTCATCCAACCCTTCTTTTACAATTTCCAGCATTTCTATTGCTTCCGAAATATCAAAAGGTAACAATATTAGAATTATCTTTTCTCTCTGTTCAAAAATAGAAACAGTTAAGGCCTTATCACTAAAAAGATACCTATATCTTAAAGCGGCGACTGGTTTGCAAGGGACTGCTTTAGTAAAGGATTGGGCAATTCTACATTGATATTCACTTGTTTCAAGTAAAAGATTTGGAGTAACTTTGGCTTCAACTTCTGATCCAGAAGGAAATAAATTTAAGTGATTATGAGAATGGATAAATAACTGCGCACCAATTATCTTTATGTTTGGAAATGCCCGGCGAGCACCAATGATTAAGGCTTTATCAATCACTTGATTTTCATACCAGTCAATTATAAATTCTGGACTTAATCCTGCTTTTCCCAAATTTAAAAATAAGTGGTAGATTAAAAAAGATTGCATTGCAGATTCAAGTGGTTGTTTTGTTAGTTCTTCTTTGAGTAAATAGTAAAAATTAAAATTCCGGAAATGAAGTGGTTCTGTTTTTTGGAATAAGACTCGTAATGGATAGAATAACGCAGAGAAATAATTTGAGAGACAAAGAAAGTCCTCCTGTATAATGAATAATGTATTACTTTTACGCATTCTCTTATATATTGAATAATAATTAAAACGAAACCCATAAAGTACAGGATGGACCAAAACATGCATCCCTTTTCTGGATAAATATTCATGCAGATATGGAAAATATCGGTCATTAAAAACGCCATTATCTAATATGCAATAATCATGTACAAAGGTATCTACAATTATAGATGGTTTAATCTTTACATCTTTTGAAGCATATATTACTCTTGTAATTTGTGCTGCCAACCATCTCAGAAATAACACAACCACGAATCTATTCCACTGCAATAAATATCTCAAGTAACTCTTTAACCTATTTAGCACTAAGAAATATTGATGGCCAATAATTTCAGTATTAATATTTTTCGCTGCGGCCCAATCTTTTATCGTAATGGCAAGTCCTGCGGATTCTACTATTACCAGACTTGGCATTTTAGTCTTTTCTAACCATAATCTTTCTAATATTTCAAGATAACAGCAATATTGAAACAAATTGTTAACATAAATATCTCTGGAAGAAATTGATCCAAACCACCATTCCAGGCTTTTCCCATAACGCCTGTTAAGCGCATCTATCCATTGAACATGTTCTTGACGAATATCCCTTGCTACTTTGTCGTGAAGCCTAGCAATATCGACTCGGCTGAACTGGCTTCCCAATGTGTGTTCCATGTAACGCCTTTTGAAGAAATCCTTCCCTAAGTATAACCACTGAATTGAATCATTTTTTGAAAAGAGTTTCTTTAATCTCGAAATATTCTTTGTGGGAAATGTTAAGACTAAATGATATTTTGACATGAAAATCTAAGTTTACTTGCGAAAGGATTCTTACTCAATACCTGATTTGAGAGTAAATAAATGTCTTTATACGCTTCTTCATTTGCAGAAGATGATACATCATAAGCTTTTTTCAGCTTATTCTCCAGATCCAGATCATTGCCTTCCTTTTCCCTATACATTCAACGCATTCTTTAGATTAACCAGATCTATCATCTTCATACAATCGATATTTTCAAATTCATTTCCCGTTATTCTTGCTATAAATCTTATTGAATTATCTTTTGCAGCTTGATAATCACTTATTGCATCGCCGACATAAACAAAGGACTGAGGACTGAGGGCTGAGTTAAAAGGCATTTCATTATGTTCCAATGTATAAGCGGCAAGTATCTCACGGACAATATCCCCCTTTTTTTTAGGAGAACCATAAACTCCCTTAAAATAACCCTGCATGTGTCTCCTTTTAATTATCTCCTCCATCTCGTCTTGCGGGGTGGCAGAGGCTACAAAACACATATATTTGTTCGCATAGCCGTCTAAGAATTCCTTAGCTCCTTTAACATATGGAGCACTCACCACTTCATCAACAACCAAATGAGAAAACCGTTGACACAAATCATCAAATCTTTCCTCTGTCAAAGGTCTGTTAATTATTTCCTTGTATATATATTTAAACTTCTCAAATCTTGAAATTCCTGCATTTTTAACATGATAAACAACGACCTTTTCAACAATATCGTTACCTTCACTCTCAAATAACTTTGCAAAAGCCTTAGTTTTTATATCAACCGATTCTACCAGCACCCCATCAAAATCAAAAATAACCGCTTTAATCATTTTGACCTTGTCCCAGATTTATTTGTACAGGATCATGGTTTTTGTATATATCGTATATACAATCAAGTATCCCCTGACCCAAGTCTAAATATGTCTTACTTACTAACCGCCTTCCAACCTTAGGATTAAATGAATAAGGGGTAATTTCATAGTGATAACTTTCGGCTGGTGAGGAATACTCTATTTCTACTTTATTATCCAGCATTTCTTTTATCATCAGGAGGAGATCTCTGATGCGCATTTGTTGGCTACCTGTGATAATAACGTGTTGATTTGCAAATTCATTTGATAGTACCTCTACGCTTCCACGTGCTGCGTCCTTTACATGGATGTACTCACGTAATTCTTCACCATCCCCCTCACGAATAATCTTTCCACAGGTAAGCGCCTGGGTCAAAACCTTGTGAATAAAATTCTTATCACCTGCCCTTGGCCCATAGATCGAACCGTACCTGAGAATAGTATACGGTATACCAAATGTCTCTTGATAATTCTCAATCAATAGTTCGCATGCTTGTTTCGTGCTCCTGTAAAAAGAACCCATCTTACTATAAACGTAGAGAGAGCTGGCAAAAACAAAACGTTTCACATTAGCATTACGGCATGCCTCCAAAATTATGGAGTTCCCGAGGATATTGAGCTTCACACTATCCAATGGCTTTTGACTTGCCACATCTATATCCGCAATCCCAGCAAAATTATAAACAATATCACATTCCTTTACAGCTTCATCTATTTTATTCTGGTCTAAAATATTACCTACAAGCATTCTCTGAGAACTCTTCAAATAAGGAGATGGTTTCAGGTCATAAATAGTAACATCATAATTAGCTTCTGTCAGTGCATCAGCAATGTGACTGCCAAGAAAGCCTGAGCCACCGAAGACAACTGCTTTTAAGGACTGAGGACTGAGGACTGAGGGCTGAGTCATTTTATGGTCTCCTTCTGTTTCTGGACAGATGCCCGCATACCTCCGATAATTCTGCCTACTTCCAATGCCAAGTCATTAACTTTATTAAAATCTTCAGAATTTATATAACCAATATCCAAGGCTACATATAGTATTGACCACACTTCAGCACAGGATGCCTTAGCTACAACCAAAAATTGATGAAATTCAGCTCGCCCACCCCTCTCAAAGCCTTCTGCAATATTCGACATAATAGACACCACGGCTCTTTGTATTTGTCCACATAGGCCAAAATCCTTTGCAAAAGGCTGCTTTCTTGTAAGTTCGTAAACCTCTTTCGTAGGAACTCGTGCCTTTTGCCAGGCTATCAAATCTTCAAATCGCTCAATTCTTCCCATAACTCAGTCCTCAGTCCGTTCCCCTCAGTCCTCTTAGTAGATTCTCCACTGCTTCCATTTCCATTCTTACCCTTGCCTCTTTTGCATACGAACCAATGTGTGGTGTAAGAATTACATTATTAAGTTCTTTTAGTGGCCCTGCGTAAGGTTCTTCTTCAAATACATCCAAAGCTGCACCGGAAAGATAACCATTTTTAAGATATTCATACAAGATAGCCTCGTCCACCACACCACCCCTTGATGTATTTATCAGCCATGCACCTTTTTTCATCAATTGCAATTCTTTCTCTCCTATTAACCTTTCATGTACCCCAACATGTATCGTTACAATATCCGCCCGTTTTAGCAAATCTTCCAGCGATAAACGACACAAACCCAACAATCCATCTTCTACAAACGGATCTGCATAAGCTATTTCACACCCAAAAGGCTTCAATAACTCAGCAACCTTTTTACCTATTCTTCCAAATCCTTTTATGCCAACCTTTTTCCCGCATAAAAGATTTCCCATCCTCTTTTGCCACTTACCACCCCGAAATTCTCTATCCATCCATGAGACTTTTCTCAATAAATCAAGTATCAATCCAACAGTCAACTCGGCAACCGCAAGTGTTGGCGCATCAGGAGTATTGAATACCTTTATACCCAATCTATTAGCCACATTTACGTCGACATTATCAAGCCCTGCACCACACCGGGAGATTACTTTTAAAGACTGAGGACTGAGGACTGAGGACTGGGGATATGTTTTAGTCAGACATTCCAATGTATCAACATCAAGAATTTCCGTGCCTGCAATAATACCTGTAGCGCCTTCGCATAGTTCAATAATTTCGTTTCCCTTGAGTGTTCTACCATAAGGATTCAATATTACCTCGAATCCATTATTTTTAAGAATATCCACTGGCTTTACATTATCTTTTCCGAACAAAGATGTTGTAATAGCAATTTTCATAATAGTCCCCACCTTTTATTTATATTCTACTAACTTTCCACGCATCAAACCTATGCTCGATGTCAGCGGTCTTTTCCATAGAAAGCTTGGACATCGTCTCCCTATCACTTCTGAAGTATGACCAAAAAATGTCATTTTGATAACTCTTTTTATAGCTATCTTCTATATGTTCTACTTCTTTAAAATGCTTGTTTAAATATTCATAGACTCTTTGCCAGAAAGGTCTACCAATATTATTTTGAGGTTCATTGACAGTTTTCTATACCCTCTTCCGACTGCTGCGTAACTCGTTTATAAGACATAACTCGGCTTTTATCAATATGAGCAATACCTTCGCTTTTTTATAGCTATCTTGCTCAGATGCAACCTGAAGCTTCATCCTGAATGTTGCCTGTAGTCGCGTTGCTTGATTTTTGTTTTACGAATGTTTTCATATGCGTAAGAACAAATCGGTTACAAGTGGAAGAGTTTTTATGATAAAACCCAATTTTATAATATATGCCTAGGATGGTTCACCTGTTGCAAAATGGCACAAAGGGTGCCCCATAAATCTAATTGTCTTTACCTCGATATTCTTCACCAATGCTTCAATAAATATATTCTTCAAATCCTCAACAGTATAATATTTTGTGTGCTTGGTCCAAAGTGTTGCATCATGTTCAACCATCCCGCGAAACAATGTGCCGATTCTAAAGTATGCGCTCCTTGCAGGTACAACACACAAAACTCTCTTGCTTATTTCCGCCATATTCTTTACGGCACGAATTGGATCATCAAAATGTTCGATAACTCCACAATTAAATGCCAAATCGAAATACCCTCTGTGTCTATAATAGTTGGACACTTTCCCATGCATAGTTTACTGTAGGGTGGGAAGGAGAATATCTATGAAAAAGAGTAATACCATGAAACGAGAAACTCATACCATGTCTGTGGAAACGGAAGGAGCCCTTAGGGCGACTGGAGTTTCCACAGACAGCGCAACCCACAGTGGTCATTTTCCTGATCCAGAGGTGCCAGAGAAAGCTATTCGTCGCAAGTTCACCGCAAAACACAAGCTCCACGTCCTGCAAGAGGTTGATAGATGTACCACGCAGGGCCAAATTGGAGCGCTCTTGCGTCGTGAAGGGCTCTACTCGTCAAACCTTACCACGTGGCGTCGTCAACGCGAGCAAGGCACCCTGGAAGCGCTTTCTCCAAAACATCGCGGCCCAAAGGCAAAGAATTTCGATCCTTCTGCTCGCCGTATTGCAGAACTGGAGTGTGAAAACAACAATCTAAAACAAAAACTCAAGCAGGCAGAAACTATTATTGATGTCCAAAAAAACTCTCGGAAATTCTTCAGATACCACTGGATACAGCAGGAGAGAAGATATGATGCGTACCGCTGAATCTCTTGCTCAAGATGTTCATATCAAAAAGGCCTGCGAGGTACTGGGTATCCCAAGAGCAAGTTACTATTACTACCAAAAATGCAAAAAAGACTTTTCCCGCGAAAGGGTCTCTTCGGTACCACCGCTGGCATTATCAGACTAGGAGCAGCAAGCGGTTCTTGGTATCTTACATAGTGAACGCTTTGTCGATAAGGCACCACGTGAGATCTATGCAACGTTACTTGATGAAGGAATCTATCGGTGTTCCGTCAGAACCATGTAATTCTTAAAAAACATGGCGAAGTGCGTGAAAGAAGAAACCAGTTACTCCGGCCCAATTATCAGAAACCTGAGCTTCTGGCCACGGCTTCTAACCAGATATGGTCCTGGGATATAACGAAACTCAAAGGACCTGCAAAATGGACATATTTCTACCTGTATGTCATTCTTGATATCTTCAGTCGTTACGTGGTTGGCTGGATGGTTGCACATCGGGAACAGGCAGTTTTGGCACAACGTCTCATCGCTGATACCTGTCAAAAACAGGTTATCAAACCGGGACAACTGGTAATTCACGCTGATCGTGGGTCAAGCATGACGTCTAAGCCCGTGGCATTTCTTCTCTCTGATCTGGGGATAACAAAAAGCCATTCTCGTCCTTACGTTAGTAATGATAATCCCTATTCTGAATCGCAGTTTAAAACCCTCAAGTATCGTCCGGATTTCCCAGAAAATTTCGGCTCGATTGAGGATGCCAGGGCTTTCTGTCAAAATTTCTTCACCTGGTACAACACCAAACATCATCATTCTGGTATCGGACTCTTAAAACCAGGAGATGTTCACTATGGCCGTACGGATCAAATTATGAAAGAACGTAGTCGTATTTTAAAAAGTGCCTTTGACAATCATCCTGAACGATTCAAAGGAATATTGCCTAAACCTCCATGCTTGCCTGTGGCTGCCTGGATTAATCAACCTATACAGGATATATCCTGTGGAAAAATACACTAAACTCATTAATAAAGTGTCTAATTTTCATTGACACATTCCGATAATGCGAAGGAAATCTCGGTTCGTAATTATAAAAATCATCCTTTATGAAGGTCACTGATCTAATTCCTCCTCTTGATTTAAAATGTTTTATCGTACCTTGTAATGCTATTTCTGAGAAATCCATTAAAACTATTTCATATCTGCGTTGTTTAGTCAGCAACATTCTACTCAAGGTGCTTTCTCCACAACCCATTTCAATCATCTTCGATGCATCTGTATAATTCTTCAAAATATAGTCCCTCGCATACCCATTCAACAACGAAGGCAACAAGTAACTGCTGATTCCATCAAGCATCCGTTTTATATAGTTACTGCCTATTTTATGATCTTTTTCAAAATAAGTATCCCACATTTGAGCATCTTTCGACTCGCCTCTTTGTAAAAAATCGTAAAACCCATCATTACTATACGATCCTATTTCACAACGACATTTATCGCATTGTATTGTAAATTTGCATTTTGGACATAATACATCTACTATCATATTCACTCCTTTTTAGATGTTTTATTTAAACACAAAGCCGCCTCTATAAAACTTAAGAAAAGCGGAATAAGATTCCACATGCCTACCATTTTAATAGCCGCCCACATCCTTCTGGGTGTCATGTGCATTCGCAGTAATCCTATTTTCTGGAGCCGAACAAGATCGTCTGGACTGAGATCATTTACTGAGATTGGGCTATGGTCATATCGTCGGTACTCAGAAAAACCTTTAATCAAAAGATGAATCCCGTGCTTGCCTGTAAGTGACCAGCCATACATTTCCGTTCCGGGATAGGGATTGGCTATGGAAAAGTTGGAGTACCTTATTTCAGGTATGGAAGCAACAAAATCAATGGTTTTCATAACCGACTCCTTAGTGTCTCCCGGAAGTCCCAGCATAACGGAACAGGCAGGTTCTATCCCGACTTCTTCTGTCATTTTAAAGGCATTTCTCATATCCTCTAAAGCAACTTCCTTTTTGATTATCTTTAAAACTCTCGGGTCTCCGCTTTCAATCCCATAGCTTATCCTTATCATGCCCGCTTTTTTCATGAGGGTAAGGATTTCCTTATCTACAAGATTTGCCCTTGTCCAACCCTCCCATGTGACTTTAAGATTCCTATTAAGTATTTCCTCACAAAACCCTTTTATCTGCTTCCTGTTAAGGGTGATATTGGAATCCATAAAAAAGAAATGGGTTATTCCCAACGCCTTGCTCCACTTTTCCATTTCATCAACAATATTCTGGGCGGGGCGATATCTGACTTGAGGATTAGTAAGCGGTTCACTGCAAAAGACGCATTTAAAGGGGCACCCCCTCGTAGCCATTATGGGAATATATTCTCTTTTTTTATGAGTAGCAAAGGTCATTATATAAACATTTCTTTTCAGAAGATGCATGGATGGAAACATCAGCTCGCCTAAATCAGCTATTCTTTCTCTTGGGGAATTTACTACTTTTTCGGCATCCTTCCTGAATATTAAACCCTTTATGCTTTCGAAATCGCTTTTTCCATTCTCAACAAAGTCCAAAAACTCATCAAAGGTGTAATCACTTTCGCCATAGAAGGCAAAGTCAAAACAATTATTAAAGGCTTCACCCTTGAAAATATTAATATGTTCTCCACCGATAAGAATGGGGGCTTTAGAAGATGTTTTTTTAAGACTTTCCGCTAGTTGAACAGCCTTATGAAATATCGGCGAAGTTGCCGTAATTCCAATTATATCATAGTTGTTTTGGCAAAGATGCTCAGTTAATGTTTCCATATTGAAGTCTTCCACATCAGCATCTATTACATTAACATCATGCCCTCTTTTTTCTGCAACTGCGGCAAGGTATAGAATTCCAAGAGGTGGCTGGGAGTTTCTCTTTTTTGCCAGTTTGGCAAATCTCCCTAAATCCTCAGTCCATGTAGGGCAAATTAACGCTATCTTCAACTTTTAAGCTCCTTGGGGCTCTTGTATATCTGCTTCAACTGGTCAGCAATCAACCCGGCACAGAAGAGCGGAATGAATCCGGCAACAGAAATTGCGGCAAAAATATCTACAAAAAAGCTTTTTAAGGTAAAATAATTAATTATAGCAACAAGAACTCCAAAAATTGCACTCCATGAGGCAATCAGCAGAAATAATTTTATGGGATTATAGGATAGTATGGCCTCTACAATTATCTGACCGGCTCTTAGGGTATCCTTAAAATGGTTGACCTTGGACTTCCCTTCTCTTTTTAAATAATCGATGGGAACATATTTCACATAATAATGATTCAGCATGAATATGAGTGTAATTGTTGTAGTGAAAGAAAAGCCGGTACAAAGTGAATCCTTGTGTTGGATGATGACATCTTTTCTGAATATCCTTAATCCTGAATTAACATCGGGAACTTTTCTTCCCGTTGCATACTCAACAAGGAATTTAAAAAGAAGCCTTGCCGGCTTTTTGAAAATCCCCTTTTTGTATTCATAACCGCTCCTTGCACCAACAACCATATCATATTCGGGATAGTAGCCATAAAGAGTTTTGATATCCTTTGCAGAATAGGAACCGTCTGCATCTATTATGGCGATACAATCATATTGAGCGGAAACGATGCCGTCGTAAAGCGATTTGCCATAACCAAGATTTTCGGTATGATTGATTATCCTGAAGTTTGGGAGGTTTATTGAACTCATCCTCTCCAGGCTTTTATCCTTTGAGCCATCATTAACAGCAATGATTTCGTAATCAACAAATCCGTCTAACTCTCTTGCTATGGATTCAATGGAGGCGACCACGCCATTTTCTTCATTATAAACAGGAACAATTACGCTTATCATTCAAAAGCTCCTTCTTTATTTTTCCAGAATCTCCAGAAGAACCTAATTTTTTAATTTTTAACTCCAAAAACAATATTAACAAGAGGAATCCACAAGAATCTTTGTTGCTCTACGCATACATTAGAAAAACCAGCTTCTTCAAACAGTACTTTAAGCTCAGCCTCTTCATAATATATAGTATTTTCAGTCCACAATGAACAATCTGTCTCAACAATTCTTCTAGTAAAAGTCGCAAACCTCCAAATAATACTAGGGGCTGGGACGCAACATATCACGTGCCTCTTTGCAATCCTTTTCATTTCCAGCAGGGCTAAACAAGGGAGCTTAAGGTGCTCAATAGTTCCAAGATTCCAACACAAATCAAACTCATCATCCTTGAAGGGTAACTGATAAATATCTCCATTAATCAAATTTGAGCTAATGGTCTTATTCTTTATTTTTTTTAAGACGATTTGACATGGTACCTTCACCACATCCAACTTCTACTATTTTATAAACATTATTAGAGTGGAGCAGGCTATTTTCACCCATTTTTTACTCATTAGATATATTGCGTAATTATACAGTTTGAAAGAGCTATAGGGTTACGATGTATTTTAAATAGCAGGAGATGCCAGCCTAAAGTTAACAAGAGCGGCTATGTTTCTAAATCTTCGATTGTAATCTATCATTTTGTGACGATACACCTGGGCAAGGATTTGATATTTCTTCATGCGACTTAATACATGTTCAACAAGAATACGTATTCGAGAATGTTTCCTATTAAAACGCTTTTCAGAAAGACTCAGGGTACTATGATTCCGTCTCCTCTTTACCGGTATTATAATCGTGTGCTCAGGGTAGTCATTCGGAGCGCCATCGTATCCGCTATCTCCATAATGGGCACTTTTTGTGGGCAACTTTTTAGCAGTATTCTCCTGTTTAAAGAGGTTATAATCATGTATCTTTCCAGGGTAGCTTTTACTTACCATAAGAATTTTACCTTTGGTGTTTACCGTAATTTGCGTCTTGATGGTATGACGTTTCTTCTTTCCGGAATAGTATTTCTTTTGTATCCTTTTTCTCGGTCTTTGTCTTTGCTGTTCAGTAGCATCGGTTACGACCTCTGCAAAGTCAGGACACACCACAAGCAGTTCCTCCAACGTAGAAACCTTCTTTACGTCAGGAGAAACCCTGTGTCTTATAGATTGACGCAGAGAAGAATCGGCAGCTTTTTCTACCAGGGGTTCCATTTTAATCCTCAGCCTACAAGCATTGCTTGGATGAATGCCAATGAGATATCCCATAAGTTCGTCGGTAAGGTAATAACGGTAAAACACCAAAATGAATAAAAGTTTATCCTCTATGGCAGAGAGTTTATATTTTCTTCCTTGTCCAAGTGCGCGTTTTCGTTCTCTTTGGGATAAACGCTTTTTCTCAGCTTTCTCCCATAATGGTTTTAGTTTTGTACAAAGAGCAGTAAATTGTTCTATCGTTAATCCCGTTAACCGATATAAAATGCGTGGTCTTTTCGAAATCTTTATATATTTCAGCATACCTCACCCCCTTTCAGGAGTAGTATGCCATTTTTAAATTAATTATGCAATAGATCTATTAAGTCATCAAAACCTAAGACTTTTAACAGGTAATCCAAAAACCATTTACCTAATGTTTTCTCTCCACAATTCCAATAATAATTCCAATTCATTTAAAAACCTCTACGCTTATCATATTACCACCTTGTTTTTAAAAATGCTTTCAAATGGCCTAAAAAGGTTCCATTCAAAATGGTCTTGACAATCATTCTTAAAATATAACTTAATCTGAAATAAAATCTTCTGTGTGAAATATCCAGATACTTCTCAAGGACTTCCCATGAAAGAGTATCATGGTCATAGAGATCCCTCGGAGAGACAGAGAAATTATATTTGCTCCAATCCTTGGTTTTTATCTGCCCCTTCGCCATCATATCATCAAACATAGGAGTACCCGGAAGAGGAATTGTAAGAGCAAACTTGGCATAATCCGGATCAAGTTTTATGGCAAATTCTATGGACTTTAAAATGTCCTCTTCGGTCTCGGTGGGATGTCCCAGCATAAAATAACACTCCGTTTCAAGCCCTGCATCCTTAGCCATGGCAACTGCCTTTTCCGCCCACGCAAGCATTATTTTCTTGTTTATCACATCTATTACCCTTTGGCTACCTGACTCTATCCCAAAAGGTATTCTATAACAACCTGCCCTTTTCATTATTCTAAGAAGCTCCGGATTAACCTTTTCAACCCTTATGCCCCCCCTCGGATACCATGGGAATTTAAGCCCCCTTCTGATGATTTCCTCGCATATCTTGTGTGCCCTGTCCATATTTGCCGTAAAAATATCGTCTATTATGTGCAATTCCCTGAAACCCAATTTCAGCAGTTTTTCCATCTCGTCAACAACCCTTAAGGGTGACTTCATTCTAACCTTAAAACCATGAATGTTCTTGTTGCAAAAAATACATTTTGCATAGCATCCCCGCGATGTTTCGATATAACCAAGAGGGGCCCTTCTGCTTGAAATTAGGGGCTGTGAATAAGATTTGATATCAAAGAGTTCATAGGCCGGATAGGGAAGCGAATCAAGATCTGCTATGGAATAGTCCTGAACCAAAGATTTCTTTATCTCACCATCAACTTTATAGGTAATGTTAGGGATATCCGGCGAAAACCTATTTTCAACGATGTCTGCTAAAATAAAGTCGCCTTCACCCTTTACCACACAATCTATTTCGCTTTCCCTAAGGACCTCTTCAGGAAGTGCTGAAGGATGGGGGCCTCCGGCTATTATTATTGAGTCTTTCTTAATCGCCTTTATTGCAGTAGCTATGCTATAAGCCTTGTAAATCAGGGGGGTGGTTGATGTTATGCCGGCGAAATCCGGCTTAAACTCTGAGACAACTTTTCTCAGTTTTTCATCGGGAGAGTCATAAATATTGAGATCTAAAATTTTAACTTCATGGCCATTTTTAAGAAGTTGTGCGGAAATACAGGCAAGTCCAAGCTGAGTGGTCCCTCTGTTTAGTGCCCCTCTTACCTTAGATTCTCCGAAAATTTCCTTGTAATAACTGGGATTAATTAAAATTACTTTTGACACTTCTTGGTACCGCTCCCACTCCAGCTTACTCCTTTATAGAAGCGAATATGGATATTTTCAAATTCAGACTCATCAAACCATCTCTCAATTCTGTCTTTACTAATGAAATCCACTTGAGGAGCATTTAACTTGTCAAAAACATTAAGATTATTTCTATAAAAAGATAACTTTCTGAAGTTTTCAGAATACTCATAATAGGGCAGAAATCTTAGATGAAGCATGTAAATAGAATAGAAAGGAATATACAAAAGAGCGGTTATAATTTTGCATAAGGTAAGGAGTTTTTTATTGCTAATAATGTGCTTGAGAAAGATTTTTCTTATAGGTTCCACTAAGCATCTTACAAGCAAATTTCCTTCTTTTGAATATACCCAAAGGATTAGTTTCCCACCGGGTTTTACATGTCTTTTGAGGTTCTCAACAGCCCTATCAGGGTTATCTGTATGGTGTACGACCCCAATGGAAAACACTATATCAAATTTTCTATTCAAGTCCATGGTTGCAATATCAGCCTCGACAAAACGAACATTGTCAAATTTTTTGTTTCTCTCCATTGCAATATCAATAGTATTTAAATCAACTGCTGTAATGCTTCTTGCGTATGGGGCTATAAAAAAGGTATGTTGCCCCCCCCCACAACCACATTCCAAGACTTCTTTATTTTTAAAATCTTCTAAGGTATTTGGATATATCCAGTCTCTGAATAAAAATAGTTCGTCGTCTTGAAACAATGACCATTGTTCATGCCATTCTTGATGCTTCTTTTGCATTGTTCAATTTCTCGTTATATACAAATTGATTAAAAGCTTTAAATTCGTTTATTCCTTCCACTTGTAGCCATTTACCTACAGGTGAATTAAAACCTGTCTTCCTCTTTTTTAAAACAGATTCTGGAAGTAATTCCTTCACAGCTACCTTTAAAATATATTTATGCTTCTTGGGAAAAATTTGACTATAAGGAACTGACTTATAGTTGTACGGTAGAGAAGCTACGTATGCTACCAAATCATTGTCAAGATATGGGCAACGACCTTCAATACTGCTATGCATTGTTGCACGATCTAACTTTACTAATATGTCATCTGCTAACCACGTTTTGGTATCTACATAAAGATGCTGGTCAAAAGTATCTAAATCGCTAACCGCATCGTAGTGTTTTTTAAACTGCAGGAATGGATCAGTATCATAAACCAAATCTTTGTAATCAGAACCTAATATTTTGATCCGTTCTTCTGGGGTAAAAATACATCTCCATAAATAATGGGCTTGATGCCCTGAATAGAGTAGACCATAAAGAAATTGTTTTGCTTTAAACTCGAAGCTAAGTTTGGTCTTTTGTGGCGGGAAAAACCTACTCAAAATACTTAATAAAAATTTATTAAAATTTACAGGTACTTTTCTCCATTTGTGGTGATATTTCGTTGCTTTATGGGTTATATAACCAGCAAAAATCTCATCACCCCCATCTCCGGATAAAACAACCTTAACGTGTTTTGCTGCTAGCTTAGAGACTTCGACCATAGGGATAAGGGATGTGTCTGCAAAAATTTCATCATATGATGCCACAGCATTATGTATAATAAAAAGAGATTCATCCATCTCGCAAATTTTAGCATGATGAGTTGTACCAATCCAATCGGCCGTTCTTTTAGCATCTGGAAGCTCATTATAGGTAGCATCATCAAAACCCATACTGAAGGTGTGCAACTCCCCAGTATGATGTTTTTTCATCAAAGCTACAACAGCACTAGAATCAACACCTCCACTCAAAAAAGCCCCTATGGGAACATCGCTGATCATGCGACGTTTTACCGATTGTTCTAATAAAAATAAAATTTTAGCTGCTGCATCCTTTATAGAGTCGTTTGTTCTATGCCGAAATGAATCAGCATAATTCCAATAACGTTGTTTAGCGAAACTTGTACCTTTGTTTTTAATGAGGATGTAATAAGCTGGTTCTAGTTTTTCTACACCCTCGTACATTGTCATAGGTGATAAGATATAACTTAAACTTAAATAACAGTTCAAAGCAGCGTAAGATGTTTTTCGGGAAACTTCTGGGTCTTTCATTAAAGCTGTTAACTCTGAGGCAAAAACAATACCCCCATCTGGGAGACGATAATAATAGAGGGGTTTTTTACCAAAACGGTCACGAGCTAAAAGAAGTACTTGTTCCTTCGAATCCCAGATTGCTAAGGCAAACATGCCATTAAATTTAGCAAGACAATCTATTCCCCAATGGATGTAAGAATACAAAACCACCTCGGTATCTGAAGTCCCTCGAAAATGGTAACCAGCTTTTATAAGATCTTGTTTTAGCTCTAGGAAATTATAAACCATTCCATTATAAACGATGTAGTAGCGATCTGTTTTATCACTCATCGGCTGTTTGCCCGTCTCAGTTAAATCGATAATAGAAAGACGTCGATGTCCCAATACAATATTTTCTAAAGATAAAATGCCTCCATCATCTGGTCCACGATGAAAAAGTTTATTGTTAATATCTACTACAACTTCTGGGTTTACAGGATGTTGCCACGAAAGCTTACCACTGATTCCACACATAATTATAAATATCTTAATATAGTCAAATAAATCAGATTTTCGAAATATGTTCACCAATGATTTGGAAATTTTCAGTTAAACGCGAACAATGCTTTTCTTTGTGTTGACGAATATTTACAAAAAAGCTTAAACACGCATCTTTAAACTTTTTGTAAGTATCGTAATAGGCATTGTAAAGTGTTTTTTCGTGAAAAAATCTCCATACTCTTTCAATAAGGTTTAAATTTGGAGAATATGGCAGCAAGAAAACCAGTTTTATTCGAGAGTTTTCAAGACCTGTCTGCGTGCATCGCACAGGCAGGTATGTGGTTACGAGCTTTGCCCTATAGTACCGGGCATTATCAGAGATTATGTAAATAGTTGGAGCGTGAGGGGTTTTTTCTTCGATTTCTTTGAAAAGTGCTACCGTTGATTGCGCGGTAATACTTTTATCCTCTCGGATTATAACTTCATACCTTTCGACATCGATTGTGCCATTAAGGTTGATTCGCTCCCTACCAGTATTTGTGGGAATTTCCTTTGTCAAACCCTTTTCTATCCAGCAATACGCTGGCATGGGATTATGCTGAGGATGGGTGCTGTCCATAAAAAAAATCTTATCTTCGAGGGATTTTTCATTTTTGAGATGGTGGTATTGTTCAATAATTTTCCTCTGTTTTTCCGGCTCCGCCTTACCAGGAACAAGGGTGGTTTTTTTGTAAACAAATCCTATTCTGTGCAGGGTATGTACCATTCCCTTTATGGTATAAACAACTTGAAATGTTTGTTTTCCGTACGCTACAACTTCTTTTGCTGTGCCATAGTTATTATTTCTTAATTGTTCTTTCAATTACTCTTCCTGTTCTGAACTCAGACTGGAGATGCATCCAATATAATTGTCACTCAGCAGGCCGTCCAGTCCCTCACGCTGGTATGTTTTTTCGTAATTCCTGACTATTTGATCGTCTAACAAGAGTGCTTCTGCCACTTTGTCATAACTCCAACCCAAATCAAGAATGCAAATAAAAAAACATTTTTCAAATAATTAATGCTTTTGACTATAGAAGCAATAATCTTTTATTGCCTATTGCCTCTTCTCAACAAAAATTTCCTAATGCCTTATTCTATAGGGTTTTTCGACAACATACTTTGAGAAAATCTCAAATCATAAATTCGCTGTAAAAAACAAGCACTTAAGCCTACATTAGGTGTAGCTAAGTCAATAAGCAATATCTTTTATATACCCACTTTACAGCATTACAATTTTGATTTATTTAAATCATATAAGTAATATCGGTTACTTTTATATAAAAGATAAAAACCGTCGTAAAATTTAGACGTAACCAAGTATCTTATTTGATGTTTTTTATTCATATAAATTAAATGCTCTTTAGTTAAGGCAATATATTTTTCTCTCGCTCGCGACGTATTATTATAAATGTCCTTAATCTCATTCAAAATTTCATCATGATTATCTATACTAAATGTTTCAGCCACTTTATACATTACATTTTCAAAAAGTTCTTTAGAATATATTGACAAACTAAAATCTGCGCGGCAAAGAAAAGCCCTTGAATTTAAAACAAATGGGTCTAATTCATCAAGTTCATTTGGTGAAAAAGGCAGTAACACAGTTTCATGATTCTGGTTAATTCTACTAATAGCATCCACGAGCTCAGTATCGTATACTATTCTATCGTCTGTTCCACCGTATACATTAATAATCAATTTACGAAAGTCTGGTAACTTAAAGAATCCGTTATTACTTATCAATACAATATCACTATAAAGCCTGCCACTATATAAACCAAAAATAGTACTTACAAGTAAAAAAAAGCTAATAGTAACTATAAATACAGATCTATAATCAATTCTTTTACTTGTAAATAAAAAGTAAATAATCATCGTCGAAAAAGCTACAAAAACAAAATTTTTCACATCCTCTTTTTGTAAAGGCATATTTCCTTCGTAGAAACATAAAAGCAAGGAAAATAAAAATACGAGTGACAACATTACTGTCTTTTTGTCAAATTTAAGTAAAATTAGACAAAGAACCAAAATAGCAACATTCAATGAATGTGGTTGTAAATACACATTAATAAACAAAATAATTAAAATAATATTTTTCTTTTCAATATTTTTCAACTGTAACAAAAAACGGGTTATTATTGTTATGGCAAAAAGATACACGATCCATAGACCTTTCTTAAATCCCAACAAAATGAATATTTCAGATAATCTACCAAAAAATATCCCACTTCTATGTAAAATTTCTATTGCAATAAACACAATTAATAATATTGCACTACCCAAAAATAAATTATCCAGAGGTTCTCTCTTGTCTTTAGATTTATATACAATATAAAATGAAAAAAACAGAAGTGGTAACAAAGAATACCCCCAGGTTGAAAATGTCCACAAGAAGAATAAATCGTCTGGATTAGTATCTTTTATGAAGTCATACCAGTAGCGAACAGACACTTCTATACCTGGCAGATCGAATTTGCTTGTAATTCTTAAAAAATAAAAGAAATTTATAAATAATATCAAACAGGGTATTAAATGTTTTTTTATATCTAAAGTATTACTTTTAATTTTATGATATAAATACCCTGAGCTAAAAATAAATAGCGCACTAACTCCATTCATAAAATGAAATTGTAATGCTAAGGAAAATGCAATTGACGAAAGAATTAGCCTATTTCTTAAGGCAGCGTAAACACCTGAGAGAATTAATAAAGCAGAAGCACTTGCCCGGTAAAATATTGGAGAACCCCAAATACCATTAAAGACATGTCCATGCGTCGCGGGAGATATCGACAAAGAAAATAATAATGTTACAACAATTGCCTGATATTTATCCTTTGTTAATAATTCAATTATTTTATATAACAAAACCAGAAAGAGATATTTACATATTAAACTTGACACCATGAATGCCCATGGAACCTCAAAGAAATATTTCAAATTTAGTTTGTTCAAAATTATATCTATAACAATTGCATGATTGTTCATATAACTAACAAAAGATGGTAAATAAAAAGAGACGTCATATCTTGTATAAAAAAGATTAAAGGCTGTGTAGAAATAGATAGCGATCCCATATGCGACAAACAAAAGAATAGAAATCACGAAAAATATCTGTTTGTATTTCTTAACGACTATATTTTCAATATTATTTTTTCCCATTACTATAACTGATCTCCCCCACTGGCTACTATTACCTGACCTGTAATGTATGATGCATTATCAGATAATAAGAACATTACTACTCCTGCAAATTCTTCTAGTGTACCAGCCCTTTTTAAGGGTATCAACTTCGTTCTTTCTTCTAACTGTTCTGTTGTTCGTTTCATTTTTTCAGTATGAAATTTTGTTATAAATAAACCGGGCGCAATAGCGTTCACAAGAATATTATATTTTGCACAGTCTCTTGCCAATCCTTTGACAATGCATTCAATACCAGCTTTTGCAGCGCCGTAGGCGAGAGATGTCATACCTCCTCCATGAGAAGCCGATGCCGTACTCATTAAAATAATCCGGCCACCTTTATTTTTCATATATAGGATGGCCTTTTGTGCCAAAAAAAATGGTGTTATAAGATTAGAGGAGAGATCAAAATGCCATTCTTCCTCTGTCAAATTTTCCCAGGGAACGGGTCTTTTGATGTCACCCGATAGCTGAATTAAACAATCGATGCCACCAGCCCATGTTACAAATTCCTCTACCAATTCATGGCACGCCTTAGAGGAGTCCAGATTCTTTTGAAACTTTTTGAGCCTGTTACTTTCCTTATACAGCACTAGTGGTTTCTCATTATTATTGTAGTGAAGCCCTATCATGCCTCCCGATTCACATAACATTTTATTCAAAGATACGGCTAAATCACTACTTGCACCGACAACTAAAATTTTTTTCTGGATTAAAGTCATACTTTTAGCTTACAGATTCTGATGAAAAATATTTTTGTATATATTCTTCTCTTAATTTCTGAAACACATACTCCCCTTCTGGGGTAAACTTTTCTGCTATTTCAATCTCTTTCCATCTGGATTTATCAAACCGTACATAAAGTGAAAAAGTTCTCATTATCCCTTTGATTTTTTTCTTTGGGAATTGAGGCATGTTAAGTGCAGGTTCACCTGTTAGACAGCCTGTAAATGTGTCTTCTTCTATATATCCTAACTTTACAGAAAGTTCTCTAAGAGGTGTACCATGAAAAGGAGTAAAGGCATAGCAGTTCATAGTATCAACTTTGTTAGTAATTTTTCTATTTAATTCAATCGTATCCATTGCTAATTCTGGAGTCTCCATTGGAAATCCTACTATATTGTTTACACTTACGCCAGCAGGTAAAGCATACCGAAATATGATATCAAATGCCTTGATAATAGTTTCGTTTTTGACGGATCTATGTATCATTGTTTTCCTGAATTCTTCATTTCCGTGCTCAATGCCTAATGCTATACGATGAAGTCCTATATCCCTTAATCTTTTTATTCTGTCTTCTGTAATAGTTTCTGGCCTTGTCTGACACCAGAAAGGAATTTTGATATCTTTATACATTTCAATGAACTCATCAAATTCCTTGTCTGAATAAGCAAAAAATGTATCGGCCCAAAAATAAAAATATTCAGCATTCCATTTGTTTTTATAATACTCCAGCTCTTTTCTCACTTCCTCTATTTTTTTCCTGCGAAAGAAATTTCCAGCATTTGCATTCTTATGTAATTTACTTTGCGCAGGTGAATTACAATATGCACACTGATACGGGCATCCTCTATGCGTTTCAACCGGAAACATCTTGTAAACCTTTCCAGCCATTGGTCTATACAATCTTGCCTCCTCGAAGAGAGAAAAATCGGGCAAAGGATTTTTATTAATGTCTGTTACCTTTCCTATTGGATTTTTTACTATACCTCCATTCTCTTTTTTAATCCATAAACTGCTATTATCTGAGTAGTCTTTACCATCTCTTAATCTGTTGCATAATTCCAGAATTGGAGATTCTCCCTCTCCCACACAGACAATATCTATCTCTTTATTTCTGATAACCTTCTCAGGGGCAAAAGTAGGGAAAACACCTCCAGCGATAGTTAAAATATTATATCCGTCGATATGTCTTAATAATTTTAATCCCAGAGGAAAAATATCTTCCGTTGCAGACATCGCTATAAGATCGGGCTGGAATGAATTTGCTAGTCTATCCAGGTCGTCAAATGGATCAGTCGTCTTAAGACTAACTTTTCCCGACATATCAAAAGGTCTTACTGCCAAATTTTTTTCTTTTTCTTTATCAGAATCAAAGTCATCACCGATTTTGTAATATGTCGTATCAAATAAGGCTACACTAAAACCATTATCCTTTAAAATCCTTGAAAAAATGGCAATAGCGGGAGGAACCATATTCATACCGCGTAGATTGGGATAAATAAATAATACTTTAAAATCTTTCATCACGTCTTACCAGCCATAAAATATTTAGTATATACATATTTTACGGCATTTTTTACAACCTCCCGAGTATTACCAAATCCTCTCTTCATCTCGATGGAAACGAAACCATCATATCCAGAATCATATAGGTGTTTACCTATCAAAGAGTGATCAAAGCCTGTATAGCCAGGAGGCGCAAGCCCAGAATCGCCAATATGAAAGTGTTTTATAATCCTGCCATACTTTTTAAATACACCGATAAAGTCTTCTTTTGAATCAATCATGGCCTTTGCGTCAAGATGAAGCCCAAAATGCGGATGGCCAACATCCTTCACAAGATTGTATCCTTCATCCGCATTCTGTATAAAGTCACTTTCGCTTGGGCCAAGAGGTTCTATGCAAAAAGTGGTATCATTAAGTGCAGCTTCTTTTCCCAATTCTCGAAACACATCAACAGCAATGCTATAACATTCAGCATAAGACTTACCTCCAACCTTTCTACTCGCTGGCGAACCATATACCAATGCTTTTACAGATAACTTGCGTGCAAGTTTTATCAGTTTTTTCAAGTACAACATGGTATCTTCTCTTTTAGCTTTGTCACCAAAGAGGTATAAGTCAGGCCTTGTATACAAAAGGGCGTGAAAGGCGGATACTATGAGATTATGTTTTCCTACTATTTTTTTAAGATCGTCTATATCCACATCCGAGGCTGTAATAGGCTCATTCCATATACAACTTGGGGCAATTTCAACACCGTCACATCCAAGGTCTCGCAAAAGACCTAAGTGTTCTTCGAGTTCATTATTATCCCATGCTATGTTTGATACAGATAATTTCATGATTAATTGCAAAAACCATGTTTTCTTAACCAGTACTCAACCTGAGGGATCTGCCATTCATAGTCTACATCACAGCCTCCCCATTGTTTCAGTGGATAAATTTTTTGTCCCATCCATTTTTGCGGGAGTAAACCATCCTCCAGATTCTCTAAACACCGTGGCCGTACAATAGAAACACCCATATCTGCAAACCATACGTCACCCTGAGAGTCTCTGTCGCAATTAAGGTTTTTAGGATCGCCGAATGTCTCAAACGGGACAAAGGGATTAAGCAGGCCATCATGGCCGATTTTGCGCGCCCGGAGCGGACTCCACATATTGTAACGCGAAACAGTGACAGCCGAATCGTAATCAGGATTCTCACGCAAAACCCTTATCCCTTCCGATATGGTCGTTGCAGTTATGGCAGGCGCGTTACACATCAGCAGCACGACGAATTCGACTTCACTGCCTGCGTTTCGTTCTTTTGCGACATGATAAGCGTGAACATATACATGTTCACCCAGTGCCGCATCCGTGCAAAGCTCAGGCAGCCTTACTATGATTTCAACACCATGCTTTTGCGCAAGCTCCATAAGCCGCTCATCGTCCGTTGATATGTATGCCTTGTCAACTTCAGCACAGTCCTTTGCCGCTTTCATCGGATAGTATGCAAGGGGATTGCCGAGTACAGGATAGAGGTTTTTTCCAGGGAACCCCTTACTGCCTTTTCGTCCCATCAGAATAGCTACGATCAAGTCTTCCTGTCCTTTTCAATTGATTTTACTATTTCACTATCCCTTAAATAGCACCCATCACAAGCTGGTATATTATGGGCTTCGCCATGCTTATGAGCACTTCTTATCTTGTTTAGTTTTTCAGAATGCCAGGCGTCTTTTATGGTAATCTCTTTTAAATTTCCCAGCGCGATTAAACCGTCATCATCATGATTACATGGCAATATCGTCCCATCCCACCAGATAGCCATCCTCTGCCAAATCTGGGGACATGCCCAATTATATTGCGTATTTTTCTTTTTATCTTTCATCTCTTTATAATCAAGAAATCCCACTTCATCAGCCCGTTCCGCCCAAAAATTTTTGTAATCTTCAAACGTAGACTCTATATCTGGCAACATTACGGTCTGAACCCTTATTTTTGGATGTTCTACACCAAGCTTTCTTTTCAGTGACTGTATATTTTCTATATTTGACAGAACTGTCTCATAATTTGCGCCGACTCTGTGTCTTTCATAAACTTCTTTCGTATAACCCTCAAAGGAGATTGAAAGCCTGTCCAAGCCTGCACCGATTAGTTTTCTAGAAATTTCTTCGGTAAGAAACATAGCATTGGTATTGAAATAAACGTCTATAAGCCCTTTCTGTTTTGCGTATTTAACAAAGTCATGGATTTGTGGGTGCAACAAGGGTTCACCCCTGATATTAAATTTTACCCCATACAAGTTATTCCCTCTACCCTCGTCAATAATCTTCTTAACAATATCGAATGATATAAAACCTTTTTTTATCATATTCTCTCTGAATGTCGTAGCGCAAAAAGGGCATTTGAGGTTACATGCGCTTGTAACTTCAACATCTATAAAGAGAGGGAATTCACCCACATGAAATTTTCCAGGCCACTCCTTCCATTTTTTTCTGTATTCTTTAAAAAGGACTGAGGACTGAGGGCTGAGGAGATCCTCACCTGCAATATGATGAAAATTTGAGTTTACTTCAATTAAGACCTGTTTCATATAATGTAGAGTTTTTGTTTTAACAATAATGCAAGGCTAGCTAAATTTTCAGCATCATTCCCATTTTATGTGCTAAAGATTGTATATCTTGCTTTTTCAATCCCATAAATATTGGCAAGAAATAAATAAGGCCAATAACCATCAGCGTGTACAATACTCCAGATAAAAGAAAACTGAATACAACACTTTCACTTCCCCATATTGCCAGCACTTTATTTCCTGCAATTGTTGCAATCATTGCAATAATAAGCAAACAAACAATAACAAATATTTGATGCACTAAAAATTTAAAGAAGGAAAATTTAAGATATTTTGAATTAAAATAAAGCTGGACGTTTACATACATTATGTTAAACAAAACCATTTTTATTGCCAGTCCACTTGCTCCCATTCCCAATCCCCACGGTTCTTTCGGAACAATCATAAAATACGTAATCGGCAGTCCAAGTAGCATTAATACTACACCAATGTTTCGGTATAAATGAGTTTGTCCTGTGGCTAAAAAAACAGACCCGCTTAGTTGTCCGTATGTTTGGTGAAGGGGATAAAAGGCCATTATTGTAACTGCGGTTGCGGCTCCCTCAAATTTATTTCCGCCAAATATATAAACTACTTTATTTGCCTGAACGGCAATAAAACACGAAAAAAAGGCTGCTACTGAATATAACATCGGGATGTAACGACGGAATAGTTCCGCCATCCTGGGCAAATCGCCGTTGCTAAAGGCAATTGAAAGTTCTCTCGTAAAAAGGGGAGTCATGGCGCCCGTGAAAAGAAAACAGAGCGACCCTATCTGATAGGAAAGTCCGTAAAAACCTTGTTGTACGCTCCCGGCATATATTTGGAGTAGCCATCTGTCTAGAAGACCCACAATCAGTCCAATCAGTGAATACGTAAAGAGTGGGTGGCAGTAATGATAAAATTCATGGAAGTATCTCCTGGTTTGCCCACGACTCAACAGCCAATTCTGTCGCAAGAAGGACTTCTTCATAATCCAGTAAAAGAATAAGCCCAAAACAATAAAAAGAAAATACTGATAGCTAAAAAAAGTTGTCAAATTTAATTGGTGCAAGACATAAAGGGAAACGATCAAGATCAAACCCAGAACCTTTTGGAAAATCCTGGCTAATTCCGCCGAGACAGTTACACCGTAGGCATCGGCCATCGAGTTTAGTACCTTAACTAACCAATAAATTATTCCCCATCCTGCCGCCAGACAAATATAGAATATATCCTGCCCTGGCCACAGCTTCGAGTAAGTTGAAGTCGCTATGGATAAAAGCACAAGCCCAAACATCCCAAGGGAAATAATTCCAGCAAAATATAAGTAGAAAGAAACTAAAGAGGATTCTTTGGGCCTCTGGGACAGTTTCGTATAAAAGGCAGTAGAAGCGCCCATATCGAGAAAACTAACAACCTGAGAAAAAAAGTTAGTCAGGAAATTAAAATCACCATATGCCTTTGGACCTAAGCCCCTTGGAATAATCGCCTGGGTAATGAAACTTATGCCCAAACCGAAAAAATTGGCAAAGAGTTTATAGATATACCTTTTTTTAAGAGAATCCTGTTTAAACGGAGTTTGAAGTTTATCTGCTTCCAATGCCCAATTTTTCCCGATAGGCCCTTGTTGGACTATTTTCTCCATTTCAACTCCAAACCAAGAAGCTCTTCTTTCCACTCCTTAAGCCAACGTTCTGAAGTACGAGCAAACTGATGACAAACTTGGTCTTTCGCCTCCTGAATTTGTGGTTGTTGCCACCATGCGATAGGATCACTGTATATCTTATTAACCAATTCTGCGGCAGATTCCTGGGTATCGTGGAATATTCCGACAGAACGGAGTTTATCAAAATAAGGTTGTGCAGAAGCTCTGATTTCCCAGTGATCTGGATTCCAGAATATGAGAGAAGGAATATTAGCGACAAACGCTTCTAAGTATGTAGTGCCATTGGCGTTGCCTATAAACAAACGACTTTCCTGCAATTGTTTATACATCGAGTTTTTACCCAGATAGCACTCTATATCAGGACATTCCTGTTCGAATCGTTCTCTTTCACAGTTTTGGTAATCATGGGGATATAATCTGACTGTCAACAGTTTTTGAGGTCCTTCACCGAGAGAATGTATGAATTTAAAAATCCCCTGTAAATATGTCTCACACCCCGAAGAAGCAACAGGCATACTCTGCATGTAATACGAATATCTAAGAAATCCGGTATTTACCATGAGTATCCTGCCGTTTTTGTCAGGGCGGATTTTTTTTACTGTGTTCAACTTGACGGATGGAAAAGGCTTTATACTTTCTTTTGAAGCATCTTTCCAGCCCCAGGAGTAATATCTATCCCAAATATTAATTTGATGGTCTTCATGTGGAAACCACAGTCCTATGCCTTCGAACCCACCGTGCTGTGTTCCAATAAATAATGCGCCTTCCTCTATGCAGGAAGCTGCCCACACTTTAAACCCTTCATTTGAGTGATGCGCATTGGCAGTAAAAATTATATGCGGTTTCGATGGAAATTCATGCAATGCCTTTTTTTTCAGAAGGCCGTATGATTCCATATAACATTTGGGGATTTGTTCCGGAATAAGACTGTTTAAAAGCCCCAGGAATTCATCGTTGGTATCATTAATACAAATCTCTTTTCTTTTTTGAAAATCTACTTTAGGTGCAGACATCTCGATTTCTGGATAGTACAAATAAGGGAATTGCCGTAATGAAAGCTGGAGCAGAGCTAAATCATTTCTATCAAAATAGGATGTAACAAATACTATTCTGTTAAAATAATCAGGAACAATTTTAGTATATGTGCGTAATATTTTTTTAATGATAGTTTTTAATAATAGCGAGGTATGTTCTGGTCGATCTTCATGTTTGCAGTCATTTCGGATGTCTTTTCTTTCATAATTCAGGCTGCTTGCCAGCTCAATAACTCTACTGTAAAGATAGTGATTATAGGTATCGTCTTTGAACCATTCGTTAAATTCACCAGTGTTTTTGGGAGTCCATTGTCCCTCATCATACCGCGCCGTGATCGTTCCAGTAACTTTTCCCGATGTCTCTGCTGAACATATCGATAAGTAGCGGTCATAGAGGATCTCTATAAAACCATAGAGCCATGGACCTAGTATGATTCTCCAATAACGAATGGTATGATTTTCATTGTGAAATTTATTTAGAGTGATACACAACTGCGCAAGTACTTTTTCGTATACATCGTTGAGGTATAAATAATCCCCATAAAGCCTTTTTCGATCATCCCAATGGTACGGCAACGTTTCATGTGCAAGTTTATCCCACTCGTCTTTTCTATTATATAATTTGCACCATTCGCCTAGGAAAACGATTTTTTGGTTTTTATCCCAAAACTCTTCTAGTGCAGTTGTTGCTAAAAACAAAAATCTTCTCCCTTTTATATAATATCAATCTGGTAAATGTTTATAGACACTTTCTATTAATCATCTATAGGCGTTAAATTTGTTGCCTATAACGCTCAAGTATGCCTGAATCCTCTGAATGAAGCGTCTTTTTTTAAATACAACTGTTCCATCCTCTTAAGGGTATTTTCAAACGCATGCTTATAGTAGTTTTCTAAGAGAATTTTATTTGCATCAAAAAGACTTTTATGAAACTCGTCGTCGCTCAGGTTGGTAAAATTAACCGCTAATAAATCGGAATTAAGATGTTTGTTCTCATAAAAATCTTCGCAATCTTTCAACAAACCTTTCTGTATTGCATAATAATACAGCGGAGAACCAGGATATGGTGTAACAGGTCGTATCGTCCTCATTTGAGCATGGTCATCATACTTTAACAGGAATTCAACACCAAGTCTTAGCGATTCTGCTGTTTCTCCGATATTACCAAATATAATATTATACCCCGGACTTATCCCTGCCGCTAAAGTATTTTCAATTCCACTAATAATTTGTTTAACCGTTAAGCCTTTTTTCATAACACGAAGAGCATTTTCATCCAAAGACTCTATGCCATAATTGATGAAAGCACAACCCGCCTCTTTCATCACTTTAAGCACCTCTGGTTTTGCGTAGTTTAATCTGCCATTGCAAAACCATTTGAATCTGAGCCTTGACTTAATAAAACTTTCGCACAACGCAATTGTTCTGGAAACGGAACTCATTAAAAGTTCATCCTGGAAATCAATATAAGAAATCGCATAGTCTTTTTGCAAAATGCGTATTTCTTCTATAATGCCTTCGGAAGACCTTGGCCTGTGTCCATCGTCCATTCGATAACAAAAATTGCATCCAAAAGCACAGCCCCTGCCCGATAATACGAGCATACATCGTTCGCTATTCTTAATGTTAGCTTCCCGTAACAGGGCATAATGATCCATAGGAAACAATTCCCATGCAGGAAAAGGTATATTATCAATATCAGGGATAGGCGTACGTCTTGGTGTTTGAATACATTTCCCATTTTCCAAAAATGCAATCCCAGAAATAGAAGACCAATCTTTTTTTCTTTCTAAAGCCTCAAACAGTTCCACTACGGTAATTTCACCTTCTCCAATCACTGCTGCATTAGCCTGTGTTTTTTTTAAAAAGTACTCAGGTTCCGGCGATGGGCCATGTCCGCCTATAATATAAAAAGGCCTATTTTTTGATTCGTTAATGGCCGCAGATATCTTTAATAATTTTCGGTATTGATAATAGCCTCCGATTACACCTACACCAATTACATCAAAACGCTCTTTATTCAATAAATCGAGTAAGTGTGATTCAGGCCAATGATATACATCCTGATTGTAAATTTTAACATCGTGCCCGGCTTTTCTGCACACAGATGCAATATAAGCTAATCCCAGCGGAAAAACCGAAATATAGGAATCATTATCATATACTACAAACAAAATTCTCATCTGAACACCTCGAACCACATGTTAGGCACGCTTATGGTTTTACTCCGCATCCACACAACATTAGTTCTCTTGACCATCTAAAAAATTTATTTTTTACCCTAACGGGTATGAAAGGCGAAATCATTGCACAAAAATAATTTAAAAAAGGGTATCTCCATACTATTGGCAACTGACGTAATTTAAATACCTTAACTTTTTCAAAACCGTATATCTTATAAATGTCATTCAACGAAACGATAGTAAAAGGTGTGCGGTGCGTATAATCGTCAAAATATGTTTTGTAATTAGCTTCCCAGTCCGGTACGAGGGTTAACAGTGTACCGCCTGATTTTAAAATTCGGTAAGCCTCTTTCATATAACGCTCAGGGTAATGAAAATGTTCGATTAGGGACTTTGAGTAAACGATATCAAAAGTTTCGGCCGGATATGGTATCCCATCTTTTTCAATATCACAGACTTTTATAGGGATATTTGATTGAAATTTTGGCGCTTCACCAGAGGCATCAATACCTGAAACATCAAGGCCAAGGTTCTTGAAATTATTAAGAAACTCCCCCCTTCCGCAACCTGCCTCTAAAAATTTCATGCCTGGCGTCATTTGAAAAACCTTGAAAAGATAGCCACACAGTTTCTCGGGATAATTGGTATAAGGCCGCTCTTTTTCGTTATATACAACTTTAAGATAATCATTCACTTTTTAATTCCTGAACCAACTCTACAATGATCCCGTCAGGGTCGTGAGCATACATTACCTTAACCGCTCCATCTAGAGAAAGCTGCGGCACGCTATTGCAATGATAGCCGTTATCAATAAGGACACTGTATAAGCGGTCAATATCATTCACCGTGAAAGCAATGTGTGAACAACCCAATTTATCGGACGGAAAATTTTCGACCTCCTGAGAAACCCCAGAACCCGTGTGATACTTGATAAGCTCCAGCAATGAGCCGTCACATACCTGCAGTTTTACCCACTCAAGGGTTGCTCCTGGAATCCCGACAAGACGTTCGATATAAGGACCGGATTCTCTCATCTGTTTAAAAATGGATAATCCTAAAATATCGCGGTAAAAAGATAGCGACTTATTTAAGTCACGTACTACCAAGCCTGTATGACGAGTCGACAGAATCATTTCACTCCAGCCGTTATGCAATCGGCAATAGTTTCTTTTAATACACTAAGCCCCTCCAAGAGTGCCTCTTCAGTAATAGTTAGCGGTGGAGCTAATTTTATAGATTCACGGCCAGTATGAACAACAAGAAGACCACGACGCATAGCAGATTCACAGATATTATTACAAAGCGATGCCAACGGTCTGTTTTGAGGGTCGTTAAAAATAAGGGCTGCAACCAATCCTTTACCCGATACACAGCTTACATGCTCAGGAAAACAGCCCTTTATATCATTAAGTCTTGTAATAAAAATTTCTCCCAAAATCCTTGAATTTTCAATAAGGCCGTCTTCCAAGAGAGATTCCAGATTGGCTTTTCCTGCGGCACACACCATTGGATTGGCAGAATGAGTAGAACTCATTGATCCTACTTCGCAGAGGTCCATTATTTCGCGGCTCCCCAGGACTATAGATAAAGGAAGGCTTGAACTTGCACCTTTACCGCAACATACAATGTCAGGCTCCACTCCATAATGCATGTAACCAAACAATCTTCCTGTCCTGCCAAATCCTGCCTGCATTTCGTCAAAGGCTAGTAGCATCCCATATTCTTTGGCAAACTTTTCAACTGCACGAACAAATTCTGGGGGATAAAAAACTGCGCCCCAGCCCTGATATGTTTCAAGCATAAAACCGCACAGGTCGTTATCCGGAGAAAGCCCTTTTTCTTCTAAAAGAGCATCCATATTTTTTATGAAATATTTTTCTGGATCTTTTATAGCTTCTTCCCTCCAGGGGTAAGGGAATGGTAGATGAAAGATGTTTGGGTCAAGGTAACCAATCCATTCCTTTTGTGCCGAGTTATACCCCATCATCTGCGCCCCCATCGTTCTCCCATGCCAATTCCCTTCAAAGGCTATAATTCCTGGTCTCTTCTTCCCCTTTTTCCATCCATTCATTCTCATCAGCTTCAAGGCACACTCCGTTGCCTCTGTACCAGCAGACAGAAGAAAAGCCTTTTCAAATTGAGGCGGAGTATTTTCGATGAGATATTTTAGATATTCGGAGCGTTCTTTTGAACAATACGTGTATGTGTGTAAAAGTGGTTTTTCCAAAACCTTTCGCAATGCACTTACTATTCGTGGGTTACCGTGCCCGGTATTTGCGACAAATATGGTGCTTGTAAAATCAAGCCATTTATTACCCCATGCATCGTAAACCTGAAACCCTTCAGCCCTATCCCAGACAACTGGCATTTGACCATGCATCGACGTGGACTCATATTTATCAAGGTCTGCCAATGTTGGTAAAGATTCAGGAACCGGCAGGTAAGTTACAATTCGACGGAACTTTGTGTTTACCTTTGGAACTTCTGTTGGTGTCAGCGAAAATCTAAAACCCGACATCTTGTTTTATTTCTCCGGTAAAAAATTTTCTTTCATATATGACAATAAAGGGCTACCTTCTCTTTGCAGTTGAAACTCCAGCATATCAAAATCTTCAATAGTGTCTACCTCTCGACAAAATGGCGAGATAAAGGCAAGTACCCGGTTCCCATGAATATTGTCGGAGTTCTTAATGAACTCTGTTTTTAAAATGTCCACATAACCATCAGGCACATATACTGTGGGAAACATTTGGCGAGGCCGATTTAATGCATCCATATCATCTGACTGCAACCCTGTAAAAAAACCGTCATCTTTCTTCAAAAACCATTTAAAGGGAGACTCGGGACAAGGATGTGCGGAACGCAGAGAAGTCGCGTCGGAACATTTAACTATTTCGGTGATGGCCCTATTCATAACAGCAGGACCTCTCAGTGGAGTTGTCGGACGTAGATGAACCAGAAGTTCTGGTGACTTGCCTTCGTATTCCTCAAACCATCTAATTGCATGAACTACGAAATCCCGATCCGGTGAACGATCCTGGGCATATTCCAAGGGACGGATAAAAGGAACTTCTGCACAGTAGTGTCTTGAAATCTCTGCTATTTCTTCTGAATCCGTGGAAACGACAACACGGTCAATCTGTTTCGTCAATCTTGCAGCAGAGATCGAATAAGCTATCAATGGATAACCGCCTAGAAGTCGAATATTCTTTTTTGGCACTCCTTTAGAACCACCCCGCGCAGGAATAATGGCAACCACTTTCATTTAATATTCCTTTTCAATGCCCATGCCGAAATCTGCCACCAAATAGAACTCTTTCTGCCAATACCCAATAGGATGTGCCTGATACCGCCCCTCATATTTAGGAAGGAGACGACCTTGCATTACCCCAATACTATAAGACTTCATAATGTTTTACTTTTGGAAAAACTGGCAACGATAGTATCGCAACAGCCAATGCTAGAAAGCGCTTTCTCGTAATTTTCATGAAGTTCCTGTGAATCAAGGAAGTTCCACCTCTGATGCCCTCCCGGCTTTCCTTTGGCCAACCAGTATAAATGATTAGACAAAGGATACCTTTGGACTTGTTTAATGTAGTTTATTACCAAGCCGGCCTGTTTCGCCAATGCTGTAAGTGTTGACGGCGTAAACAAAAAAAGGTGACAAGACCAATATGTAAAATTAGAAAAAGGTTCGCATTGATACAATTTAAGCAAGGCATCGTCGGCATTAGGCACCTCAACGATCAGTTGCCCGCCGTCGTTTAATTTTCCGCATAACTTTTTTAAAATAGCGCGGGGGTCAGGAATATGTTCCAAGACATGAAACATTGTAATTACGTCAAAGCTATCGGCAGCATCCTCAATACTCGGAAAAACCTCAAGCCCTTCGGTACGGAAGTAAGTCTTTAAATAATTCTCAGGCTCAATCGCTGCAACATTACGAGCAACTTCCTTTGCTTTTAGAAGGAACCCTCCATTCCCGCAACCAAAGTCAAGGACCGACTTGTTTTCAATAACCCTGCGGAGAGTATAAAAACGCCGTTCATCATCCCATGCTGTCTCCCTTGACCATTTTTCCCTATCAACTTCTCCTGCATGCATCCCTGAATTTCCATAAAATCCTTCGGTAATATGCGAAAAAGAGGACAAAAAAACCAAGCCACAATCTGTACACTCCATAACTTCCAGGCTTGCGTTGTCCCTGACTTTTCCTGGTCGCCTAATAAATTTTTCTCCACCGCAAATATAGCAGGAAGTCATGCTTGCTCCTTTGTTTTTTATCATTCATACCTAAAATGCGCACGGAGTTTTTTACTGATCGGTACCTCTTTGTCGAGAATCCTTATTATTCCATCTCCCATAGCCTTTTTAATTTTACGGACAGCACCCACGAGTGAACGCAACCCGACAGTCTCCAAAGAAGCGGCTTGGTCAGACCCGTACATGGCCCGATCCAAAGTTATATGCCTTTCAAGCGATGTTATTCCAAGAGCTGCTGCTGCGTAGGAAACAGCAAGTCCTACTTCATGCCCGCTGTACCCGACATTGCAGTTATAATGATCCCTTAATGTCTTTATGCGGTTCAGGTTGGCATCCTCATCATCCATAGGATAGGTAGATACGCAGTGCATTAGCTCAAAAGGACATTCATACTTGCGGAAGATATCCACGGCATGATCAATCTGTTCTATAGTGCTCATTCCCGTGGAAATAAATGTATACTTTTTTTCCGAGGCAATTTCCTTTAGAAGTTCGTCACAAACCAGCATGGCGGAAGCAACCTTGTTATATTTACAATTAAACTGCCGCAAGAACTTCTGGCTTTCTATATCCCATGCGGAAGCAAACCATTCTATCCCCAGTTCCTTACAATAGCGGTCAATCTCTTGGTACTCTTTCAATCCAAATTCAAGACCCTCTTTCTGTGCCCTCTGCGTATGTCCCCATGGACTCTCTCTGGAGCTGTCAAGTAATTCCTTGCTGTAGACAATGTCAATAGTACGCTTTTGGAATTTAACAGCGTCGCATCCAGCATCCTTTGCCAATTTTATCAAATCCTTGGCAATATTAATATCCCCGTTGTGATTAATGCCAATTTCGGCAATTATGAATGGCAATTTCTCTTCGTTTACGTACGGATTTGTATTCATTATGAATCCCCTCGATTTGCATCAGAAATTACTTTTTTCATGATTTATATTCCTCACTATCTATTTCAAATCCCTGATTTTTTATAATAATCCTTAGCATTCTTCAATTTAAAGCCCTTTTCAACCTGATCTTTTAAAAATTTACAAAAGTCTTCTATCTCTCTTACAAGCTGCTCTAATACAGGCTCAAATAGACAGACAGGTCTTTTAATCTTTTATCTATCTCATTTATTAATAATTATTTTTTCATCTATAAGAGTATTTTGATTTATATTTATCCTCCCTGTAGGCACACCCCAAAAATGACAATATGAACAAAGTGGCACCTTATCCCTTCTGCCCTGTATATGATATTTCAACCATTCCTTTCGTTTAGGACTATTCCAGATATCTTCGAGAGTTTGTGTCCTGGCATCTCCAATAACACCCATTCCTTTCGGATCGAACCTAACACAAATTGAAACTTTTCCTTTGCTATCAATTGCAAGATGATGAAGAAAATCCAAACAAATACCAATTTCAGGGATAGTGGGACTCGTTTTATAATTAAAACTGCCCATTGGAGAATGCAGTATTCTCGTAGCTATTGTAAGTCCGAATTTTTTATATCTTTCCTGGTCTACTTCACCATTTAGACGCAGGATTGTAAAAGGCTTTCTATTTCCTTTTATTCTCAAAAACTTCTCTATTATTTCATATTGCTCATCTGCTTCAGGGTCATTTTCTATAACTGAAATAGCAATTGTATCAAGATTGTCAATTATTTCATCTGCCTTTTCAACGAGCAGTTTCCCATTGGTGACAACATTTGTTATCTGTTTATTAAATAATCTGACGGCATCACCAAACCTTGGGTACAAAAGCGATTCGCCATTATCATGTAATTGCACTACAATATTTGGAGGCAACTGCTCTGCAATTTTTTTTACAAGTTCAAAATCCATGTCTCCATACTGTAAAACCAATTCGGGATAGTCTTTGTCCACTTTTCTTCTTCCACACATCCAGCAACTCTTATTACATCTGCTTGTCAGTTCAACATTGATATTTGCTAATCCATGAAAATTGTATATTTTCATCTTATTGAATATTCCTGCAAGAATTTTCTTTATTTTGTTTCAATATCTTGCTCATCATAAAACACTCACATATCTCTAAGGTTTCATAATCGTCTATCTCATGGGACTTCCATAACGGCATGGGATAAAATGCAATTTTTCCTCCAAGCCTGTTATTATACTGTCTAATAATTTCTGGCTTGAATATATAAATAGAACCATTTTCAAGATAATATGGCTTTCTATCCTGTCTTCTAACTCTGTTTTTGTAATCGAATGTAACACTCTTTAAATTCCCACTATCATTTTCCCACACACAAAAATCCTCCAGTACAGCAGCAGAAAATAGGGAATCTGCATTCTCAGAAAAGAAAAATTCTACCGATTTATATATATCGGAGGATTCTCTCAACGGCGAAGTAGCCTGAAGGAAAACGACAACATCGACTTTGTGAATTTTTTCTATTTCATCAATTGCATGCAAAAGGGCTGATTCCGAAGAAGAAGTATCTGTTGCAAGTTCAACTGGTCTCCCAATAACCCTGGCGCCATATTTATGAGAAACATCTGCTATCTCCTTATCATCGGTAGTTACGTATACCTCACGAACACATTTGCTTTCCAAAGCTTGTTGAATGCTCCAGCCAATAAGGGGCTTGCCACAAAAATCTATAATATTTTTCTTAGGGATGGATTTAGAACCACCCCTTGCCGGAATAATAGCGACTATATTAGATGAACTTATCATTTACCTTATAGTCAATTTCTTTACTAAAGCCTAATGTCAACAATTTTAGCGAACTCTGATACCTGTTTTCCTTTACCGGTGTCCAGTTCTTTTGTTAATAACAGGAAATCAGGAGAGCAAACATTTAACTCTTCAATCCCTATCACGTGATACCCAAATATTCTTATCTTCATTTCATCGTCAACAATTGCAACAAGCTCCAGTTCTTTATCCTGGATAACAAGATAGGCTAACTCCATCAGGTCTGTTACACCATAAAGAGCTACACGTTTTTTGTCATTAAATGGAATACTACCAATTTTATCTTCAACATCTTTTCGAACGGCCTTATAGAAATGAAAATTTCTGTCAAAGAATTTATAGGCAATCTGCGTTTTTTCTGCAATTCCCTTGGGCGTCAAAATATATTGCATCCTACGAGGGTTGGCGCCGAGCATCTTCACAAAACCCCTCTTGGTGAGTTTTTTTAATGCAAAATTTATAGAGGCTACGT
>Ga0082335_1001496_pt1 | contig 49097 bp, 54 predicted proteins | sample Subgrocontami58m_FD_72375 | JGI IMG/M metagenome (GOLD analysis project Ga0082335, IMG submission 72375) | Subsurface groundwater microbial communities from S. Glens Falls, New York, USA - GMW37 contaminated, 5.8 m (SPADES assembly) (version 2) ... | reverse complement strand
TGGCTGATCCTCCTTTGTTATCGACCGTGACTTCAGACACCACGATCATAACAATGTGAGGCTCTCAGCCACCTCTTCCCCCACCCACGGCAACACCAGAACGCTTAAGGTAGTGCCATGGCAGTCTGGCCTCTTTTTCTTTTAGAACGCATATGTAACCTTGTTCTCTAGCACGGTGATTTTGCCCGTAGCCTGCAACTGCTGAACCAATGCAGCGAGGTCCGCCTCGGATATGCCTTTCGGAAATAGCGAAGCAAGCGTGCTCGTGAGGGTCTTGAGCGTGCGAGGCTTCGAAGCGCCGCGCTGCTTCAGATTGGCGACGACCAATGCAAACTTGTCGTCCTTTGGTTTGGCGATTGCCGGCGCTTTGAATGGCGCTTTCGCCTGCGTGGCTACCTTGGCGGGACCGGCATCATTCGGGCATTTGAACTGCCCCTTCTGATTGAGCACAACCTGAAATTTTTCCTTGAGAGACATGCTTCCGAACAACGCATTTACCGCCTTGCAGCAAGCCACGCAGTTTTCGTCGTTGTTGCCGCCGCCGTTGGCACTGGCGTACAGATGCTCCACGCTCGCCTCAGCCTTCGGCAACGGTTGCTTGCAGAAGAAACACAGGCCTCCCTGGACAAACATCAAACGGTCAAGTGGTTTGGTGGGCATATGCTTCCGAATCTAATAAGTTCAGAGACAAGTTCTCTAGATTGACAACGAGCGGCGGTCATTCCAAAAGTGCGTCAAGTGTCGAGCATGTCCCACTCATCGCCAAGCACCCAGCGAATTGCAGATAGCTTCCCGTTGATCATTCCCCACTCGAAATCGGTCCACGGGCCGATGTTCTTCTTGCCAAGTTCGCGCTCGGTACTCTTTGCCGCGCGCAGTGCGCCTTTCCAGACCTCATCGATGATCTCCCTTTGGTTGTCTCGTTTGCCTTCTTCCCACACTTCACGCGGAACGATCTTGATCTTGCCATTTTGGATCATCCACTCGCGATACTTGTGCCGGTTGTACCAGACCTGACGCCACAGGATTTCGTGGGCAGAAAGCATTTCCGACAGCCCGCGCGGCTCCTGCCGCCACATCTGTTCCCATATCAATTCCGTTACCGTGGAAGGATCAATGCGGCGGAGCAGTTCGGCCAAGCTTATGAAGTACATCGATTTGATCTTGGAGAACTGGGGCGCAAAGTCAGGGTGCGGTAACTTCTGATTCCCATTCATTTCGCTGAAGTCATTCTTGTTGTGCGTCACGAAAGCGAAGCGCTCGCCGGCGTTACCAGCCTTCACGGCTTGAAAGTACGTCTCTATCACGATGGCGTCAGCGATCGAGTTCTTGTTGTCACGATGGCACGGGGCTTGGCGATTCAATGCTCGGTCAGCAGCACGGAGCTTCGCGGCGTCAGAGGTTCCGACAATCGTGGCCTGCAGCAGCAGCGCGTCCACGCGCTCCAGTACACTGTCTGCCGCACCTCCGATGATAGGGATTTTGTGGTTCAGCTCGTCAAGCTGCGCGAGCAGCGCCCGCTTCCGCCTTGAATCTGCAGTTCCCTTGTTCACCGCTTCTTTGACCTGCTGAAAATGCCCGGCAAGACTGCGCGCGCTCGCCTTTGCGACTCGCGCACGGTTTTTTTGAAACTCATCGTGCACAAGTCGAGGCACGATCAAGGACAGCGCCTTATTCTTTACCATGCTCTCTACCACGAGCAGCAAGGGGGTTTGCTTCTGGTCCTGCGCGAGGTCCAGCCACACGCAGGTGTCGATAAGGACGTTAATCATGTAGATGTGTCCCACATACGGAGGCGTTACTGTGCAATCGTATCCAATGCCGCATAATGCTTTCTAAGCTTTCAGTGTGGTCAAATGCTACGGTCCTTTCAGTTTCATAAATAGAACTGTGGTTCTCAGCCAGATATTACCGTTGATGATCCAAAACAGTAGCCACGGAACTACGACGTCCAGCAGCCAGATGAAGAACAGACCGTGTACTAAAGAAAGGAACTCACTTTCACCGACACCGGACCAGTAGTCGCCAGTGATACCGCTGTTGTAACGAAAGAACGAGACAATAATCACGAGTGCGCAAAAAAGGACGACGACTTGCTTGGACGCCTTGTATCCAAGGACATCTAGACTGTCCGCATCGTATTTCTTCATCGCTTCTGGCTTGTAAGGCCTGAAGAGTCCCGCCATGCCATCGTCATCTTCAATCGAGCGGCCGAAAAAGATCTTGAGAGTCCAGACGAGAAACGTGGTTAACACGCTCAGGAGGCCGGCGAAATTGTCTTGAGCAAAAAGCTTGACTCGAAGTCTGAGACCCCACAGCAGGTGAACAGTCTTGCAATGGTCTTGAAAAACGCGATCGAGAATTTCTAATCCAGAAACTGTCCTGCCCTGGCGATCATTGAAAACGTTTCGAACATGGTCGAAGAAATACTCGCCCGGATACTCGAGTTCTATCGGCTTTGGCGTGGCTTCGCTCGCTTCGACCGAATCCTTGGAAGGACAGTCCCCGTCGAAGTCGTCATATTCATAGTCCCAGTGCTTTGTCCGATAGAGGCTCATGTTCGTGATACGAATGCGTAGGGGAACCGCCGACTCACTAACGCCTTTGCGCGACTCTTCGGGGTGTGTGTAAACGACCCACAGAGCCGCGACGTTGTCCGGTTTCCCACTCTTTTGACCAATAGCTGGCTTGTAACGGATATCGCTTGGATAGTGACGCTTTACCGAGAAACCGACTTTCGTGTCATTTAAGTGAATAGGATCGAAGAACTCCATGGCAGCAAGGTCACCAAATGTGGTAAGTAACTCGCCGGTGTTTGCGAAGAACGCCATGGTGTGGACTCCGAAAGCTAACCCAATATCAAGAACCGAAATACCGAATACCCATGCGATTGGCCTGTCGCCTTCAGTGACCGCCGCATGAAATCAACGTCTCGACGTGCCGTATATAGGCACAGGGCCATGTCATCCCCCGTAATCGACGGTGTTATTCCCCTACGCATGCGCCAACATACTGTATCGCAGGAGCATTGTCGACCGCGCAGCCGCCCGCCGGGTGAACCGGCGAATTAGTTGCGCCCCACCCTGCGCAGCCGCGCATACACCGGAGAAAGAATCGCCGGCAGCATGTACATCGGTATTTGCGCCATGGCGAAAAACACGATGACGTCGAAGTCGGCCTTGTCGGCGAGCGCCACCATCACCAGGCCCATGTTGCAGTTGCCGGTCATCAGGCCGACGGTGATCGCCGAGCGCATGCCCAGCCTGAGCGCGGCCAGCGTGCCCAGGCACTGCAGCACGATGTTGGCGACGAACGCCGCCACGGTCACGAGCACCACGTAGCCGGGCCGCGCCAGCGCCACCGCGGTGACGCCGTCCATGATCGCAAGCGCGAACATCACCAGCGTGGCCACCGAGGCGCCGTCGAGCATGCGCGCGTTCGCCTCCAGCTTTTGCCGCGGCACCAGGCGACGCAGCGCCAGCGCCGCGGCGAACGCCCCGCCGACCATCGCCACCAGGCGCAGCATGAAAGTGGCGAGATCGATGTCGATCTCGAGCCCGAGCAGCCACAGCGCCACCAGCGGCAGCGAGAACGGCATCAGCGCGGTGGTGACGACGATGATGATCACCGCGAGCGCCGCGTCCAGGCCGAGGATCAGGCTGATTGCCGCCGAGGAGACGATCGGCGAGGCCGCGGCCATCAGCGTCAGCCCCTGTACCAGCGCCGGCGGCAGGCTGAAAACCTTCAGCGCGAGCCACATCAGCGCGGGCGAACCGAGCAGCAACCCGGCGGTGATCAGCGCCACCAGGCCGGGGCGGCGCGCATAGGCCGCGAGCGCATCCCAGTCGAGCCGCACCAGCGCGATCACCAGCGGGATCAGCAGGCCGGGGATCAGCAGCGGGCGCGCGAGCGCGGCGAGCGACGGCACGAGCAGGCCGAGCAGCACGCCGCCGGCAAGGAACAGCGTGGCGTGCTGACCGAGAAAATCGAAAGCGCGGTGCAGCGCACGCATCAGTGCTCCCGAGGCCGGCCGCGCGCCTCAGGCACGCGCCGGCTTGAACGCCAGCGCCAGGCTCTGCCCGAGACGGTACAAGGCGTGGTTGGCCGCCGCGACCACGCCGCCCATGGTGAGAAAACCATGCGCCATGCCTTCGAAGCATTCGTACAGCACCGGCACCCCGGCGGCGAGGAGCCGGTCGGAATAGGCGCGGCCTTCGTCCACCAGGGGATCGTAGCCGGCGGTGATGATATGCGCCGGCGGCAGGCGCGCGAGATCCGCCGCGCGCAACGGGGAAGCGCGCCAGTCGTCATAGTCCGTGGGCGCGAGGTAGTTGTCGCGAAACCAGAGCATGTTGTCGCGCGTGAGCAGGTAGCCTGCGCCGAACTTGGTGTGCGAAGCGCTATCCATGCGCTGGTCGGTCGCGGGATACGCGAGCGCCTGGAACACCAAAGGCGGCCCGCCCGCGTCGCGCAGCGTGATCGCCACCACCGCAGCCAGATTGCCGCCGGCGCTGTCCCCGCCCACGGCAATGCGCGCCGCGTCGACGCCGAGCGCGGCCGCCTGCTCCGCCACCCAGCGCGTGGCGGCGACGCAGTCATCCACAGCGGCCGGGAATTTGTGCTCCGGCCCCATGCGGTAGTCGACCGCGGCGACGATGCAGCGCGCGTTGTTGGCGAGCGTGCGGCAGACGATGTCGTGCGTGTCCAGGTCGCCTATGGTCCAGCCGCCGCCATGAAAATAGACCAGTGCGGGCAGCGCGCCCGCCTGCGCCCCGAGGCCGCGATACAGCCGCAGCGCAATCGGCCCCGCCGGTCCGCTCGCGGCGAGCTCGCGCACCGCATCCACCGCAGGAACGGGCGGGCTCAAGACGGCGCGCGTCTCCTTGTACAGCCGGCGCGCCTCGACTGCGCTGACGCTGCAATACGACGGCAAACCGGATTTGGCCGCGCGCTCTATCACTGCCTGCATTTGCGGATCGACTGGCATGGCTATCCTTTCACGAAATTGCCGGTTCCCGGCTCAGGCCGCGGCGGCCGCGCGCCGCTGCAGCGCGAGCCACACAATCGCCGCGCCGATCACGGCCAGGACCGGCATGGCGGCGTAGTTGAGCATGGCCCAGCCGTTGCGGTCCATCAGCAGGCCGGAGGAAAAAGAAGACGTAGCAGTGGTCAGAAACACGAGGAAGTCGTGCATGCCCTGCGCCTTGGCCTTCTCCGACGCGCGGTAGCAATCGGTAAGCAGGGTGGTGCCGCCGACATAGAGAAAATTCCAGCCTATGCCGAGCAGCAGCAGCGCCCACCAGAAATTGGCCACCAGCACCCCGGACAAGGCGATGCCCACGCACAGCGCCTCCAGCGCGACGCCGGCGAACATGACCGGGAGCACGCCGAAGCGCTTGATCAGGGAGCCGGTGAAGAACGCGGGCGCGAACATGCCGATCACGTGCCATTGGATCACCGTCGCGGCGGAGCTGTAGGGATGGCCGCACAGCCCCATCGCCAGCGGCGTCGCCGTCATCAGCAGGTTCATCACGCCGTAGCCCAGCGCCGAGCCGGTCACGGCGACGACGAAGGCGGGCTGGGCCATGATCTGCGCCAGCGGCCGCACCGGCTCGTGCCGCTCGGCCGCGCTCGGTTGGGGTATGCGGATGTAGGCGAGCAGCACCAGGGTGATGAGGCAGAAGACGATGAGCGAGGCATAAGCGCCGAGGAAAGGCACGGCGACGAGGTCCCGGGTGTGCTTGCTCAGCTCCGGCCCGATGATACCGCCGACGAGACCGCCGGTCAGTACCAGCGAGATCGCCTTGGCCTTGAATTCGTAGCTGGCCGCATCGGCGGCGGCGAAACGATAATACTGGCCGAATGCGTTATAGACCCCCAGCACCAGCACGCCCGCGCACAACAGCCAGAAACTGTACAGCCACAGGGCGAGACAGCACACCGCGGCGCCCGCCATGCCCATCATAGTGCCTACGCGGAAACCGGTCTGGCGGCCGTAGCGCTTCATGAAAAACGAGGCCGGCAGCGTGGTCAGCGCCGCGCCGACGACGTAGGCGGTGGCGGGCAGCGTGGACAACATCTTGTTGTCGGCAAGAGAGAATCCGGCCAGCGCCGCCAGGGAAATCAGGGTGACGTTGTTGGTGAACAGCATCGCCTGGCAGCCGGCGAGCAGGGCGACGTTCTTCTTGGCGTTTTTCATAGGGAAGACGCATTGTGCCCCCGCAATGTTCCGGGCGCGGCGCAGTGATCGGCTACGGGACAGGCCGGATTATAGAAGACGGGGCGCGAACGCACCAAGGAAAACAGGCGCCGCCCCGGGCAATTTGCGCACGATACCGATTGACAAATTTCACAGGCTGATTCATTCTGCCGCTGCGTGTTCCGCACGAGAGCAGACGCAGTCGCAGTCAATCACCCTAGGAGAGGAAACTCATGGCCACAAAAAAGAAGGCAGCAAGCAAGAAAACCGCAACCAAGAAAACCGCAAGCAAGAAAACCGCAACCAAGAAGCCGGTCAAGGCAAAAGTGAAGCGCACGCCTAACGCGGCATTCATGAAACCGATGACCCCGAGTGCATCGCTCGGCGCAGTGATCGGCGCGGGCCCGATGCCGCGCACCGAGGTGACCAAGAAGATCTGGGCCTATATCAAGAAGAACAAACTGCAGGACGCCAAGAACCGGCGCAACATCAACGCCGACGACAAGCTGAAAGACGTATTCGGCGGCAAGAAGCAGGTGTCGATGTTCGAGATGACCAAACTGGTCAGCAAGCACCTGAAGTAAAGCCCCGTCTGTCTCAAACGACAAGGGCGGCGTCGAGCCGCCCTTGTCGTTTCCGGGCGACGGACAATCAGGAGGCCGGGCTCAGCATGAGCGGCGGCCGCTGCCGTTGATCACTTGTTCGCGGTTCTCTGCCGGTATTCGGCCACCGCCTTTTTCAGGTCGTCATATTCCTCGCAGCCAAACAGGCATAGCCGGTCCAGCACCTTGAGGTGTTCCTCGGCCTTGGCCAGATTGTTGACCATCAGGTAAGCCTCGCCCAGGTATTCGTGCGCGCCGCGATGCTTGGGATTGAGCCGCAAGGCCTCCTCGTAATGCTTGAACGCCAGGTCGAGCTTGCCCGACTTGCGGTAAGCGTAGCCGAGGAAGTTGTGCGCGTTGGCATTGCCCGGATCCGTTGCCACGACCTTGCTGAAGGCGTCCAGCGCCGCGCGCCAGTCTTTGGCCTCGACCGCGCGCTTGCCGGCGGCGTAATCGGCATCCTCGGGCGCGCTCGCCGTCGGCGCGGACACGCTCTCGGTCAGTGCGGCGACTGCCGCCCACCCCGGCAAGGCCAACGCGAGCAGCAACGTCAACCGCGGCAACGCATGCTTTGCCCATGATTTAAACACGGTCTTCTCCTTGATTCAGATGCGGATCTGGGTTCATGATAGCTGCCGCGATCGATGCTGCGCAAAACACAAGGAAGCGGATACCGTCATGGCCCATGCCGCGTTAACCGTCCTGCTGTCGCTTTTATTCCTCGCCGGCACTGCCGCTGCCGCACCTGCCGCGCTCAGCCGCGAGCAGGCGCTGCAGTCGCTCTCCCACGCAGAAGCGCAGGTGCGCCGCCGGGCCGCCAGCCGGCTGGGCGAAGTCGGCGTGATGAGCGACACGGCGGCACTGCAGCGCGCGCTGCGCGATGCCGACGATGGCACGCGCGAACAGGCCGAAAAGGCGATGTGGCGGATTTGGGGCCGCTCCGGGGACCGGCGGGTGGACAAGCTGTACCAAGCCGGGGTCGAGCAGATGAGCGGCGGGGAATTACGCAAGAGCATTGCCACCTTCACCCGCATCATCGAACTCAACCCGGGGTTTGCCGAGGGTTGGAACAAGCGCGCCACCCTGTATTTTCTGCTGGGCGAATACCAAAAGTCGCTCGCCGATTGCGCCCAGGTGATCAAGCGCAACCCCTACCACTTCGGCGCGCTGGCCGGTTATGGCCAGATCTATCTCAGGCTGGAGGACTACGAGCGCTCGCTCGAATATTTCCAGCGCGCGCTCGAGCTCAATCCGAACATGGATAGCGTCAAGTTCAACCTGCTGGTGCTGGAACGGCTGATCGAACAACGGCGCAGGAACATGGTCTGAGGACCGGTATTCGAACGGGGGAACAGCGCCGTTCACGCCCGTACTCGAACCAATCGTTGCGGAATCGATACGCCGCAGTCCCCAGTGCCGGTCAGGCGGCGAGCAACTCGCCCGCGAGCTGGCGCACCGCCTCCGCCGCGGCCTGCGGGCGTTCGAACGGGAACAGGTGTCCGCCCTCGATGCGCTTGACGCGAAAACTGCGGCGCGTATGCGCGAGACCCACCTGGCGCAGCACGTCCGAGTGGCGCCCGCCGATGAAGCCGGCCGGCAGCTTGAGGCGGTTGCAGTAATAGACCAGGTCGTGCGGCACGCTGCGGTAGATCTGATACTCGATTTCCGGGTCGAACAGCAGCCGCAGGCGGTCGCCCTCGCGCTCGGTGCCGAGCGCGGCGTAATCGCCCAGGCAGTCCGGGTCGAAATGGCGGAAAATTTTGCGGCGGTGAAAATGCGCGACCATCTCCTCCTCGGTCGGCCAGTCGCGCCGCCGCTCGCGCGTGGCGTGGGCGGGGGTGATGCGATCGACCAGACCGAGGCGCTTCAACATGCCGAAGGCCGTGCCCTTGAAATAGCCGATGATGGGCGCATCGAGCAGGATGATGCACTTGAACAGTTCCGGGCGCTGCACCGCCGCCATGAAAGTGAGATAGCCGCCAAGCGAATGTCCCACGCCCACCACCGCCGAGCGGTAATGGCTGGCGAGATGGTCGATCAGCTGCGCCACCAGGTGGGGCCAGCCGTCGGTCACCGGATAAGCCGGGTCATGGCCGATGCAGTTGATGCTGCCGATGCGAAAATCGGGCTCCAGATAGCCGAGGAACTTGCGATAGCAGGCCGCGGGAAAACCGTTGGCATGCGAAAAATGCAGGATGTCGCGGTGCATCCGCAGCGTCCTCAGTCGGGAGCCTGGGGCGCCGGCTTGCTTTCACTGGCGAGCCGCGCGAATATTTCGCCGTATTCCTGCATCCGCGCCAGCGCATGCGCGCGCTGCGCCGGCGCGAGGCTGCGATCCAGTTCCAGCAGCATCTGCATGTATCGCTCCCGATACAGGCCCGACAGGCGCCGGTATTCAGGTGACGCGCCCTCCTCCCAATCGGTCAGCCAGCGCCGCAGTCCGGGCTCGAGTTCCGCCGGGCTGCGGTAGGCCTTAAGCAGGGCGACGAATTCACCCTGCCGCCGCTGCCGGTTGTGCAGGCGCAGCGGGTACAGCAGCGGCAGCCCGGCGCTCGAGATCTTCAGCCGCGCCTCCTGCGCGTCGGACAGATCGCCGAACCATTCACGCAACAGTTCGAGGTTGCGTTTGTCCCGCCGCTGGCGCTGCTCCGCCACGCTGCCACGCAGGTGTTTCTTGGTGAACTCGGCGTCGGACTCGGCGAACTTCTGCGCGAGGCGCGTGAACTGAGCCGGCGTCAGCGTGGCAAGGACCGCCGCCAGTTCCGGCGCGGCCTGCTCCGCCATGTGGCGATAGCGCGCCTGGACGCTGCCCCAGGCCCACAGGAGGTCTTGCTGCGTGAGCCCCGCCGCGAGCTTGTCGCCCGCGCCCGCCATCAGCGCGCTATAGCGCGGCAGCTCCTCGCTGCGGTGCCAGTCGTGGAAGCGCGCCAGGCGCGCCTTGAAGTCGTCCTCCTGCGCGCCTTCAAGCACGAAATAGTCGTTTGCCATCCAGCGCACAACGGTATCGGCATGGTTGTAGGCGAGGCGCGTGCCGCTGCAGCCGGCGAGCCCGGCGAGAGCCAGCAGCATGAAGGCAAGCAGGGTGTTGAAAAAGGGGGCCGGGATGGGAAAGGAAGGGGCCCATCCCTTCCTTAGGCCCCCTTTTAGATCCCCCAAGTCAGAGCTATTGAAAAACGCTTCCCTCGATGAGCGCATGGCGATGAAATACATTTTCCGGTCCGGGAAGCGTTTTTCAACAGTTTGTTAAGGTCAAGAGGCGTCGCATCGGCCGCTGCTTACCAGTAATTTTCCACGCTGATCTGCCCCGGGTCGCGCCGCCGGTGCTTCTTCAGTCCGCGCCGCTCGAGCGCGTGCACGGTGTCGGCGACCATCGCCGGATTGCCGCAGACCATCAGGCGCGAGGCCTTAATTTCCAGTTTCATGCCCGCCCTGGCTTCCAGGCGCCCGTCCTCGATCGCCTTGGGGATGCGCCCGCCCAGGGCGAAATCGCAGTCTTCGCCGCTGACCACGGGCACGAACACGAATTGCCCGGGATGCTGCGCGAGCAGCGCGCGGATCTGATCCTGGTAGGCCAACTCCTCGGCGCGGCGCACCGCATGCACCAGCACCACGCGAGCGAAACGCTGCCACGGCGCCTCCGACCCGAGTATGGACAGGAACGGCCCCAGCGCCGTGCCGGTTGCAAGCAGCCACAGGTCCTCGCCGGCCGGGACTTCGGACAAAGTGAGGAAACCTGCGGCCTGCGGCGCGAGATACACGCTGTCACCCGGCTCGAGTTTGCACAGGCGCGGCGTCAGCGGGTGATCGGGCAGCACGACGTAATAGAACTCGTGCGGCCGCGCCGAGGGCGCGTTGACGAAGGAATAAGGACGTCCCACCATCTCGCCGTCGACCGCCAGCGCCAGCTTGGTGAACTGGCCGGCCTGGAACGGCGCAATGTCGGCCTCGACCTGCAGCGAATACAGCAGCCCGGCCCAGCGCTTCTGCGCGACGACCGTGCCTTCGACCCATTTGCTCATTGGATCAGGTAGGGCTCGGTGTAGAGCGATTCCACCTCGCCGCCAAGCATGACAATGCTGCCGCTGCGGCGGTTGTTGCCGGTATCGCTGAATTCGAAGCCGTAGGTGCGGCGCAGCGCCATGCGCCCGTCTGCATCGCGCGCGAATCCGAGCGCGATGCACTCCACTGTTTCGTCGAGAAACATCAGGCCGTCGCGCGCGCAGGCGCGCTTGCCCAAGGCGAGCGCGCGCTCGCGCGCGCGCATGCTGTCGAACCACAGCCAGACGAGCGCAGCCAGGATAAGCAAGGTGGAGAGTTCCAGCATGGGCGCATTCTACATGGGGCCCGCGCCGGCAAGATTCAAGCCCCGCGCCCGCGCCGCCGGCCCCGCATGGACGCGCACTCGTCCCGGGACGCGTGCGCAGACCGGGATTACGCCCGCACTGCGATCACGCCGGCAGCGGCCAGCTGCTCGATCTGCGCCCCGGAATAGCCGAGTTCGGCGAGCAGTTCGCGCGTGTGGCTGCCGGTCGCAGGCAGGTCGAGTTCCGCGCCGAAGCGCCGGCCGTCCATCTCGAACGGCAGCCTGGGCGTTTTCACGCAGCGGCCATCGGCGAGCGTGATCTCGGCGAATCCGCCCGCGGCATTCAGGTGCGGATCGTCGAACAGTTCCTCCGGCTTGACGATAGGCGCGTAAGGCAGGCCCGCGGCTTCGCAGGCGTGCATCAGTTCGGCCTTGCTCATGCGCGCGAAGCGCGCGCGCACCAGCGGCAGCATGCGCGCGCGCGCGTGCACGCGCAGGTTGTTGGTCGCGAGCGAGGCGTCGGCGGCAAATTCGGTCATGCCAAAGCGCTCGCAGAACACCTGCCACTGCGTGTCGCTGACCACGCCCACGAACAACTGCCCGCCGTCGGCGGTGTCGAACACGTCGTAGATGGCCCAGGCCGAGAGCCGGCTGGGCATCGGCGCCGCCGGTTTGCCCGTGACCGCGTATTGCATCATGTGCTGCGCCACCAGGAACACATTGTTCTCGAACAAGGCGCTTTGCACGAGCTGGCCGCGGCCGCTAGCCGTTCTTTCATGCAGCGCCGCGAGGATCGCGATGGCGCCGAACATCCCGCCCATGATGTCGTTCACCGATGCGCCCGCGCGCAAGGGGCGGCCCTCGGGGCCGGTCATGTAGGCGAGTCCGCCCATCATCTGCACCACCTCGTCCAGCGCCGTGCGCTGCTCGTACGGCCCCGGCAGGAAGCCCTTCAGCGAGCAATAGATTATTTCGGGCCGCAGCTTGTTGACTTCCGCATAGCCCAGTCCGAGCTTGTCCATGGTGCCGGGGCGGAAGTTCTCCGTGACGGCATCCGCGGTCGCGAGCAGCTGTCTGGCAATCTGCATGCCCTGCGCCGACTTGAGGTCCACTGCCAGGCTTTTCTTGTTGCGGTTGTAGGTGGCCCAGAAGCCGGCGCCGGTGCCGGTCAGGCGGCGCGTATTGTCGCCCCCGGGCGGCTCTATCTTGATCACTTCGGCGCCGAGGTCGGCGAGCACCAGGCCGCAGCTCGGTCCCATCACCATGTGCACGAATTCGATCACGCGCACGCCGGCGAGCGGCAGGCGCTTATGCATGCGTTGGCCTGTGCGCGGACGCCGGCAGGTAGCCCTTGGTCAGGCCGGCGTCGGGGACGTGGCCGTAGAGCGGTTCGCCGGGGAGGGCCTCGAGGATGATCTGCCTGGCGGCGATCAGCCGCTCGATGTCGATGCCGGTGCGCAAACCCATGGATTCGAGCATGAACACCAGGTCCTCGGTGACGATATTGCCGGTCGCCCCCGGCGCATACGGGCAGCCGCCCAGGCCGCCTTGCGACGCATCCAGGGTGGTGACGCCGGTTTCGAGCGCCGCGACCGCATTGGCGAGCCCCTGGCCGCGGGTGTTGTGCAGATGCGCGCCGCCGACTTTGTCGCCGAGTTCGCGCCGCAGCCGGCCGAACAGGCGTTTCACCTGCACCGGATTCGCGTAGCCGGTGGTGTCGGAAAGCCCCACCGCGTCCGCGCCCAGTTGCGCGAGGCGCAGTGCCATGGCTATCACCCAGTCTTCGGATACCGGGCCTTCCATGGTGCAGCCGAAGGCGGTGGCCACATTCGCTTCCACGCTGAAATGCCGCCCGGCGGCGAGGCTCCCGCGCCAGGCGCAGATGCGGCCGACTTCGTCCATCGCTTCCTCCGGGGTCTTGCGCAGGTTGGACTGGCTGTGCGCGCGCGAGGCGGAAACCGGCAGCGTCAGCGCATGCGCCCCCGCGGCAACGGCGGCCTGCACGCCCTTCAGGTTGGGGGCGAGCGCGAGCACGTTCAGGCCGGCAATCGCGGCCGAACCCCGCACCACTGCGGCGGCATCCGCCATCTGCGGCAGCAGGCGCGCGGGCACGAACGAGCCGACCTCGATCTCGCGCACGCCGGCGGCGGCCAGCGCCGCGATCCAGCGCAGCTTGCAGGCGGTGGGCATGATGCGCTTGATGCTTTGCAGGCCGTCGCGCGGGCCGACTTCACTGATCAGTACGTCGATATCTTGTGCGGTACTCACAGAATTCTCCGCATACGGCACAGCGCCCGGGCAAATTAGGCCGCGGGATTGGGATAACGCCGGTGAATGGCGTCGATGCCGGCCAGCGTTTCGGCATCGAGTTCGAGCTTGACGCTGTCGACGTTCTGCTTCAGCTGCGCGAGGTCGGTCGCGCCGACGATGGTCGAGGCGACGAACCAGCGCGTGCGCACGAAGGCGAGCGCCATGTCGGCCGGGCTCAGGCCGCGGCTGTCGGCGAGTTGGGAATATTCGTCGGCCGCCGTGCGCACCAGCTCGCGCTTGTAGCGCTCGCCGAAGTCGGCGTAGCGGCCGAGGCGCGTTCGCGGCGGCATCGCCCCACCCGAGAATTTTCCGGTGAGCATGCCCATGGCGAGCGGGCTGTAGGCGAGCAGGGGCAGCTTCTCGCGGAAACTCGCCTCGGCCAGATCGCCGTCGAACATGCGGTTCACCAGGCTGTAGCAATTCTGGATCGTCAGCGGCGGCGGCAAGCCGTGCGCGCGCGCGAGGCGCAGGAACTCGCATACGCCCCAGGTGGTTTCGTTGGACAGGCCGTAGTGGCGGATCTTGCCCGCCTTGATCAGTCCGGCCATGGTCTCGATCTGTTCGAGAATCGGAATCCCCGGCACCTCCTTCCCCGGATCGAAGCGGGTCACGCCGAACATCGGCACGTTGCGCCCGGGCCAGTGGATCTGGTACAGGTCGAGATAATCCGTCTTCAGCCGCGCCAGGCTGTCGTCGAGCGCCCCGGTGATGTTCGCGCGCGTGAGTTCGGTGCGCCCGCCGCGCACCCATTCACGCCGCCCCGGCCCGGCCACTTTGCTCGCAATCACCAGCCGGTCGCGCTTGTGCTTCTGCTGTCCCAGCCACGAACCCAGGTAGGTCTCGGTGCGCGCGTACGTGCGCGCGGCGGGCGGCACCGGATACATTTCCGCGGTGTCGATGAAATTGATGCCGTGGTCGAGCGCGAAATCCAGCTGCAGGTGCGCATCGCGCTCGCTGTTCTGCTCGCCCCAGGTCATCGTGCCGAGGCCGATTTCCGATACGCGCAGTTCGCTCTCGCCGAGCTTATTCAGTTTCATGCCGGATCTGTGGAAGAATTCGATTTCACAGCTTCGGCGGGATCAGGCCCATGTGCATGCCGCTGTCGACCATGATGGTGTCGCCGGTGATCAGGTCCGCGCCCTCGATCAGCCAGACGATTACTGCGGCGACTTCCTCCGGTTTGCCCGGACGCCCGAGCGGCGTGCCCTGCCGGTAGCGCGCCTCGATCGCCGCATAGCGCGGGCCATAGCCTTCGCGCAGCCACTTGGTGTCGACCATGCCCGGGCAGACCGCGTTGACGCGGATCTCCGGGCCGAGCACGCGCGCGAGCGACATGGTCAGCGTATTCAGCGCCCCCTTGGATGCGGCGTAGGCCATGCTCGAACCCATGCCGTTCTTGCCGGCTATCGACGACACGTTGACCACGGCGCCGCGGCCGCCTTGTTTCATTGCCGGCGCGCACGCGCGCACCATCTGGTAGGTGCCGACGACGTTGACCGCGTAGATGCGCTGAAAATCCTCGGCCGAGAGCGCCTCCAGGTCGGCGTGATTGGCGAACTTGGTCGCGCCCGCATTGTTGACCAGGGCATCGATGCGGCCCCACTTGTCCAGGGCCGCCTGCGCCAGGCGGCGGCAATCGGCGTCCTGCGCCACGTCCGCCTGCACCAGCAGCGCCTCGGCACCGGCGTCCGTGCAGGCCCTGAGCGTCGCGCGCGCCGCTTCCTCGCTCTTGCTGTAGTTGACCACCACGCGCGCGCCCCGCCCGGCGAGCATGATGGCGCTGGCGGCACCGATGCCGCTGGCGGAGCCGGTGACAATGCAGACCGCGTTTTTCAGTTCCATGACCCGGCGCCAAGAGAAACCGAACCGGCAAGGATGCAAAGAATGACCAAAAGGGCAGGCTTGCCGTGGTTCATGCTGTCGACGTCGCTTTCGCGGACTCCTGCTCCTGCAGCGCGCGCCACATCACCTTGCCGGTGGCCGACTTGGGCAGGCTGTCGGCGAACTCGATAATGCGCGGGCACTTGTACGCGGCCATGTGCGCCCTGCACCACGCGACGATGTCCTCGGCGCGAACCCGGCCCTTGCTCGCGGCCTTCAGCACCACCACCGCCTTCACCGTCTCGCCGCGGTAGGCGTCGCGCGCGCCGATGATGCAGGCTTCCTGGATGTCCGGATGCGCGTACATCATCGCCTCCACCTCGGCCGGCCAGACTTTCAGCCCGGAGGCGTTGATCATGCGCTTCAAGCGGTCGACCATGAAGAAATAACCGTCCTCGTCCATGCGCGCCAGATCGCCGGTGCGAAAGAACTGTTTGCCCTCGATCTCGATGAAGGCCTCCTCGGTGGCCTTGGGATTCTTCCAGTAGCCTTTGAATACCTGCGGCCCGTGGCTCACGATCTCGCCCACCTCGCCCACGCCGACCTGCTGCAGGGTATCGGGGTTGATGATGCGGCTGTCGGTGTCGAAGATCGGAATGCCCAGGCATTGTTTCAGCGGCCGCTGCGGCGGATTAATGTGCGTGGGTGCGACAGTCTCGGACAGGCCGTAGCCTTCCACGTATTTCAGCCCGGTGCGATCGAGCAGCTTCTGCGCCACCGCCTCGGGCATGGCCGCGCCGCCGCCGCCGATCAGCCGCAGGCTGGACAGGTCGTAGTCGCCGACCTTGGGGTTGGCGAGAAAGTCGATCGCCATGGTGGCGATATTGGTCCAACTGGTGACGCGGTAGCGCTGGATCAGTTCCGCCGCGACCTCGCGCTCCCAGCGCTGCATCAGCACCACCGTGGCGCCCGTATAAATCGGGCTGTTGAGGGAACCTTGCATCGCGGTGACGTGGAACATGGGCAGCGTGCCGAGGACGGTCGCGTCGGTGGCGACACCGAACCAGGCTGCGCCGCCGATCAGGGTGCTCATCACCGTGCGGTGGGTGTGGATGCAGCCCTTGGGTTTGCCGGTGGTGCCGGAAGTGTAGGGCATCACGCACAGGTCGTCCGGCCCGGCGCTATGCGGCGCCGGCGCCGCGCCGGCGGCGAGCGCATCCTGCCACAGCACCACGCCCGCGCCGTCGAAATCGCGGCGCGGCGCGGCCACCGCCTCGGGCAGCTTCAGATCGGTGGGCGCCGCGACGTAATCGGCGTAAGCGGCGACGATCAGATGCCTGAGGCCCTTGCCCAGGTGCGGCGCGATCTGCGCATACAGTTCCTGTCCGGCGAGCGCGGTGGCGGCATCGCTGTCGGCGACGAAATGCCCCAGCTCTTCGGCGAGGTTCATCGGGCTGACCGGCACCACCATGGCATCGGCGCGCAGGATGGCGTAATAGCCGATCATGAACTGCGGGCTGTTCTGCATGTACAGCAGCACCCGGTCGCCCTTGCTCACGCCGCAGCGGCCCTGCAGGAACCCGGCGAGCGCATCGACCTGGCGCTTGAACTCGCCGAAACTGAGCGTGCTGCCGTAGAAAACGACGAACGGCTTGTGCGGGTAGCGCGTGGCCGAGACTTCGAGGTTGTAGTAGAGACTGGTCTCGGGCAGCGTCAGGTGCTTGCCCAGATTCTCCGGCCAGTGCTTGTAGTGACTATCCTGCATGGTGCTCCTCCTGCGGTGCTGCGGTGCTGCTGCGCGCGCCGCGCTGCGGTGCGCTCTGGCCGGCCTCAGCCGTACTGCCGCGTCACCCACTCCGCCACGCAAGCCGGCTTGTCCGATCCCTCGCGCTCGACGGTCACGCCCCAGGTGAGCTGGTTGCCGCCTTTGATGTTTTCGAATTTGCTGAGCACGAAGCGCGCGCGGATACGCGAACCGGCCGGAACTGCGTCGGTGAAGCGCACCCGGTTCAGCCCGTAGTTGACGCCCATTTTCATGCGGCTGACGTCGACCGTGCTCTCCAGCAGATGCGACAACAGCGACAGCGTGAGAAAACCGTGGGCGATGGTGCCGCCGTAGGGCGACTCGCGCCTGGCCCGCTCCGGATCGATATGGATCCACTGCGGATCGACGATGGCGCTGGCGAATTGGTCGATGCGCTCCTGGCCGATTTCGAACCAGGGTGAAACACCGACCTCCTGGCCGACGTGCAGATGCAGTTGGGTAATGTCGTTCATAGGGGGGCTATTCTGCCACGAAACGCGCGCATCACGTCGCTGCAATTGCGCCGCAGAGCAAACCGCAGCAGAATGCAAGCAGTCCATCCAGCGCATATCGATGATAAAGGCTTAGGGCATGCCCGGCACCGCCAAGTTGTTCCTTGCAATCGGCTGCTTCGCCGCTTTGCTCGCCGTCGCGCTCGGCGCCTTCGGCGCGCACGGGCTGAAGGCGCGCGTCGCGCCGGAGCTGATGTCCGTGTACAAGACCGGCGTCGAATATCATTTCTATCATGCGCTGGGACTCATCCTCGTCGGACTGGCCGCTTTCCATCTGCCGCAATCCGCCTATCTCGCGGGCGCGGGCTGGGCCATGCTCGCCGGCATCGTGCTGTTCTCGGGCAGTCTCTACCTGCTGTCGCTGACCGGCCTCGGCTGGCTCGGCGCGATCACCCCTCTGGGGGGCGCAGCCTTCATCGCCGCCTGGGGCCTGTTTGCGGCTGCCGTGATCAAAGCCTAGCGTCATTCTCCGACAGCTTTCTCGCGCGGCAGGAACAGGATGGCGGCTGTGCGGAAGTCGCCAGCGAAGGGTATGGTCAGGCGCAGCAGGCCAGGCGGCGCATGCCTGAACACCATGGTGTCAACGAATAGCGTCTATCCGCCGCCCCACAAAGGTCAAGTCCTGCCGCGGCAGCGATGGCGGCGGATAAACGCTATTCGCTATGTGGCAAGGTCAGCCAGCGAAATGGAAATCTGATACGCTGGTGCCGTGAAGGTTACACGCTACTTCGCGGCAATTCGTCAACGGCCGGATCGGGCGATTATCCGAGACGAATGGATCGAGAGGGCCATCCGGGCACCAGTTCGGGAAACGGTCCAGGCTGATGGCCGCCTCCGGCGTTGGGCGCAGGTGCCGGAAATGGAGAACCGGTTTCTCCGCGTGATTGTCTTGCCCGATGGTGAGACCGTACATAACGCTTTCTTTGACAGAAGGTTTACGCCATGAAAGTTCGCTACTTCGCTGACACCGATACCCTACTCATCGAGTTTCTGGATTCTCCGGTTAGCGAGACCCGCGACCTCGATGAGAACACCGTTCTCGACGTGGATGCCAAAGGCAACATTTGCTCCATTACAGTCGAGCACGCGTCTCAGCGCGCCGGTGCTCCACAGTTTTCCTACGAGCAAATAGCCGCATAAGCGCTCGATCGACAGCGACACTTCGCCAGCGCCGCTTGGCGCGTGCGCGCGTGCGCCTTATCGCGAACGTTGAGCTCGACCGATACCCCATGGAAACGCCTTCACCTCTATGAAAATGTCGACTAAGGACCTGGCAGACGCCAATCTTCTGGAAGCGATTCGCGAGCACGCGCGCTGGCAGAACCTGTGCGAATGCGTCGAAGATGACGGCGTAATGATGGTGGCAGGTCCGAATGCATTTCCGATCGCCTTCCGCAACTGCGTCGTGCGGGTTGACGGCGGCGTTGCCGCGGCCCAGGTTCTCGAGCGGGCACGGGAATTTTTCGCGAAGCGCGGCCGCGGGTTCACCGTGCTCGTGCGCAACAGCCGGGACAGGGACATCGATGCGGCGCTCAGAGCCGCCGGGCTTTCCCCAACGGCCGATGTCCCTTGCATGCTGATCGAATCCCCCGTGGCTGAACCGGTTATCCCGGCAGGAGTCCGCATTGAACGCTTTTGCGAAGAGGCCCAGGTACGGCACGCCGTTCAAATCAACGAGGACGCGTACCAGGCGATAAAACTGCCTGCCGAGGAGACCCGGGTCTTTTTTGGGCGACCTACTGCGTTGCTGTCGTCGCGAATAGTCGGCTTTGTCGCATACCGCGACGCAGTTCCCGTGTCCACGGCATTGACCATACGCAGCGGTGAGGGCGCCGGCGTCTACTGGGTGGGTACGGCGTCCCATGCGTGGCGCTCGGGATTGGGCGAGCTGTGCACCAGGCTCGCCACGAACGCTGGTATTGCCAATGGGGCCTGCGTCGTCACACTGCAGGCCAGCGCCTACGGCGAGCCGCTATACCGGAGGCTGGGATACACAACGTATGATCGCCTGCTGCGCTTCCGCTATCCGGAACCCGGCAAGGCGAGGGTATCGGCTGATTGAACCTCTGGCTAGTGTCCTGTTCCGCAAATTCGCTCGATAGTTCGCGGCGCATTTGGCCGCCAGGCGGCGTTGCTCGGCTTCGCCGTAGGCTCAGCTACTGTCTCAGCCTCGCGCCTTGCCTGACGGCCAACTGCGCTCGCTCCTTTATCGTCGGAACTTACGGAACAGGACACTAGCCGCTCGATGCGGACGCGCACGATAAAGCCGCGCGGAACCAAACCGGGCAACGCGCTATCGATCCTCCCGGCGTTCGATCCCGCTCGAGCAGCCCGCTCAGCGCGCCTGCAGCAGCTTCACAATCTCGCGATACCCGCGCCGCCGCGCGATATCCAGCGCGGTATCGCCGGCGCCATTGCGCAGCGCCGGGTTTGCGCCCTGGTTCAACAACAGCCATGCCGCCGTTTCGTGCCCGGCGTCCACGGCGCCGTGCAGCGCGCTGTTGCCATGAGCATCCACCGCATTGACGTCGGCGCCGTGGTCGATCAGGACCTGCGCCGCCCGCCCGTGTCCGGCGGCCGCGGCCCAGAACAGCGGCCGCTCGCCGTCGCGGTTGGCGCGGTTGACCCCGGCGCCACGCTCGAGCAGCGAGCCCAGCAAACCCGGATCACCGTTCAAGGCCGCGGCGTGCAGCACGGTTTCGCCGTTCCTGGTGGGGATGTTCACATCCGCGCCCTTGCCGAGCAGGTAGTTCACGATTGCGGCATGGCCCTCCTGCGCCGCCACGTAAAGCGGCGTTTCGGCGTCCTCGTTGCGCGCGTTGACCGTCGCCCCGGCCTCGACCAGGCGCTCCACGTCCTCGAGGCGGCCGGCCGCGACTGCTTCGAACAGCGGATCGTTCTGCGCCCAGGCAGGGGCGAGACACAAGGCGAGCAACAGGAAAATGACATTGCGCATGGCAGCGCACATTCTACCGATTAGCCACCGGCTTGAACGATGACCGTACCCGGCGCAGAATGGATCAAGGTGGGCCCGTCTTTCGGCGCCCGATCCCGATTTGAACCTTTTTGAAAGGAAGCTCGGTGAACCGTAAACGGGTCGGCATCACCATTTTCAACGATATCGAAGTCCTGGATTTCTGCGGTCCGTTCGAAGTCCTCTCGGTCACGCGCCTCGACGAAGAGCGCCGCCGCGACGAGCCCTCGCCTTTCGAAGTACTGCTGGTCGCGCAGAGCACCGAGCCGGTGACCACGACGGGCGGCATGAAAGTCCTGCCGCACTCAAGCTTCGACAACTGTCCGCCGCTGGACATCCTCGTCGTGCCCGGCGGCTGGGGCACGCGCGCCGAAATGAAAAACGGGGTCATGCTCGCTTTCGTCCAAGCGCGCGCGGCAGAGGTCGAATCCCTGACGTCCGTATGCACCGGGTCGCTGATCCTCGGCAATGCGGGCCTGCTCGATGGTTTGCGTGCCACCACGCACTGGCGTTCGCTCGGCCTGATGCAGCAGTTGTTCCCCAAGGTCGCGGTCGATACGCAATCGCACGTGGTCGAGGATGGCAAGGTTCTTACGTCGGCCGGCATCTCCGCCGGCATCGACATGGCGCTGCGGCTGGTCATGCGCTATTGCGGCGAGCCTGTCGCGCGCGCAACGGCGCGGCACATGGAGTATCCGTATCCCGAATCGAATGCGCGACGGGTGTCGGTGTGAACCAGGGGCGCAGGCGGCGCGGCTGAACCGGGTCGATGGCTATCCGGCTCCAGCAAAAATACCGCACCGCGATTCAGTTTTTACACCTCGCGCAAAAATCTCACCACTTCATCCCGCGACGGACTGCCGCTGCGGCCGCCGGGCCGCGTGCATTTGATTGCCGCGGCCGCAGCGGCAAAGCGCAGCGCCTCCGCAGCTGCCTTCCCGCGGGCGAGCTCGAGCGCGAACGCGCCGTGGAATACGTCGCCGGCGCCGAGCGTGTCGACGGCGGGCACGGCGAACGCGGGAAGATGGCGCAAGCCTTCGGGCTCTCCGGCCTCGATCCAGAACGCGCCGCGCTCGCCCTGCGTCACTGCCGCGAGGCGCGCACCCAGCGCGAGCGCCCGGCGCAGTCCGCCCTCGATGTCGCCGCCGCCGGCAAAGCTGGCCAGCCCGTGCTCGGAAAACACCGCGTACTCGGCCTCTCCCGCCAGCGCTTGCAGCGTTGCCGGCTCGGCCGTGTCGGCGTCGAGCACGCTCGGGATGCCGCAACGGCGTGCGGCGCGCAGCGCGGCGATCGCGCCCTGCGGCCAGCGCACGTCGGCGAGCAGCGCGCCGGCGGAGCCGATTTGATCGAGCTGCAGCCAATCGGCCGGCGCCTCGAGTGCAGTGCCGCGATAACTCACGATCAGGCGCTCGGCGCGCGCGTCGATCAGAATCGCCGATGTCGACGAATTGAGGCCGGCGAAGCGGCGCAGGCCGCGCACGTCCACGCCCGCCGCCCGCAGTTGCGCGCTCATGATGTCGGCAACGCTGTCTGCGCCTGCCGGCCCCCAGAAGTGCGCGGCTCCGCCCAGCCGCGCGACCGCCACGGCGGCGTTCGCGGCCATGCCGCCGCCAACTTCGACAAAGGCGTGCGCCCGCACCTTGGCGCTCGCCTGCGGCCAGGCCTCGACCGTGAACACGCGGTCGAGCGCGCTGTGACCGACGCAGATTACCTTGGCCACGCGCTGCCGCCTGACTACCAGCGCAGCAGTCTCGGCCCGATGGCCGCACCGGCAGCGGTGGGGATCAGCATGCCGAGCAAATACCAGAGCGCAAGGAACGGCGCCGCCATTTCGGTGCAGTAGAGCGCATAGATCAGCGCGCCCACCGACCCCGCCAGCAAGCCCACGGCCGCACCGGAGAGCGCAAGCCGCGTCGGCGCGAGCCCCTTCATGGCCCACATCGCCGCAGCGAACACGGGCAAGGACAGCAAGGCGATGAACAGCGGGCAATCATTCCAGCTGCCGCCGTAAATCAATTCCTCGCGTTCGCCCGCGGCGGCGGTCGCAAGCACCAACGCGGCGAGCAGCCACATCGCGAGCACCGGCGCGGCGAGCGCCGCAGGCACGCGCCCCAGCTGTACGCCCGGCTGCGACAGCCGCGCCGCCGCGTACAGCGCCCCGGCGGCAACGCTGGCGGGAAAAGCAAGTTTCACCCAGAACATGGGCAGGCGCGCCGCCTCGGCCAGGTCCGGGCGCACGCCGAGCGCAATCGCCATCAGCAGCGTTGCGCCGAACGCGCCCCAGCCGAGCGCGGCCGTGTAGCGTCGCGCCGTCGCTCCCGCCTCCACCGCTCCCGCGCCGGCAGCGAGCATCGTCACCAGCTCATCTGTTTTCATTTGTCGCCGCCTCTGATTATCGCCGCCAGCGCTTTCAGCCCGCGGTGCACGCCCACCTTCACCGCCGACTCGGACATGCCGGTGGCGCGCGCCGCCTCGATCACGGACAATCCCTCCAGCTTCATGTATTGGATCGGCAGGCGTTGCCGGTCGGGCAACCGTTCGAGCAGCTTCGCCACGTCGCGCCGCGCGTCGGCCGCCTCCCTATCGGAGGAGGCGAACAGCGCAAGTTCGTCGTCGAGCGGGTCGTTCATCGCCTCGCGCCCCGCGCGCCGGCGCAACAGGTCCACCATCTTGTAGCGTGCGATCGCGTAGACCCATGCCGTCAGCGGCTGGTCGGTCGCGTAAGTGTGGCGCTGGTTGTGCACCGCCAGCAGCGTTTCCTGCACCAAATCCTCCACGTCATCAGGCAGCCGGGCGAGGCGCTTCCTGAAAAAAGCGCGCAAATGAGCGCTAAGTTCCTGGAGCAAAGAGTGATAGGCCGCGCTGTCACCGCCGAGCCCGCGCACTATCAGGTCGCGCAAACGGTCTTCGGTCGCGCTCACGCTGGCTTCCACCATTTGTATTCGTCGCATCGCCTCATCGGGTTACAGTCACGCACAAAAAAATGATAGTGACGAATTGTGCACCAGGCTGTAACCGGCGGCCAGTTCCCTGCGAAATACCTTGCACGCGGCCTGCTTAGGCGCCATTGCGGACCGTGCACGCGGCAACTCAACCATCCATAGACAGGAGAGCAAAATCATGAATATCCGTAACCTCGCTTTTTCGACCCTTACCCTCGCGGCAATCGCCAGCGGCGCCGCCCAGGCCGCTGATGACATGAAGAAAGACGGCATGAAATCCGAGATGGAAAAGTGCTACGGCGTTTCGATGGCCGGCAAGAACGACTGCGCCGCCGGTCCCGGCACCACCTGCGCCGGCACCTCCAAGGCGGACTACCAGGGCAACGCCTGGAAGAACGTCCCCAAGGGAACATGCACCAAGATCAAAACGCCGAAGGGCACGGGTTCGCTCGCGCCGATCAAAGCGTAAAGAACCAACGCAAGCTACCGCGCACCCATGACCACGACCCTCACCGCCGGGCTCGGCCTGAAGCCGCAGCACTACGAAGCGGCATTGGCCTGCCGCGCGGACGGGCTGTGGTTCGAGGTGCATCCGGAAAACTACTTTGTCGCGGGCGGGCCGCGCCTCGGCTGGCTGGAGGCGATCCGCGCGCGGCATCCCGTTTCACTGCACGGCGTCGCGCTGTCGCTCGCCGCCGATGCGGCGCCCGACCCGACCCATCTGGCGCGCCTCGCGGCGCTCGCCGAGCTGATCCAGCCCGTGCTGGTGTCCGAGCACCTCGCCTGGAGCAGCTGGCGCGGCGCCTACCACCCGGACCTGCTGCCGTTTCCGCGCACCAGCGCAGCGCTGTCGCGCGTCGCCGAGAATGTCGAACGGACGCAGGAGGCGCTAGGCCGGCGCATCGCCATCGAAAATCCCGCGCACTATCTGCGCATCGACGGGCATGCGTGGGGCGAAACCGATTTTCTCGCCGAGCTCGCACGCCGCAGCGGTTGCGGCCTGCTCCTGGACGTCAACAACGTCTACGTCGGCGCGCGCAATCTCGGCTATTCGGCCGAGGCCTACCTCGATGGCTTTCCCGGCGATCCGGTGACGGAAATCCACCTGGCCGGGCACACGCCCGACCCGAACCTCGGCCGGGGACTGCTGGTCGATTCGCACGATGCGCCGGTCGCGCCCGAAGTCTGGGCGCTGTATGCGCGGCTCATCGCACGCATCGGCCCGCGCGCCACGCTGATCGAACGCGACGACAAGCTGCCTGAATTCGCCGCGCTGCTCGCCGAGCGCGACCGCGCTCACGCGCTGCTGCGCGCGCCGCTGGCGGCGGCCGCGTAATGGGCTGCGCATGACCATGAACTCCGCGCTCTCCCGATTTCAGGACGGTTTCGCGCAGGCGCTACTCGCGCCGGACTCCGCCGCGGCGCCCGGCCTGGCACCCGAGATCGCCGCGCTCGCGCGCCAGCCCGGATTCGCGGTCTATCGCAACACGGTCATGAAAGGCTGCGTCGACGCACTGCAGGCCAACTATCCTGCGGTTGCGCGCCTGGTCGGCGACGAGTGGTTCCGCGCCGCCGCCGCGATGTTCGCGCGCGAGCAGCTCCCCGCGCACGCCACGCTCCTGTACTACGGCGAGGCGTTCGCCGAATTTCTGGCCCACTTCGAGCCGGCTGCCGAACTGCCCTATTTGCCCGGAGTCGCCCGCCTCGACCGCTTCTGGACCGAAGCGCACGCCGCGCCGGACGAGCCGGCGCTGGCGCCGGCAGCGCTCGCCGGCCTCGCGCCCGAGGCGCTGGCGGCCACGGTGCTGCACCCGCACGCCGCGGCGCGCTGGGCCTGGTTTGCCGAGCAGCCGATCTACACCATTTGGCAACGGAACCGGGAAACGACCGATGACGAGCACGACATCGATTGGCGCGGCGAGGGCGCGCTGCTGGCGCGGCCGCGCGGCGCGGTCGAGTGGGTGCAGCTCGACGCCGCCGGCTGCGCCTTCCTGGACGCGTGCGCCGCCGGCCTGCCGCTCAACCAGGCGGCAGATGCGGCGGTAGAAGTGCAGGAAGATGCAGACCTGGCAGGACTGATGAAGACTTTGCTCGAAGCCGGCGCATTCGGCCGCATGAGCTCGACCGCAAACGAGCTACCCGAGGAGGAACACCCATGAACCACGCCGCCGCGAGTGCGAACCTTCCCGACTACGGCCTGCGCGGACGCTGGAACCGCATCGCCGACACGTTCTCCGGTCTAATCAACCACGCCTCGCTCGCGCTCATCGACCGCATTGCCATCGGCGCGATCTTCTTTTTCTCCGGCCGCACCAAGGTCGAGGGGTTCCTTACATTGACCGAAAGTGCCTACGCGCTGTTCCGCGAGGAATACAAGCTGCCGCTCATCCCGCCCGAAATCGCCGCGCACTTGGCGGCCTATGCCGAGCATTTGTTTCCGTTCCTGCTGGTGCTCGGCTTGTGCACGCGGCTGTCGGCGCTGGCGCTGCTAGTCATGACCGCGGTGATCCAGATCTTCGTCTATCCGGACGCCTGGCCGACACACCTGTCCTGGGGCGGGTTGCTGCTGTATCTCATCGCACATGGCGCAGGCCCGCTGTCGCTGGATCGCGCCCTCGGGGTGAAGTAGCCTTCGACACCCAATCGGCCACGCTGCGGCGCGGAAACCGCGTTGTCCCGGCTCGCGCTTCATGGGGGTCGCCGCGAGCGGTTGCCTTCCAGGAACGCCTGCATATGGAAGCGCGCCTGCGCCTGCGCATAGCGGTAGTCGCGGCCGACCGGACAGGCATGGCGCGCGCGACAACCTGAATCCATGCAAGCCGGTTCCGGTATGCCGGCAAGGTGGCGCACACAGGCCGGCACGTCGTAAGCCTTGCCATCGAACGCGCCCACTGGACAAGCGGCGAGGCAAGGCCGATCCACGCAACTGTCGCAGGGACTCGCGCGGCGGTCGGGCGGCGGCAGTTCGATCACCGCGGCGAACAACAGCGCGCCGCGATAGCCGTGCCACAGGCCGTAGTCCGGATGGATCAACAGGCCCAGCGGCGATGGATGGCAGGCTTCGGCGCGCATGGCCCAGCGCTGAAACGGCAGATAGGGACGCTGGAACGCAAACACGGCGCGTGCACCCAGCCGTTCGGCAAGCGCGCTCAGGACGCGCCCGGACCATTCATCCAGGGTCATCGGGGCCGCGGCGCGTCCGGCGTCGAAAGCGCGCCCGGCGACGTAGGCGCGCCACATCTGCGGCCCGGCATTGCCGGCCAGGACCACAGTGCGCGCAGGCGTGTCGCCGGCAAGCGGCGGCACAGCGTCGCCGGCGCCGGGATGAAACGCGCCGCGCGGGGTCAGCCCCGCCTGCTGCAACGACTGCTCGATTTTTGCCAGATTCATACGATTCCCCGCGCCGGTTCACGCTTGCGCAATACGCTCCGCGACAGTTGTTGAGGCGCCCCGGCAAGCAGCATACACTTGCCTCATGGCGTCTTGCTGCTGAGCAGCCTGCATCCACCCGGGGAGACCAAGATGACAAATACCGTTCCTGGCACCGCGCCCCAGCCGCAGGCGGGGAACTTCCAGGAGGAGGGGCGTAGGGTCGCGGGCAGCCGCGGCTGGGACTGGATCGTCGAAGCCTTCGCCCTGTTCCGCAAGCAGCCCGGCATATGGATCCTGGCGAGCGTCGCGCTGGGCGTTATCTTCATCGTCGTCAGCATGGTTCCGGTCCTCGGTTCGCTTGCCAACGCGCTGCTGCTTCCCATTTTCGGCGCCGGCCTGATGCGCGGCTGCAAAGTCCTGGATCAAGGCGGTACGCTGCAGATCGAGCACCTGTTCGCCGGTTTCAAGCAAAAAACCGGCGACCTGGTGCTGGTGGGGGCGTTCAACCTGTTCGTCTGGGTGGTCATCGCCTTCGCCGTCTTCAGCGTAGTCGGCGGCGGCGTGTTCATGGCCATGATGCGCGGCGGCGTCGAAGGCGCGAGCATATCCATCGCGTCGGTGCTGATCGCCCTGCTGCTGGTCGCGGGCCTGTCGGTGCCGCTGTACATGGCGACCTGGTTTGCGCCCGCGCTGATCATTTTGCACGGCGTGGCGCCGGGAGCCGCGCTGAAGGAGAGCTTTTTCGCCTGCCTCCGGAACTGGATACCCTTTCTGGTCTACAGCGTGGTGCTGCTGGTGCTGTGCCTGGTCGCAGCGATCCCGGCCTTCCTCGGCTATCTGATCCTGATCCCGGTAGTGATCGCGTCCATATATACCGCTTATCGCGATATTTTCTGCGGCGGGCAGGTTTAACCGGCGCAAGCGCGAGACGACATGCTCGGCGCGATCACCCTGCTGCTGGTGTACCAGCTCGTCGGCGAGGTGATCGCGCTCGCATTCAAGCTGCCGGTCCCCGGTCCGGTGATCGGCATGCTGCTCCTGTTTCTCACCCTGCTCGCGCGCGGCAGCGTCGCGGACGGATTGCGCAATACCGCCAACGGCCTGCTCTCGCACCTGTCGCTGCTGTTCGTGCCCGCGGGCACCGGCGTGATGGTGCACCTTGGCCGGGTCGCCGGCGAATGGCTGCCCATCGCCGCCGCGCTCATCGGCAGCACCGTGCTCACCATCGCCGTCACCGCGCTGGTGATGCGCGCGCTGATGTCGCGCAAGGAGCGGGCATGACGCCCAAGGTCCTCGATATCTGGGTCTATCTGTCGGCCACGCCGCTGCTCGGCCTCACCATCACGCTGTTGGTGTACCAGGCCGCCTACTGGATCTACCAGCGCGCCAACTTCAACCCGCTGCTGAACCCGGTGGCGCTTGCGGTGGCAACGCTGGTGCTGCTGCTTACCCTGACCGGCACGCCGTATCAAACGTACTTCGACGGCGCGCAGTTCGTGCATTTTCTGCTCGGCCCGGCCACCGTGGCCCTGGCGATTCCGCTTTATGCACAGTTGGACAAGCTGAAGAGCCTGCTGCTGCCGCTGCTCGCTGCGCTCCTCGCCGGCGCCCTCACCGCCATCGTTTCCGCGGTGGGCATCGCCTGGCTGCTCGGCGCGAGCCGTACCACGCTGATTTCGCTCGCGCCGAAATCCGTAACCACGCCGATCGCCATGGGCATCACGGAAAAGATGGGCGGACTGCCCTCGCTCACGGCGGTACTGGTGGTTGCCACCGGCATCATCGGCGCGGTCACGGCCAAGTACGTCCTCGATTTCCTGCGCGTGCGCGATCACGGCGTGCGCGGTTTCGCCGTCGGCGTCGCCGCCCACGGCATCGGCACCGCGCGCGCCTTCCAGGTGAGCGAGGAGGCCGGCGCCTTCGCCGGCCTGGCGATGGGGCTGAACGGCCTCGCCACCGCGCTGCTGTTCCCGCTGCTGATATGGCTGTTCGGCCGGGATTGATGCGGCCCCGGAAAACGGCCGGCTGAAAACGCCGGCTCAGGATGTCTGCCCAAATCGCAGCGCAGAATTGGCGGATTGGCAGCAGAAATGGCGTAAGCTATGCGCCGCAATGCAACAGCACAATCCTGAATCCCGCACAAGGCACAACAAACGTGAGCACGAATTCACCCCGGCTGCGCCTGGGCATACCCAAAGGCAGCCTGCAGGAAACCACGCAAAAACTTTTCATTCGCGCCGGCTACGACCTGCGCATCTCCGGCCGCTCCTATTACCCCGACATCGACGACCCCGAGATCGAGTGCATCCTGATCCGGCCGCAGGAGATGTCGCGCTACGTCGGCCAGGGGATCCTCGACTGCGCCATCACCGGCCTGGACTGGATCCTGGAAAACGACATCGATGTGGCCGAGATCGCCGACCTGCGCGCGCCCTGGCCGAACTACGGCCCGGTGCGCTGGGTGATGGCATCCAAGGAAAACTCCCCGTTCCACAGCGTGAAGGATCTCGAGGGCGGCCGCATCGCCACCGAGGCGGTGGGCATGACCAAACGCTTCCTGGCGCAGCACGGCGTGCAGGCAAATGTCGAGTTCTCCTGGGGCGCGACCGAAGTCAAGCCGCCGATCCTGGCCGATGCGATCGTGGACGTGTCCGAGACCGGCGCCTCGTTGCGCGCCAACGACCTCAAGATCATGCACGTGGTGCTGGAGAGCACGCCGCGCTTCATCGCCTGCCATGACGCACTCGAAGACAGCTGGAAGAGCGCGAAAATCGACTGCCTGCTGATGCTGCTGAAAGGCGCGATCGCCGCCGCAAGCCGCGTGCTGCTGTCGATGAACTTGCCGCGCGAAAATGTCGACGCGGTGCTGAAAATTCTGCCGGCGCTGGCCACGCCCACCGTTTCGACGCTGGCCGACCCGCACTGGATCGACCTTTCCACCGTGGTCGAGGAAAAGAAAGTGCGCGAGCTGATTCCCCAGCTCTACGCCGCGGGCGCGCGCGGCATCATCGAGCTACCGCTGAACAAGATCGTCGAGTAGGCGCGCCTGGCTTAGCAGGCTGTTGAAAAACGCTTCCCTGACACGAAAGTGCACCGCATCATGATGCCCTCGCAGAGGGGAGCATTTTTCAATAGCCCTTGCTTGGGGGATCCAAAAGGGGGCATCGCCCCTTTTTTCAACACACTGTTGGCCGGGAAATACCGCGCACTCAGGCGAGAGCGAGAACGTAGCGTTGCTCCAGCACGCGCTTTCCCCACTGCTCGCCTTCAATCTGCTCGGCCAGGCGAAAGCCGAATTTCTCGTATAGATGGCGGGCCGGCTCCAATCCCTGAAAGGTCCAGAGGAAGACGCTGTGATAGCCCCGTTGCCTGCACAGGCCGACAGCTTCCCGCATCAGGCGGTTGCCGACTCCGCTGCCACGCAACGCATCGGAAAGAATGAACCAACGCAGATGCGCGCCCTCGGTTCCCGCCTCTGCCGCGTCGATCGCAATCGATCCTTCGACGCGCCCGCTCTGAATCGCGGTCCAGAACCCATCCCGGGCCGGATCGAAGCGCCGCAGAAACTCCGATAGCTCGGAGGCGACCTTGGCTTCGAAGTAGAGGCCGAAATCCCAGGCTTTGCTGTAATAGCTTGCGTGCAACTCGGCCACGCGGCCTATGGCTCCGGGAACGTAGCCGGCGACGATGTTCGTGCTCATTTCGTGCATGCCCGCACCATGACCGCGCCCGGCCGCGGCGACGCTGCGCTATCCGGGTCGCGCTTGCGCATCGATTCGGCCGGCCGCGACGAACACCGCGCTTGCCCGGACAATGCGCTGCTCGTTCACCAGAATGTAGCAGTTTGCAAACGACAGGCGACTTCCCTGTTTCTGAATGTCGACGCGCGTTTCCAGCCAATCACCGGCTTTCGCGGTGCCGGCGTAGTCCAGGGACAGGTTTGCCGTAACCAGATTGCCCGGAGGGTCGGATGAGAACGCCATGGTGTAGCCCAGGGCAACATCGGCCAGGGTGGCGAGAATGCCGCCGTGCACCGTGCCGCGGGAATTGCAGTGTTTTGTCTCCGCCCGCAGTCCGAGCATCCGCTGTTGGCCCTCTCCGCGAGAGTAAAGCGGGCCGATCAGGTCCAGTACCGGGCTGGTCCGGAACAAAGGCTTGAATCCTGGTGGTGCGTCCATTTCGCTTGGAATCCGGCTGTCCTTGCTGCGCTGTGGAGAAAGACCGCAAGCATTATAGGTGCAGATGCGATTCTCCACGGGACAGGGCGCGAGCACAAAGGAATTCCCCGCGGCGTCGGCGCGATCCGGCCCGGGGAAGCCGGCACGCAGCGCGTATATGTGTAACTACACGCACATGCTATGATCGCGCCATGTCGACTGCCGCATCCGTCCCAAGCTTCGGCTGCACCTGTGCCCGGCTGCGCAAGCTGACGCGCCGGCTGACGCGCATCTACGATGCGCACCTCTCCGCCCAGGCGATCAAAGTCACCCAGTATTCGCTGCTGGCCAATGCCGCCCGGGGCGAGCGCACCCTGTCCGAGTTTGCCATAGAACTCGAAATGGACCGCAGCACACTCAGCCGCAACCTCGCGCCGCTCGCGGCGCAGGGCTGGGTGGAGCTTTCGGTCGGCGCCGATTCACGCAGCCGCTGCATCAGCGTCACCGCCGCCGGCAGGCGCAAACTAAAGGCCACCCTGCCGTTATGGCGCAAAGCGCAGTGCGAAGTCGAATCCCTGCTCGGCGCGGCGAGCGTAGGCGAGCTGCACCGCGACATCGAGCGCACTCTCGCGGCGCTCCCGGTCCTGTCGGGAAAACGCCCGTGAGCGCCAAACGCCAATACTGGATGCTGGTCATTTCCGCGGCACTGATACTCGCCGTGACCATGGGCATACGCAATGCGCTCGGCCTGTTCGTGTCGCCGCTCAACACATCGACCGGCCTCGGCATCGTCACGGTCAGCTTCGCGCTCGCCGTGGGCCAGTTCGTATGGGGCGCGGCCCAGCCGATTTTCGGCGCGCTCGCAGATCGCGCCGGCTCATTCAGGATCATCGCCCTGGGCGCGGTGCTGCTCGCGCTGGGGCTGGCGCTCACGCCGTTCATGCATACCGGCCTCGGCCTGATTCTGTTTCTCGGTGTCCTGTCGGCAGCCGGCGCCGGCGGCGGCAGTTTTTCCATCCTCATCGGGGCCGCGGCGCAACGCCTGCCGGCGGAACGCCGCGCGTTTGCTTCAGGTTTCATCAACGCCGGCGGATCCTTCGGCCAGTTCGTGTTCGCACCGCTGGCGCAGACCCTGATCAGCGCCTTCGGCTGGGTCACGGCACTGCTCTCCCTGGCCGCCTCTGCCTTGCTCACCATTCCGCTGGCGCTGCCGCTGCGTGACAAGCACCACGGAGGACCAACGGTGCACGCGCCTGGCATCAGCCTGTCCGAACAAACGCTGATCGCGTTCAAGGACCGAAGCTATCTGTGCCTGCACGCAGGGTTTTTCACCTGCGGCTTTCACATCGCCTTCCTCGTGACCCACCTGCCGGGCGAGGTGGCCCTGTGCGGACTTCCCGCCTCGGTCTCGGCCGCCTCGCTCGCGATCATCGGCCTTGCCAATATCGCCGGCAGCCTCGGCGTGGGCTGGCTGGCGCAGACCTACCGCATGAAATACCTGCTGGTCTGGGTCTACGGCATACGCGCGGTGGCGATCGCGCTCTACCTGATGGCGCCGCACACCGCGCTCACCTTCTATATTTTTGCAGCCGTACTCGGCGTCAGCTGGCTCGCGACGGTGCCCCCGACCGCGGGCCTGGTGGGCAAGCTGTTCGGCGCGCGCTATCTCGCCACCCTGTTCGGACTGACGCTGCTGTCGCACCAGATCGGCGGCTTCTTCGGCGCCTGGCTCGGCGGACTGGCGGTCGCTTCGAGCGGCAGCTACGAATGGATGTGGTATGCGGACATCGCGCTCGCGGCTGCCGCGGCGCTGGTCAATCTGCCGATACGCGAGGCGCCGCCGAAACTTGCCGCGGCGGCGGCGTGAACGCGGGACCCGGCGCGCGCCGAGCGGCGTAGGGCGCAATAGCGTAGCGTATTGCGCCACCACGGCCGATAAACGGCGCAATACGACGAAGGAAGTCCCTGTGGGACGGCCGCTTTACGTTTGAAATGAGCCTCTTTTAGCGAAGGCGAGAGTATGAGCGGAAAAAAAGTGATCCTGGTGGTGGGCGCTGGCGATGCGACCGGTGGCGCGATCGCGCGGCGTTTCGCGCGTGAAGGCTATATCGCCTGCGTCACCCGCCGGCACGCGGACAAGCTCGCGCCGCTGCTGGCGCGAATCGAGGCCGAGGGCGGCATCGCGCACGCCTTCGGCTCGGACGCGCGCAAGGAGGACGAGGTGATCGCGCTGTTCGCGCAGATCGAAAACGAGATCGCGCCGATCGAGGTCGCGGTGTTCAACATCGGCGCCAACGTGCGCTTTCCCATCACCGAGACCACGGCGCGCGTGTACTACAAGGTGTGGGAAATGGGCTGCTTCGGCGGCTTTCTCATGGGGCGCGAAGCCGCGAAGGTGATGCTCCCCCGCGCGCGCGGTTCGATTTTTTTCACCGGCGCGACGGCCAGCCTGCGCGGCGGCAATGGGTTCGCCGCTTTCGCCGGCGCCAAGCACGGGCTGCGCGCGCTGGCGCAGAGCATGGCGCGCGAACTGGGCCCGCAGGGCATCCACGTGGCGCAGATCATCGTCGACGGCGCCATCGACACCGAGTTCATCCGCGAGAATTTTCCCGAGCGCTACGCCCTCAAGGAGCGGGCGGGCATCGTCGATCCGGAATCCATCGCCGAGAGCTACTGGCAATTGCACCTGCAGCCGCGCAACGCCTGGACGCATGAAATGGATCTGCGGCCGTGGATCGAGCCCTGGTGACGGTCATATTGTAGAAGGAGTTGAAATGGCGAAGACAGTCGAGTTCTATTTTGATTTCGGCAGCCCCTACTCCTACCTCGCCTACAAGGCGCTGCCGGGGATAGCGGCGGCGCACGGCGCGCAAATCGTCTGGCGGCCGATGCTGCTCGGCGGCGTGTTCAAAGCCACCGGCAATCACAGCCCTGCGGAGATCCCGGCGAAAAGCAAATGGATGCACCAGGACATGCAGCGCTGGGCGGCGCGTTACGGCGCGGTGTTCAGGCACAATCCGCATTTCCCGATCAACACGCTGGTGCTCATGCGCGGCGCGGCCGGCATGCAGATGCGTGGACCGGACTTCGACAAATACGTAGCGACGGTTTTTCACGCCATGTGGGGCGAGCCGCGCAATCTGGGCGAGCCGCAGGAACTCGCCGCGGTGCTGCGCCAGGCCGGATTCGACGCCGAGGCGTTCCAGGCGCTGGTGAACGATGCGCCGGTGAAAGAGCAGTTGAAGAAGGATACCGAAGCGGCGGTGGCGCGCGGGGTATTCGGCGCGCCGACCTTCTTCGTCGGCGAAGAAATGTTCTGGGGTCAGGACCGGCTCGATTTCGTCGCCGCGGCGCTGGCTCGATAGTCACGGCCGCCGTTCGGCCGGCCCGGCCCCGCCGCGTGCCTGGCTCGGTGATCGGCAGCGTGCGCGGCGGCTTATCCGGCATAATGTCTGTTCCTGGCTATTTCGAAGGCGATGCCCATGGCTGCCCCTGCTACCCCTCCCGGCTCAGAGTCCTCACCGGTAAGAGACCTCGCGGCCCAAATTTATGTCGAACTGGTCGGCCGCGTCATGCTCACCAAAGAGCAAACCAAGCCCAACCCCGTGGACCTGGCCAAGTATTGCTACAAGCTGGCCGAGGCATTTCAGAGCGTCGAGATCGACGCGCAGAAAGAGGCCGTCGCGAAGATGGCGAAGTACGATGTCAAGGTAGATGACATGACCAGCTGGAAGAAATAATCGGCCATCGGACTCATGCTTGCCGCGGCCGCGGTGAATTGCACACAACTGCGGCGACTCCGCAGTCGCAGCAGCGTCCCGCGCAAGCGGGAGCAAATCAGGACCACTGGCGGGAAATTCGTAGCGCGTTACAATGGCACTGTTGTGTCCAGAAGACCTTGGCTTGCGCTCACCCCAGGGAAGCCGGTCGGGCTTATGCACGCGCGATGACCGCCTGATGCGCACGTCCGCGCCCAAACAACCGGTGCCAGTACACGAATATGAGCAAGCGGATCCGCCTGACGGCGAGGCAACTGAAGATCGGCCAAGAGCTGCCCTGGGATGTCATGGACCAGAGCGGTAATCTGCTGCTCAGCCGCGGCTATTTGATCACACGGGAATCGCAGATCGGTTCCCTCCTCGAACGCGGATTGTACGCGGACGCAGAGGACTACCTGGGATCGCCAGACGCGTCGCCGCTGGGCGATGAGACCCATTACGACCCGTTCTGGCTCTGGGATAAGGTTCAAGGCAAGCTCGCCCGGTTTCTGCGCGCTCCGTCCGCGGATGCGAGCTGCGCCGATCAGGCGATGGAAATATCGAGCCTGATTCAGGTTCTGTGCGAACGCAGCCCCGACATGGCGCTGGCGGCCATGATGCTGATGGATCAGAAGAGCTATCCGGTGATCCATTGCATGCATGTCGCGGTGCTTGCGGATCTGACGGCCAGGCGGATGCATTGGACCGAGGATCGTCGCGCGACCACGTGCTGCGCGGCACTCACCATGAATATCGCCATGATCGAATTGCAGGCGCTTCTGTTCAACCAATCGACGCCGGTCACAGCCGAACAGCGCGGTCAGATCGAATCGCACCCCGAACGCGCAGAAGCGATGCTGCGCATGGCGGGGATCACCGATGAAGTGTGGCTGCGCGCCGTGCGGGAACACCACGAGTCTCCGGATGGAAAGGGTTATCCGGCAGGCCTGCAGTCGCCTTCCGAGGAGGCCCTGCTGCTGCGAACCGCAGACATACTGAGTGCCAAGGTGTCGCCTCGGGGCACCCGTCGCCCGATGCCGTCGATCGGGGCGGTGCGGGCGCTGTATCTGCAAGAGGGCAGCGGCGAGGCCAATCCGTTTTCGTCGGTGATGATCAAGGAAATCGGGATTTATCCGCCCGGCACCTTCGTCAAGCTCGAAAACGGCGAGATCGGCGTGGTTCAGCGGCGCGGCGACACCGCCAACGCGCCGCTGGTGGCCAGTCTGCTCACGCCGCAGGGGATGCCGCTGGTCGAGCCCGTCCATCGCGACACGCAGAAACCCGGCCTGGCCATCTCTGCGGTGATGCCGCGCGACAACCTGATGCTCCGCTTCAACATCAACCGGATCTGGAAGACCTGAAGCCGAAGACCTGAACCTCGTTTTGCGCGAGTGGGGTTCAGTGAAAAATCAGCGGACGGTTCCCCTCATGCGTCCTTGCATTTGGGCTGTTTCAGTCACTTTGCCATGGCAGGGCTGCTATCGCAGCTCCGGGCGCCGAACCCGCTTTTGGATTCCCTGATTCCGACGAAATGACTCCGCGCCCATCTTCGCAATCGGCTAGGCGCTCCACCCCCTCGATTCCATTCGAAATGCCGGCGAAAGCAGGTTCTATTGCAGAAATGACCGGTGGCAGCCGTTAACTAGAATAGGTTCTGCGCCGAGGCCACTTGTTTTGACGCGAACACGGCAGCTCGCAGGCGGCAATATGCCGCCTAACAGTCGCTTGCAATCAAGACCTTATGGGCATTAGTGTCGATCCGGCTATGAGAACGAAAACGTCAAAGACCAACCGTACCCTGCCGCGGATGCACTGGATGGCTGCGTGCCTGGCGCTTGCATGCGGCGCCACCGCGGCGGAACCGATCGCGGACGTGCAGGCGCTCGAAACCGTGGCGCGCTACGGTGACCTGCAGGCACTGGTCCAGCTCGCCGCGAAATATGAGCGCGGCGAGGATGTAGCAAAGGATTTCGTCAAGTCCAGGCAGCTTTATTGCCAGGCCTCGGCGCGCGGCGATGCCGTGGCCCAGGTGAGACTGGGCCTGATGTATTTCAATGGAAGCGAAGTGCAGCCGGATGAGGGCATCGCCGCGTTATTGTTCAGCAGGGCCGCGGAACAAGGCAATGAACAGGCGAAGAAACTTCTTACGCATGCAAGTTGGCAGCCTGACAGCGTCATGCCCGAATGCGTGGACGCACCGGCGCCGGTTCGCATTGGAAAAAGCGAGGTCGCGCTGTTGGTGCGCCATCTGGCGCCACGGTATTCCGTCGATCCCAAACTCGTGATGGCGCTGATCTCGACCGAATCGGCATTTCACGTCAACGCCCTGTCGCCAAAAGACGCGCAGGGCCTGATGCAGCTGATCCCGGTCACGGCCGAGCGCTTCGGCGTGAAGAACGCCTACAATCCGGTGGAAAACCTGAAAGGCGGGATCGCCTACCTGCAATGGCTGCTGGCGTATTTCCAGGGTGATGTCGTCTTGGTGCTTGCCGCCTACAATGCCGGCGAGGAAGCCGTCGAGAAGTACCGCGGCATCCCGCCGTACAAGGAAACGCGCAACTACGTAAAGCGGATCACCCGCGCTTACAAGAAAAAGAGCCATCCCTACATCGCCGATCTGGTCGAGCCCTCGCTAGTCCTTAACGTGATGAGCAGGCGCGCCCGCTAGACGGCGCTGCACCGGCTGCAGCCTATAGGCCAACGCCAGGAGCTCGTTACAAAATCAGGGGATACATCCCCTCATGCTCCCCTAAGTCAGGGGCCATTTTGCTAATTCTGAAATGGCCCCTAAGGACAGGATGCTCGGAGCGCACGGGGAAAGAATTCGAAGGCTGCAAGACGCCGACGGCGTTTGGATTTCATCTACTTCAGCGCCGCGATCGCGCGCGCCGGCCCGGTGAGTTCGAGGATGTGCATGCCGGTGTGGGCGCGGTCGACGATGTAGATGTAGCCGCGCTCGTCGACTTCGACATTGTTGGTCTGGATCACGCCCTTGCAGCGCTCGGCACCGCCGATCCTGACGCAACGCTTGTCGGTCTTGTCTGTGGCCGCCGGGATGTAATAGGCGACTTCTTTCGGCTGCAACGGATCGCGGATGTCCACCGCGCGCACGCCGGCGTTGAAGTGGGCGAAGAACATGATGCGCCGGTAGTATGCCGGGGCGAAGCTTTCGTTCGAGGAATGGGTGCCGAAGCGCCCGCCGCGGCGGCAGAAGTCGCCGCTCGCATCAATCACAGTCCAGTTCGCCGCCACCTGCGGCCTCGCTTCGACGCTCACATCCACCATCCACGCCTGCTGCCGCGGCTCGCGGCATTCCTCGGCCAGGGATTCGCTGGTGACCACTACGAAATCGCGCGCCCTGTCGCGCTTGTTGGCCGACCCAGCGACATCCATGCCCAGCACCGGAAATACGGTATGCGCGCCGGCATCCGGCCCGAAATCGAGCCGGCCGAGCTGCGGATACAGCAGGTTTTCCGGTGTCGGCTCCTTCGGTCCGTTCAGCAGTTTGTCACGGTCCACGATCTGCAGGATGCCGTAGCTGCTGGTGCCGTAGCCGAAGTAGACGCGCTTGCCTTTGGGCCCGGTGGAAATCGGACCATGCAGCTCGGTCGGCACCGGGCCGCTCGCGCCCGGCTGCTGCCCGGGCAGGCCGAAGTTGCGGATGAACACCGGTTTCGCCGGATTGCCCAGATCGTAGATTTGCGTCATGCGCGAAGTGCGCCAGCCGGGCACGCCGGAAACGAGGTAGGCGATGCCGCTGTCGCATTCCCACCAGTTTTTGTGCGTGCCGTGCAACCCGCTCGCCACCGTGCTTACCAATGCGGGCCGGGCCGGATCGGCGACGTTCCAGACTTCGTGCGCGGCGTTGCCCAGGGTGCGCAGCAGGTACACCTTGCTCTTGTCGGCGCGCGGCAGTTCAGACCCGCTGCACACGCGCACCATCTGCGCCCCGCCGGATGCCCCTGGGATATGCGCCAGCATTTTCGGCCGCTGCGGGTCGGTCACGTCGAGGATCGCGGTGCCGTTGGCCTCGGTCTTTCCGGTGAGCACATTGGGACCGCTCCCGCCATGCAGCCCGATGTAGGCGATCCAGCGTTGGCCCTGCGCATGCACCACGGGCTGGTAGGCGCTGCGGCCTTGCAGGTCGTGCTGGCCCACCAAGTCCATATTGAGCTTCTCGGCCGGGTCCTGCGCCTGCGCAAGCGGGACCCCAGCCATGCATGCCGCGGTACAGAGCAGGACGCGATGCCAATTCATGCGCGACGACCTCAGGCGCGACTTACGTGCCGCGTTTCTTCAGCGCCTCCAGCATCGGCGTGATCAGGTCCATCGGCACCGGGAACACGATGGTCGAAGCCTTGTCCCCGGCGATGTTGCTCAGGGTCTGCAGATAGCGCAGCTGCATCGCCTCCGGCTGCTGCGCCAGCACCCGCGCCGCCTGCAGCAGCTTTTCCGAGGCCTGCTCCTCCCCTTCGGCATGGATCACCTTGGCGCGGCGCTCGCGCTCCGCTTCCGCCTGGCGCGCGATCGCGCGCACCATGGATTCGTTCAGGTCCACGTGCTTGATTTCGACGGTGGACACCTTGATGCCCCAGGCGTCGGTCTGGGTGTCGAGCGTTTTCTGGATGTCGAGGTTGAGCTTCTCGCGCTCTGCGAGCAGCACGTCGAGCTCGTGTTTTCCCAGCACCGCGCGCAGCGTGGTCTGGGCGAGCTGGCTGGTCGCGGCAAGGAAGTCGACCACCTGGATGATCGCCTTCTGCGGGTCGACCACGCGAAAGTACACCACCGCGTTCACCTTGACCGAGACGTTGTCGCGCGTGATCACGTCCTGCGGCGGCACGTCGAACACCACGGTGCGCAGGTCCACCCGCACCATCTGCTGTACCACCGGGATCAGGAAGATCAGTCCCGGCCCCTTCACGCTCCAGAAGCGCCCCAGCTGAAACACCACGCCGCGCTCGTACTCGCGCAGGATGCGCAGCGACGTGGCCAGCACCGCAACGACGAGGATCACCACACCTAAGCCGAAATTGAGCAGCATGATTCAATCTCCTCCGTTGGATTTGGGAACGACGTCCAGCACCAGGCCGTCGATCGCCGCGACGCGCACGCGCTGCCCGGCCTTGAGCGGCGTCGCAGCGCGTACGCGCCAGGTCTCGCTGTGCACGCGTGCCCAGCCCTCGCGCTCGAAATCTTCCAGCACTTCGCCGGGCGCGCCCACCAGCTCTTCGCGCCCGCTCACCACCGGCCGGCGTCGCGCTTTGAGCAACACGCCGGCTACCAGCAGCAGGAAGGCGGCGCTGGCCGCGGCGAAACCGCCGATCAGCGCATACGGAATGCCGAAGCCGGGAATATCGGTGTCGAACAGGATCACCGAACCGATGACGAAGGCGATCAGCCCGCCGATGCCGAGGGAGCCGAAAGCGGGGACGAAAGCTTCGGCCACCATGAAGGCGATACCCAGCAGTATCAGCGCGAGCCCGGCGTAGTTGACCGGCAGCAACTGAAAAGCGTACAAGGCGATCAGCACGCAGATTGCGCCGACCACGCCGGGCAGCACCATCCCGGGGTTGGAGAATTCGAACACAATCGCGTAAATGCCGAGCAGGATCAGGATGTAGGCCACGCTCGGGTCGGTGATGACGGAGAGGAAACGGGTGCGCCAGTCCGGCTCGAACGCGATGGCGACCGCGCCGGCCGTGGCCAGCACCTGCTCCGCTCCCGCGACTTTGAGCCTGCGGCCGTCGAGCTGCCGCAACAGCTGCGACACGTCCGCCGCGACCAGATCGATGACTTTGAGCTCCAGCGCTTCGGCCGAGGACAGGCTCACCGCCTCGCGCACCGCGCGCTCCGCCCATTCCGCATTGCGGCCGCGCATCTGCGCCAGTCCGCGGATGTAGCCCGCGGCATCGTGCACGCTTTTGCGCGTCATCGCGTCGCCGGAAGACGCACCGGCCTTGCCCTCGCCCTTGCCGGACTCGCGCTTCGCGTCGTCCCCGCGTTCCTCGTCCTTGCCGCCGCCGGACGCGCCGCCTATCGACACCGGCGTGGCGGCGCCCAAATTGGTGCCCGGCGCCATCGCCGCGATGTGGCTGGCGTACAGGATGTAGGTGCCGGCGCTGGCGGCGCGCGCGCCGCCCGGCGCGACCAATGCGGCGACCGGCATGGGCGCAGCGAGAATGTCCTTGATGATGGTGCGCATCGAGCTGTCCAGCCCGCCCGGGGTATCCATCTGCAGCACCAGCAGCTGCGCCCCCTGCGCGCGCGCATGTTCGATGCCGCGATGCACGTAATCGGCAGTCGCTGGACCGATCGCGCCGTTGAGCGTGAGCACCAGCACCGGCGCCGGCGCTGCCGCGAGCCACGCGGGCCAGAACATGGCCATCAGCAGAATTACAGGCAATTTCAGAATCACCGAAATGGCCCCTGATTTAGGGGAGCATGAGGGGATATTTCCCCTCATATTGCAATAAGCCGCAAAGTATCGGCGCACGCAAAGCTCCACTCATCCCAACATAGTCCAACTATAGTTCTTTTTGGTGCACCCGCCAGCGCTTCCGGTAAACTGGCGTTCCTCCAATACTATTCCTGCACCCTTCCCATGCGCGAACCCGCACCCAAGACCATCTATCTGAAGGACTACACCCCGCCCTCCTTCCTGATCTCGACCATCGCTCTCGATGTCGATATCCGCGACGATTACGCGCTGGTGCGCGCCACCCTGGCCCTCGCAAGAAACCCGAAATCCGCTGATCCCCAGGCACCGCTGGTGCTCGACGGCGAGGAGATCGAACTGGTGTCGGTGGCGCTCGACGGCCGGACGCTGGCGCCGGGGGAATACGTGCTCGGCGAGGACAACCTCAGCATTGCCAGAGTGCCCGAGCGCTTCACGCTGGAAACGCTGTCGCGCATCCGGCCGCAGCAGAACACCAGACTCGAAGGCCTGTACGCCTCGAACAACGGCTTTTTCACCCAGTGCGAAGCGCAAGGCTTCCGCCGCATCACCTGGTTCATCGACCGGCCGGACGTGATGGCGCGCTACACCAACACGATTCACGCCGAGCGCGAGCGCTATCCGGTGCTGCTCTCCAACGGCAACCTGGTCGCGGCGGGCGCGGAGGCGGGTGGCCGGCACTGGGCGAAATGGGAGGACCCGTTTCCCAAGCCCTGCTATCTCTTCGCCATGGTGGCGGCGAAACTGGAGAAGCTGGAGGACAGTTTCGTCACCCGCTCCGGGCGCGAGGCCAGGCTCGCCGTCTATGTCGAACCGGGCAAGCTCGACCAATGCGGTTTCGCCATGCGCTGCCTGAAGAGCGCGATGAAATGGGACGAGGACGTGTTCGGCCTGGAACTCGACCTCGACGGCTACATGATCGTGGCCGTGGGCGATTTCAACTCCGGCGCGATGGAGAACAAGGGCCTCAATATTTTCAACACCAAGTACGTGCTCGCCCGGCCCGACACCGCCACCGACATCGACTACCAGAACATCGACCGCGTGGTGGCGCACGAGTATTTCCACAACTGGACCGGCGACCGCGTCACCTGCCGCGACTGGTTTCAGCTGTCGCTGAAGGAAGGCCTCACCGTGTTCCGCGACCAGGAGTACGGCGCCGACATGTACTCGCGCGTGGTGCAGCGCATCGGCGAGGTACGCGGCCTGCGTGCGGCGCAGTTCCCCGAGGACGCGGGGCCGATGGCGCACCCGGTGCGCCCGGCCGCCTACATGGAGATCCGCAATTTCTACACCATGACGGTGTACGAGAAGGGCGCGGAACTGGTGCGCATGCAGCACACGCTGCTCGGAGCGCGGGCGTTTCGCGCCGGCATGGACCTGTATTTCGAGCGTCATGACGGCCAGGCGGTGACCACCGACGATTTCGTGCAGGCGATGCAGGACGCGAGCGGCATCGACCTCGTCCAGTTCCGCCGCTGGTACGAGCAGGCGGGCACGCCGGTGGTGCAAGTCGAGGGCAAGTACGACGCGGCGGCCAGGCGCTATGTCCTCACGCTGAAACAATCCTGCCCGCCCACGCCGGGGCAGGAGACCAAGCTGCCGTTCCATATCCCGTTCGCGCTGGGGCTGGTGGGACCGGACGGAGGCGACCTGCCGCTGATACTGGAGGGCGAAGCAGTTGATGGTCAGCCCGCGAGCGGGCACCGCGGAGACCTTCCCGCAAGCGGACAGCGGACCGGAGAAATCACGCGCGTACTCTCGCTACTGCAGCCGCAGGAACGCTTTGTGTTCGTCGACGTGCCGGCGCCGCCGGTGCCCTCGCTGCTGCGCAATTTCTCCGCACCGGTGACGGTGAAATGCGACTACAGCGAAGCCGATCTGACGCATCTGATGGCGCATGATGCGAACGCCTTCAACCGCTGGGAGGCGGGCCAGCGGCTGGCGCTCGCGCTGATCCTGCGCGGCATCGAAGCGCAGCGCGCGCAGGAGAACAATGCAGCCGCCGCAGCGGCAACGCCGCAGGCCTTCGTACAGGCCTTCGCGCGCGTGCTAGCCTACGCGCCGCGCGATCCCGCCTTCGGCGCCGAAGCGCTCGCGCTGCCATCGGAAATCTACATCGCCGAGCAACTGGAGGAAGTCGATCCAAACGCCATCCACGCGGTGCGCAACGGCCTGCGCCGCGATCTGGCGCAAGCCTTGCGCGGCGAGTTGCTCGCGACCTATCGCGCGCAAGCGGTGCCCGGCCCTTACAGCCCGGACGCGCAGGCGGCGGGCAAGCGCGCGCTGCGCAATCTGTGCCTCGGCTATCTGGTGGAACTCGATGACGCCGAGGCACGCGCGCTCGCGTTCGGCCAGTTCGAACGCGCCGACAACATGACCGACGCCATGGCGGCGCTCGCCGCGCTCGCCAATTGCGACTGCGCCGAGCGCGCGCAGGCCCTCGATGCCTTCTACGCAAAATGGCAGCACGAGCCGCTGGTGGTGGACAAGTGGCTGGCGGTGCAGGCGGGCTCGCGCCTGCCCGGCACGCTCGCCGAAGTGAGGAAGCTGCTCGCGCACCCGGCGTTCGATATCCGCAATCCGAACAAGGTCTACGCGCTGATCCGCAGCTTCTGCGGCAATCACGTGCGCTTCCACGCCGCCGATGGCGGCGGCTACACCTTCCTCGCCGAGCAGGTGACCGCGATCGACGCCTTCAATCCGCAGGTCGCCGCGCGCATGGCGCGCGCTTTCGACCGCTGGCGCAAATTCGACGCCGGCCGCAGACAGCACGCCAGTGCCGCACTGGAGCGCATCCGCGATGCGCAGGGACTGTCGAAGGACGTGGCCGAGATCGTGAGCAAGGCGCTGGCTTAGCGTATCTGGGCCGCTTTTTTTTGCACGCGCTGATCGAAGCGCTCTAGAGTTACGACCACACGCTCGTGGGTGCCGTCACCTATGGTCTCGATCGCATCGGCGGCGGCAACGCGAAAGGTCAGCAGGCGCCCGTCGATTTTGGTCAGTTCGGCTTCCGCGCTCACGCGCATGCCCACCGGCGTCGCGGCGTAGTGGCGCACGTCCAAATGGGTGCCCAGGCTCTGCTGCCCCGGCGGCAGCAGATGCTCCACCGCGGCCAGCGCTGCCGCCTCGATCAGATTGATCATCACCGGCGTCGCCAGCACATGCACGCGGCCGCTGCCCACTTTCGGTGCGGTATGCTGCTCGCCTACGACCAGCTCGGCCGAGCCTTTGAGGCCGATGCGCAATCCGGCAATGTCACCCATGCTGTTCTCCTCTATCGGATGACCGATGTTAACCGATGCAAGCGTGGATATCCTTGACCGCGGGCAAGCGTTTCCGGCATCCGGACGCCTGCTGCTGTTCCGCCGCCCCCCAGACAACGGCGCCGTGCTGATGCGTTACCATGACAGCTTATGGCGGCCGAACCGGCGGCGACAAGTGCAAAGGGAGAGCAACCATGCAGTCTTACTGGATACAATCGAGCGCGGACGAGACCATGCTGGAGCGGCGCGACGTGCCCTTGCCCGAACCGGCGCCGGGGCAGGTGCTGGTGCGCATGCGCGCCGCCGGGCTCAATCGCGGCGAGATCATTGCCGGCCATGGCCTGACCAAGCCGGGTGCGGCGAAGCCCGCCGGCGTCGAAGGCGCGGGCGAGATCGTCAAGCTCGGGACAAGCGTCACCGGCCTGAAACCTGGCGACCGGGTCATGGGCCGTTGCGCCGGGGCGTTCGCCGAATATGCGCTCATGGATGCGCGCGAGGCCGTCCCGGTGCCCCAGCGCCTGTCGTGGGAGGAGGCCGCCGCTATCCCGCTCACCTTCATGGTGGTGCACGACATGCTGATCGCTCAAGGCAGGCTCGCCGCCGGCGAATGGCTGCTGGTGACCGGGGTCTCCTCGGGCGTAGGCGTCGCGGCGCTGCAGACCGCGCAAGCGCTGGACGCGAAAGTGATCGGCACCTCGGGCTCGGCCGACAAGCTCGAGCGGCTGAAAGCGATCGGGCTGGATCTAGGCATACGCACGCGTGCCGGCGACTTCTGCGACGCAGTCATGCAAGCCACCGGCGGGAAGGGCGCGAACCTGGTCGTCAACAACGTCGGCGGCTCGGTGTTCGCCGAGTGCGTGCGCGCGCTCGCCTTCCAGGGCCGGCTCGCCACCGTGGGCTATGTCGACGGCGTGCTCAAGGCCGAACTGGACATCGAAGCGCTGCATGCCAAGCGCCTGATCCTGTTCGGCGTTTCCAACAAGCTGCGCAGCGCCGAGCAGCGCGCCGAATCCGCGCGCGGTTTCGTCGCCGACATCCTCCCGGCCATCGCCGACGGCCGCATCCGGCCGCTGATAGACCGAGTGTATGCGTTTGACGAGCTGCCGGCGGCGAAGGCGCGCATGGAATCGAACGCGCACCTGGGCAAGATCGTGGTGCGCATGCGCGACGCCTGACTTGTCCAGATAAATGATGGCCCAACTCCAAGGAGACATGATGACGCGAATTCTGAAGCTGATGGCCCTGCTGATTCTGGCCGGCGCCTGCGCGAACGCATCGGCGCAGTCCTACCCGGCGAAGCCGATCCGGCTGGTGGTCGGATTCGCCCCCGGTGGCGCCGCCGACTTCGTTGCGCGCGCGCTCGGCGACTCTCTGGGCCGCGTGCTCGGCCAGGCCATCGTGATCGAGAATCGCGCCGGCGCGGGCTCCAGCATCGCCGCCGACTACGTCGCCAAATCGCCGCCTGACGGCTACACCATGCTGATCGCGAGCCCGAGCAGCATTTCGGTCAATCCCGCGCTCAATCCGAAGCTCGGCTACAGTCTGCGCGATCTCGCGCCGATCACCAAGGTATCGACCTCGCCGCTGTTGATCGCGGTGAATCCCGGGCTTGGGGTAAATTCGGTCGGAGAACTGATCGCCGCCGCAAAAAAAGCGCCGGGACGGCTCAATTACGCTTCCTCCGGCAACGGTTCGGCGCCGCACCTCGCCGGTGTGCTGTTCACGCGCCTCGCGGGCATAGACATGGTGCACATCCCGTTCAAAGGCGGCGGACCGGCGGTGCAATCGGCGCTCGCCGGCGACACCCAGGTCACGTTCGCGACGCCGCCATCGGTGCTGCCGCTGGTACAGGCAGGGCGCTTGCGCGCGCTGGCGGTGACCAGCCGCTCGCGCTCGCCGCTGCTGCCCGACCTGCCGGGCATGGAGGAGGCCGGCCTCGCCAACTACGAGATGTCGTTCTGGTACGGGTTTTTCGTCCCGGCCGGTACCAAGCCGGAGATCGTGAAAAAGCTATTCGACGCCACCATCACCGCATTGCAGCAGCCCGCGGTGAAACAGGCTTTCGCCCGCGAAGCCACCGAGGCCGTGGCTTCGCGCTCGCCCGAGGACTTCGCCGCTTTCCTCGCCGACGACGAAAAATTCTGGGCGCGCCTGGTGAAGGAATCCGGGGCAAAACTGGACTGAACACCGGCTCGCGCGATGCGGGATGCGATAGGCATCGCCGCGATTGCGGTAGCATTTGCTAACAATTGTTTTCACACTGTTACCGTGCCCCGGCGGACACTGGCGTCGGTGCGGACACCGGTCCGCACGCACCATGCGAAAGGAGACAGCCATGAACGCCACGAAGAAACTGATGTGCATGCTCGCCGCAGGCACCGCGTTGGCGGCGGCAACGCCAGCGTTCGCCGACTCCGGGCGCGAGCGTGGTTACGATTACCGGCGAGACCATCGCCACTACCGCATGCACGAACAGCGCGACTTTCGCGTGTACCAGCGCGGCTACGACCGCCGGCATGTCGTGGTGGTGCCGCGTCGGGTCGTCGTAGCGCCGCGTCGGATTATCGTCGAGCGCCCGGTGTATTACGCCGCGCCCGCCCCCGTATATATCGGTATCGGCCCCGCCACCATAATCGGCGCGGCGATCGGCGACTATATCGACCGCAGGCAGTAGCGGCGCCTGAGCGCAACGCGCCGCCACGAATAAGCAGTTGATTCGAGCACCAAGGTCGGGTAGCCTACCGGACAAATCCCGCCGTCCCTAAGAGCCACTTGAAAGGCGACTGGGAGTTGGCCGCGGGCAGGGAGAAATTCGAAATGAGCAAGACCCTACGCGTGCTGATCGTCGACGACTCTGCCGACGACGCCGAATTGTTGTTGCACGCTTTGCGCCGTGGCGGCTACGAGTTGGCCTGGGCCGTGACAGACACCGCCGAAGCGATGCGCGCCGCGCTCGAGCGGCAGGACTGGGATGTGATCACTTCCGACCATGCCATGCCCCGGTTCAGCGCACCCGCGGCCCTGGCGCTGGCCAAGGAATTGCGCCCGGACCTGCCCTTCATCATCGTGTCCGGTGAAATCGATCTCGATCTGGCGGTTTCTCTGCTTAGAGCGGGGGCGCAGGACTATATTCAGAAGCGCAATCTGGCCGAGGTGGTTCCGGCAATCGAACGCGGATTGCGCGCGGCGCAGGCGCAGCGCGACCGCGAGGTGGCCAGGCGGGCGCTGGAGAAATCTGAAATACGCTACCGGCGGATCTTCGAAACGGCCAAGGACGGGATCCTGATCCTTGAGGCGGAGACGGGACAAGTCGTAGACGCGAACCCCTTCCTGATGGAAATGCTGGGCTACTCGAAGCAGGAAATTTTGCGCAAGCCCTTGTGGGAACTTTGCGCCTCCGCGGACAAAGAAGCCGTCAAGGCCGCGGTCGCGGCGTTGCAGGGAAACGGCTACGCCCACTATGAGGATCTGCCGCTTGAGACACACGATGGACGGCGTCTTGACGCGGAATTCGTCGGCAGCGTTTATCTTGCCGATAGCACGAAGTTGATCCAATGCAACATTCGCAACCTGGCGCAATGCAGCGAACTCGGCGGACTGCCGAACCGGATGCTGTTCCAGCACCGCCTGGGCCAGGCGATCAATCTGGCGAAGCGCAATCGCTATAAGCTGTCGCTGCTCCACCTCGATCTCGATAATTTCGAAATCGTGAACGATACGCTGGGGCGCGGCGCCGGCGACGAGATTCTAAGAGGCGCTGCCCATCGAATTCTGCAGCGGGTGCGCGTATCCGATACGGTGGCACGCATCAAGAGCGGCGAACTTGCCGTCCTGCTGCCCAGGATCGAAAACCCTGAGGACGCAGCAACCGTGGCCAAGAAGATCATCGATGCGCTGTTCGCGAGTTTCCAGTTGAGCGGCGAGAAGCAGCGAGAAGTTCGAATCGGGGCGAATATCGGCATCGCGATTTTCCCTACCGACGGCCCGGACACGGATGCCCTGCTGAAGGCGGCGAATTGCGCCAGCCACGCGGCAAAGCGCCTGGGCAGCAACTTCAGCTTCGGCACGGCTTAGGCACAAGCAGACCCCAAGGTATCGCCGATCGGGCGTGATGCCCGACTGAGAGTTTGCCGCCGATGTGTGGCAGAATTCGCCCCTGACCAAAGGGGTGGAAAGCATGCGCATCGGCATCATCGGCGGCGGCGTCATCGCCCGCCTGTTTCTCGAACACATCGCGCGCGGCGACATGGGCGAAGCCCGGGTGGTCGCAATCCAGGGCCGCAGTGACGCTTCGCGCGGCAAACCCCTGGCCGAACAGTACGGTATTGCGTTCGTCACCAGCCTGGCGGCGCTGCTCGCCCAGCGCCCGGAAGTGGTGATCGAGGCGGCCTCGCACGACGCGGTGCGCGAGTTCGCCCTGCCGTTGCTGCAGCACGGCATTCCGGTGATCATTCTGTCCGGCGGCGCGCTCTGCGATGATGGCTTGCGCGCGCGGCTGGAGGCCGCGGCGGCGAAACACAAGGCCCTGCTCTACGTGCCTTCCGGCGGCATCGGCGGCCTCGATGCGCTCAAAGCGGTATGCGTGGCCGGCGCCGATACGGTCGAAATCGCCGTGACCAAGCC
>Ga0082335_1001495_pt1 | contig 49117 bp, 31 predicted proteins | sample Subgrocontami58m_FD_72375 | JGI IMG/M metagenome (GOLD analysis project Ga0082335, IMG submission 72375) | Subsurface groundwater microbial communities from S. Glens Falls, New York, USA - GMW37 contaminated, 5.8 m (SPADES assembly) (version 2) ... | reverse complement strand
CATAGAATCGGGAATAGAAAAAAAAGAGGCAACCTGATTTTCAAAGAACGAAAAAATCCGTCCAAAAGCCTGATTTTACGGGGGGCTTTCAGCCAATTTTAAGTTATTTTGGACAGCAGTGGATTAAAGTCTTTTTTAATTTTTCAAAAGACATCTCTTTGCCGCTATTGATTATTTGTTGGTGAGCCTCATCAATTATGTGTTCGACAATGTCGGATAGCTTTTGAACGGTCGGCCAAGGTGTTAAGAGTGGCTGTCCCTTGGAAAGAGTTTCGAGCCGATTGACATAATCAAGAAACATAGCCTCACCATTATCTTTTTTGAAATTTGATTCGTTTAAATATTCAATCCATAGTTTATAAATTTCTTTGCGTTCCATTCCACATCCCCATAGTTAATCCGGAAAAACGGGAAGAGTGCTCCCTACTTCGCGCTCCATAGGTTCAGCTATTCTTTTTTTTACTGCTCATCCAAGTCGAGCGGACGGTAGTAATCGCCGGACGGGGGTCCGTCATTGCTGGTTTGGAAACAGCCGGCGCGAAATAATCGGCCGGGTTGACAAGATTGGAGGCGATGAATCTATCGAAGGAACTCTCGGCAATCCGAAGCGCCCGCTTGCCGATCTTCACCGCTTGCAATTTCCCCTCCCGGATCAGTATATAAACGTATTGCTTCGTACAGTTCAGGCGCTTGGCCACGGTTTGGATAGTGATGTATTTCTCTTTCGCAGGTTCCAGCTTGTTTGTTATCATTTCATCTCCAAAATTATAAAAAGTTCACAACCGGTCTGTCATGGCACCCCTTTCTTTACCTCGAACGGAATCACTACCGCCCCGGACTTCAGTCCGTCCAGGTAATCGGCCCAGATCTGCATCATCTTCCTACGCTCTACAAGGTGCGCTGTCCTATTGTACGCCCGTCCGTTAGGATCTCTGACGGCATGGGCAAGTTGATGTTCTATGTAGTCCGGCCGGACCTGCAGGACCTCATCAAGGATGGTCCTGGCCATAGCCCTGAATCCGTGCCCGGTCATTTCATCCTTGCTAAACCCCATCCGCCTTAATGCGGCCAGGATCGCATTATTTGACATCGGCCGCGCAAATGATCGCGCTGAAGGGAAGACATAGCGGCCGGCGCCTGTAAGGGGTTGCAAATCTCGGAGAATTTCAACCGCTTGCTTTGATAGGGGTACAAGGTGGGGCTCTTTCATTTTCATCTTGCTGCCCGGAATATTCCAAACCGCTTCATCAAGATCAATTTCTGTCCATTCTGCATGCCTCAGTTCCCCAGGTCGGACAAAAAGCATCGGGGCAAGGCGTAGTGCGCACTTCACAACAAAGTGCCCCTGGTAGCCGTCGATGGCCCTGAGAAGAGGAGAAACATCTTTGGGATCAGTTATGGCGGCATGGTGCTTTTCATTTGGCTGTGGCAAAGCTCCTCGAAGATCGGCAACCGGGTCACGCTCCGCCCTTCCTGTGGCTACGGCATAACGAAAAATCTGACCGAGCATGCCCCTTACTCTGTGTGCCGTCTCTAAGGTTCCTCGGCTTTCGATCCGTCGTAAGGCTGCCAGCAATTCAGGGGCCTTCAGATCTTTGATGGGGCGTGCGCCAATCCAAGGGAACAAGTCTCGCTTCAAAGCATTCATGAGCTTAACAGCATGACCAGGTGCCCATGTATGAGAAAATCTCTCGTGCCATTCACGGGCTATGACCTCGAAAGTTTCCGTTTCTGCGGTCTCTGCCTGCTTTTGGGCCTTACGAACGGCTCCGGGGTCAATACCATGGGCAATCTGTCTTCTGGCCTCATCTCTTCGTTGCCTGGCATCGGCAAGAGAAATTTCTGGATAGGTACCAAAGGCAAGCAGCTTTTCTTTACCGTCGAACCGATATTTAAACCTGAAATACTTTCCGCCCTGTGGAGTAACCAAAAGGAAAAGACCATCGCCGTCGTACATTTTCTCTTGCTTTGCCGATGGCTTTTTGTTACGAATCTTCAAATCATTAAGAGCCATGTGCCTTTCCCTCCTTTTGGGGGTATCAGTTCCGGCTTGGGGGTATATTGGGGGAAAATGTACCCCCAAGATCACTGGATTGTGAAGGATTCCTTAGCACGTTGTTGGACAAAAGGCAAGAAAAAACCCGCTATTTCTAACGGGTTTTGGACTTCCTGGGATGGTGTTGGATTGTGAAATGGTGGAGATGAGGGGGATCGAACCCCTGGCCTCGGCGTTGCGAACGCCGCGCTCTCCCAGCTGAGCTACATCCCCAATCCGTAACCCCGGTTAACGGGATAGTTCGTTCACGAAATGGCTTACGGTCATAAGCCATTTCTAACTCACTAAAGACGGCGCAGCATACTCGACAGGCTGGACGGCTGTCAAGGGTTTGTTTAATATGGGATAAGAATCATCCTCCGGTGTTCTTTTCAGTCCCGCTTAAAGGCAAAACGCAATAAATTAGAATTATATTCAGGGAGGTGTTCAATGGCAAAGATCGACGCGTTTTTTCAATTGATGCATGATCAGGGGGCCTCGGACTTGCATCTGGTTTCCGGGCAGCAGCCGGTCATCAGGATTCGCGGGGAGATGGAAAGAATAAAATACGATGTCCTGGAAAATGACGGCCTGAAAGCCATCCTTTACGAGATCACGCCGGAACACAAAATCAAACAGTTCGAGGAAACGGGCGACATCGATTTTGCCTATGAAATACCAGGCCTGGCGCGCTACCGGGCCAATTTCTTCCAGCAGAAGTTCGGTGTAGCCGCCGTTTTCCGGGAAATACCCAGCACCATCCTGACCTGCCAGGATCTGGGGCTTCCCTCGGTAGTATCCAAGCTGGCCTCACTGCCCCGCGGGCTGGTGCTGGTTACGGGGCCTACCGGCAGCGGCAAGTCGACCACGCTTGCCGCCATCATCGATGAAGCCAACCGTTCCCGTAAGGACCATATCATTACCGTCGAAGATCCAATTGAATTTGTGCATACTAGCCAGAGCTGCGTGGTGAACCACCGGGAAGTGGGCATCCACACAAAGAGCTTTTCGGCGGCCTTGCGGGGCGCCTTGCGCGAAGACCCCGACATTATCCTGGTAGGCGAACTCCGGGATCTGGAGACCATCTCGCTGGCTGTCGAGGCCGCCTCTACCGGACATCTGGTGTTCGGAACCCTGCATACGACCAGTGCGCCCAAAACCGTCGACCGCATCATCGAAGTTTTCCCTTCCAGCGAGCAGATGCAGATCCGCTCCACTCTCGCCGACGGTCTGCGCGCCGTAATCGCGCAGGTCCTCTTCAAACGAATCGATAAAAAGGGACGTTGCGCCGCACTGGAAATCCTGATCGCCAATTCGGCGGTGCGCAACCTGATCAGGGAATCCAAGACCTTCCAGATTCCTTCAATGATCCAAACGGGTAAAAAGTACGGAATGCAGCTCCTGGATGATGCCGTTATGGAGCTTTTGAACAAGGGGTGGATAAGCGCGGAAGAAGCCTATAACAAGAGCAACGACAAGAGCAAGTTCCGTCCCTTCTTGAAAACAGCGCCCACGGATTTTACCGAGGTCTAGCAGTTAGAAGGAGGAAAGATTCAATGAGAAAACAGGAAGTAGATTACATCTTGGGGAAGATGCTGGATTCCAACAATAATGTTTCCGATTTGAATATCACGGTCGGCAAACCTTTTCAGGTGGAAGCGTCGGGACAACTTACGGGGGTGGAGTTGGATCCGCCTTTTGCTAAATTGACCCCTTTTCAAACGGAGATCTTTGCGCTCAATCTCATTCATCAAGACCGCCGGCTCACCGAGATTCTATTGCGCGAAGGCTCCTGCGATTCGTCCTATGAACTGTCCGGCAAGGCCCGGTTCCGCGTCAACATCTTCTCCCAGCGGGGCAACTATTCCATCGTCCTCAGGAAACTGGAAACGAAGATCCCCACTTTGGAAGAGTTGAATCTGCCGGCGGCCTTCCTGAAGATGGCGGAGGAGAAGAACGGCATTATCTTCGTTACCGGCGCCACAGGCAGCGGCAAGTCCACCTCGCTGGCGGCGGTGTTGAATGAAATCAATGAGAAGAAATCCGTCCACATTGTCACCCTCGAGGATCCCGTCGAATACGCCCATCCCCACAAGAAGGCTACCTTCAACCAGCGGGAGATGGGCAGCGATTTCGATACCTTTGCCAGCGGTTTGCGGGCCGCCCTGAGGCAGGCCCCCAAGGTTATCCTGGTGGGCGAAATGCGGGACCGGGAAACTGTGGAGATTGGGCTCAGCGCTGCGGAAACGGGACATTTGGTGGTAAGCACCCTCCATACCGTCGATGCCGGGCAGACCATCAACCGCATCCTGGGCATGTTTTCCACGGAGGAGGAACAGCAGGTCAGGATCCGCCTGGCCGATACGGTCAGATGGATCGTTTGCCAGCGGTTGCTTCCCAAGGAGGGTGGCGGACGCGTGGCGGCTTTTGAGATCATGGGCACGAATCTGCGCGTCAAGGATACAATTTTAAACGGGGAGTCGGAGGGGAAAACCTTTTATGAAATAATCCAGGCCGGCAGAGCCTTTGGCATGTTTACCTTTGATGATTACATCGTGGGCCTTTATGAAAAGGGGTTGATTACGGAAGAGACGGCCAAGGCCTATGCCTCCAACAAGGGGATCGTCGGCCGGGGTATCGACTCCCTCAAAAGCGCCAAGGGACAGGCAACCACGGACATCGGCAAGCTCGAGATTGACAACAGTTACGGGCGGTCAAAGCTCAGGTAAGGAGGAGTTCCCATGGGAGAAGAAAAGGATCTGATCAAGGAAATAGAGTCTGGTGATTACGATGCGTCGGACCGCCCCTTCGATTTCGTGGAAAGCGATGCGGAGACGGCGTTGATTTGCGAACCCGATGAAAACGTGCGGGCCCAGTTCAACGTTGCCTTGACTAATATGGGTTACCAGACGACGGTGGCGGCATCGGCGCGAGAGGCTCTGAAAGGCATGCGCTTCCATCTTTTCGATGTCGTGATCGTAAACGAAAAATTCGATGGCGGAGCACAGGACAGAAACGATGTCCTGGCCTATCTGGAAACGCTGGCCATGTCGACCCGCCGGCAGATTTTTGTGGCGCTGGTCAGTGAAAACCATCGTACCTCGGATAATATGACGGCCTTCCATAGGAGCGTGAATGTCGTTATTAACGTGAAACATACGGAAAACCTGGAAGTAATCCTCCGGGCGGCGATAGCCGACAACAACGCCTTTTATCGCGTCATGAAGGAGTCGCTCCAGAAGGTAGGCAAGATCTGAGGAGGATGCTTATTCAGCGTCGCAGTGCTGGTGCGGCTCTGTCGCTATCCCCAAGGCTGCGTAAGATTCCGCCAGACGGGCGCGGAGAAGGGGATGGGGGATTTCTTCTTCCAGAGCGCGGTGGAATACAGCAATTGCTTCCCGGTGATAATGGGCTCCCGCCAGGGTATTGCCCCAGCGGTAATAGAAACCATCCGTGGAAGCGGGGGCCAGGCGAAGGGCAGATTCATAAGCGGCGTCACCGTCGGCAAGTTTCCCCTGCGCAATCAGACAATCCCCGAGCTGGCAGTGGTAAAGGGGATCGCGGGGCCGCATCTTCAGGCACTTGCGCAAGGCCCGCTCCGCTCTATCCTCTTTGCCTATCCGGCGATAACTCTCTGCCAGGCGGCTATAGAATGAGCAGGCTGCTTCCGGCTCGATCCGGGCGGCGCGGCGGTAATCCTTTTCCGCAGTGGTAAATTCTCCGGCGGCCAGATGCATCTCACCCAACAGGCAGTGGACTTGTGCGGAATCCGGTTCCATGGCCAGGATTTTGTCGCCTATGTCCCTGGCCTGGGAGATCATGCCGGCCTTCAGAAGGGCGGCGCCCAGCTCGGCAAGCAGCGTCGTATCCTGCGGCTGTGCAGCAGCAGCCCTTGCGCAGACGGCCACCAGCCGGTCATACCTTTCCTCAGCCTTATAGATCCTCACCAGTTCGTCATAGGCAAAGCCGGTAAAGATTTTACCTGCGAGTTCCTTATGGAAGAGTTGTTCGAAACAGTCGATTGCCTCCGGCAGGTTTCCGAAATCGTGGCAAGCCCAGGCCAAGGCCAGCAGGTAGGAGTGCTCGGCGGGATAGTCGGCAACCAAGCTGCGGTAGATATGGATGGCCTCTTGAAAACTGCCGGCAGCTAAACATGTTTCCGCTTCCCGACAGCGGGAAGCTTTCTTCTCTACTGACTTCTTTATGCCTGACCTCTTGATGATGTTAACAGGATAGAAAAAAAAGAGGGAAGCGCCGTTATAAAACGGCGCTTCCCTCTTTTGCCATTAATCGCAGGTGCTGCAGGAAGAGCAGCCTTCGCCGGCATCGAGATTAGAGGACAGCTTAAAGCCCGCTCCCCGGGGAGTTTGCACGTAGTCAATCCCCACCGGTTTCACCTTTTCAAAAAGGGGCTTATTCACGACGTATTTTATGCCTTGTTCGGTAAATATCTCGTCATCTTCTTTTGACTCATCCAGAGCCAATCCCAAACTGGTCCCCGCTCAACCACCGGCGTGCATCACGACCCGAATGGCCGCGTCGGTTGCCTTGTCCTTCAGGAAATCCTTGATCATTTCAGTTGCTTTTTCCGATACCTGGAACATAGTTCCTCCTTCCGGGCGCCTTTTTTCCCGCCCTCTTTTCGTGTTAATCTATACATAAAAAAAACTTTGTCAATCGTTAACGGTTCTTCTTCTTTTCCAGCTTGGCCAGCTTCTTTTCCTTGGCTGTTTTCTGCGGTTTTTTCTTTTCGTCTTTTCTTGTGTCTTCGGACTTGGCCATCGTGATTCCTCCTCGGGTTTCTTGCCGACTGGCGGCATCATGCTTTATCATCGAATTCATTTGAAATCAATCTTGTAGTATATGTCCATACTGCTTTCGGTTCCGGTTTGGGTTTCAATCTGCCACTTTTTGAAGATGTCATAGCGGAGGCGAAACAGGTTGGCCCCCGTAAACAAGGACTTCCCATAACTGAAATATACCTGGGGTGTCAGGTATTTCCCCACCGTGAACATCGCCTGGGCGATTTCGCCCGTGGGTGTTGTCGGGGCAAAGCCGGGGGGTGTCACCGGTATCGCCTTGTAGCCGAGATTCCCGGTCGTGACGCTGGTGCCCGCCTGGATCTCCAGCGTACTGAGCCCCAGCCGTTGCTTTAACTGCTCCTGCAGGCCGGCCGACTGCCCCCGGGAAAGGAGGGAGGCTGCGGCCTGCGCCAGCGTACCGGCCTGCTCCGCACTCCGGGTAAGCGCCTGGCCCAAAACAAGGTAAGACAGGATATCCACATCAGGCATGGGAGGTTCGGAATAAAGCTTGATCACCGGTTTTTGCAGGTTTCCCGCTACCATGATGCCGGCGCGCACGCTGCCGCTGGTACGCAGCGCCATGATGTCAAGGGTGGGCTGATTGATGGGACCGCCGGCGTAAAACAGGCGCCCGCGGACGATCTCCAGATCCACCCCATAGGCTTTGTAACGTCCCTTGGCCACCCGAATAACGCCCCGGCTCGTGATCTTGTTGAGGGTTGTGAATATCAGCTCTACGTTACCCTCCAGCTTGGCATCAATTCCCGCCAGCTTTACCAGGACATTATCGCCCAAGACTAGGCGAACCTGGACATCGAGAGCCAGGGGAACGGTCTTTGCCGCGGGTTCCGGCACCCCCTCAATGATCACGTCCTTGCTGGGAAGAACAACGTCGCGGGTAGGCAGGCCGGTGATGAGCAATTCCGGCAGGCGTAGTTCGCCGCGAATGGCCAGCTTTTTCGGAGTGCCCTCGAAGTTGAGGCGGGGCGTGCAAAGGATCTGCAGTTCCGGGAGGTAGATGGCCTGGAAGCGGTCACCGTTTATGCTGCCGCTATAGCCGATCACCTGCCATCTCCGGAGCTGGACGCTGGCTGTACCCTCGATGAGGCCGGGGCCGGAGCTCATCCGGAAGGAAGCGATGCGCAGCAGGTCTTTTTCCAGGTGCAGCGCGAGCTCGACGTCCCGGACATGGATGCCCGCTGTGGGCAGATAGGCCCCGGCCTTGGCCAGATGCAGGTAGCCTTTGTAGGTCGGTTCTTCCCAGCTTCCGCCGACCTGCAGATCGGCCTCGAGTTCGCCATGGCTTTCCTGGACGAACCCGGGAAAGAGAGAGGCGATGAGCCCTTGCTCCCGGACCCGGCCCGTGAGCGATGCCGCGAGGGGACCCTTGGGTGCGAAGGCAGGGGAAAGACGGGCCGCAAGCGGCAGTTGGAAGCTGCCCCGGGCCTGCCCTTCCTCCGCAAGGGAGAGGGTATAGGCGCCGCGGAGTGCTTCGCCGCGCCACTCCCAGGTAAGAGAGGCCGAGCGCAGGGCGGCATTTATTTCTCCTTCCGGCCGGAACCAACGGATCTTTCCCCCGGAAAGGGCGGCCTCGCCCTGGATGGCCAGCCGCCGCTCCGGGAGCAGATTACCCGTTGTCCGGCCTGTGAGACGTCCTTCCAGGTTGAGGGCGCGGGGGAGCCAGGGGCGAAAGATCGCCAGATCGATGCCATTCCACTCCAACTCCATTTGCCCCGCGCCGGGGAGGGCCGGACGCGGAGGTGTGGCGGAAGAGAAACGGCCTTTCAGGTCTCCCCCTCCGGCCAGGGCCAGGTTAATTTTAGCCTCCAGACCCTGTTCGTTCCCATCCAGGTTCAGCGAAACCTGCGGCAAGCTGATAGAGCGCCCATCTACGATCAATACGCCCGAAGCACCGGTCCGCAGTGTCACGGCGAGTTGCCCGGCGGTCGCCTCAGGGGCGCTGAGCGCTCCCCGCCAGCTCCAGGAGAGGGACGCCGTATGGAGGGCGGCGGCGAAGGCGTCTTTATCTCTCTGCCAGTGGAACTTCCCTCGGGCAAGGGCAATCTTCCCTGATAGATCGAGCCGTTTCCCCGGAAATAATTTTCCGGCCATCCGCCCTTCCAGGCTGCCTTCCACAGCGATTTCGCGCGGCATCTGGCGGAGGAACGGTGCTAGACCGATTCCCGTCCATTCCGCAGTCATCTCCCCTTGCTCCGGAATACTCAACCGGGCCGGTCCCGGAGACGAGAAAACCCCCTTTCCCGTCCCGCCCCCGGCCAACTGAAACTCCAGCATGGCTTGCAGGCCGTTTTTGCCTCCTTCGATTATCAGTGAGGCTCGCTGCGCGGTGATGCCGTATGCCTCAGCCTTCGCCGTGCCCAGGGTACGCACCCGGCCGATGAAGACGGGCTGCTCTCCCGGCTTTATGCCCACTTGAATGTTTCCATTGGTGGAGCCGGCAACGCGTACCACCTTCAGCCAGGGATTGACACAGGCGATATTCAGTTCCTCCCACCGCGCCCGGATTGAACCTTCAAGCGGCTTTCGGTTCAACTCGCCGGAGATTTCGAGAGATTCCCTTCCCGGACCCCGGACGACGAGGGGAGCGAGGCTTATCATTCCGGCGCTGAAAGACAAGGGGGCGGGTGCCCCGAGGTTCCAGGGCCCGCAGATGTTCCGGCCGGAGAAGCCGTTGATCTTCCCTTGCCAGCCGCCCCGATGGTAGGTCCCGGCGAGGGCCAGATGCGCCTCGACGTCCGGCGAGTGCAGCGCGGCCTTCAGGGTGTGGTGAAGAGGGCTCCCCTCCACGTCCAGGGTCACGGTCTCCGCCTGGAAGCGGTTATAAGCAGGTTTGCGGAGGCTGGCGACGACGTGCAACGGAGAGTCGTCCTTTTCTCCGAGGCTGGCGGTCACCTGCAGGTTGGCAACCCGCATCTCGCCCGCAGCCAGGTTTCCGCCCCGAGCGGAGAAGTCGCCGCTCAGGCGCCCGTCGCGCCAACGCACCCAGCCCTGAGCGCGAAGGTTGCCGGTTGTCCCGGGGATCACTTGGCCGAGTTCGTCGACGCGGGCCGTTAAGGCCAGTCGTTCATGGAGCGCCCCTTTGGCGGCGACCTCGAAGCCCTTGCCCCGGATGGCCATGCTTCCGATGCGGATGTCATTGTCAATACCCGTCAGTTGTGCTTCTCCCGTCAGGGCCTGTCCGTGGAGACGGCTCGAAAGCAGCTTGGCGTTTAATTCCCATCGGGGCGGGGATTGTCTTGGCCAGGCGAGACTGCCGGCAAGGTCAAAATTGATTATCCCTTGCCAGTCCGGAGCAAAGGCGGCCGGGTCGATATTCCTTCCCTGGATTGCACCGCTCAGTGATATTTCCTTCCGCCAGTCCACAATCAGATTTCCCTGCAAAGTCCCGCCCAGGAGCGTTCCTTCCACAGAAGTCGTTTTCGCCTGCCCGTCGTCTCCCCGGTAAGCGCCCGCGAGGCGCGCCCTTTGCCAAGCCTTTCCGTGGCCCGCTATGGCAAACTCTCCGCCATACTGCTTCGGGGTTCCTCTGAACGTCATTGTTCCGGAAAGGTTGCTGAGAAACGCCAGTTCGGAAGACAGATCGAGACTGGCGGCCTTTAAACGCATGTCCAGGATAGGCTCACGGGTGGTCAGCGCCACCGTCCCCCCCCCCGTGACCTGACCATGGCCTCCAGGCGCGGCAAGGCGAAGCTGCCGCAAGTTAAAGGCCTGTCTTGTCATTCCCAGCTCACCAGTCAATTCCAGAAGGTTTATTTTGCCGGCCCGGAGGGCGGCGGTGAACTTTCCCGCCAGTTGCTCGGGGTGACGTCCGGGAGACAAGCGGGTTTGCACGGATAGGCCGTCCATTCCCGCTACAGGGTTGGCCGGGGTCAAAGCCAAGTCAAGCCGGAGGGATGGCCGGGCGAAGCCGGCCACGACGCTGCCCCCTGCGCTGCCCAGGGGTGACTGGACGGCGAGATTGGGCAGGACGAAGAAGGCGTTCTGAAAGGACAGAGAGGAGGAGATGGCCGTGATGCGCACCGGCTGCTTATCGAGATGCCGGTAGGTCAGGTCATCCACCCGCAGGCGTTCGATTTTGCCGTGGAAAAGATTCACCACGCCGGGGACCCGTGGCCAGGCAAGATCCGGGGGAGTTTCCTCCGGGGTATTGTCTTGAATATGAACCCCGGCCAGGGTCAGTTCCTGGACGGCGACCGTGCTGGTTAAAAGAAAAAAGGGCCGCCAGTGGAAAGTGAGGCGCTCGATCTCGATTTGGAAAGGCGCCAGGGTTACATGGAGGTCGCTCAACTGCAGGCGGTCGCGTAACCGGCCTTCCACCTGCCCTGCGGAGATTTTAAACGCGGTGTGGCGGGAAAGCGAATCCAAGAGCCAGCGGGTCCCCTCCGCCGAGCCGGTGAGCCAGGCCATACCCCACACGCCGGCGCCGATAAGGGCCGCTGTCAGAAGGGCTACCAGCCAGTATATCAGCTTGCGGTTCACAACTCGAATCCCACGGTAAAGTGAACGTGAAAGTTCGGTTCCTCGACATTTACCTGGCGAGCCACATAGAAGTTCAAAGCGCCCACCGGGGTATAGTAATGCACGCCTACCCCCGCCCCCTGAAACAGGCTGATGGCAGTAAAAGAGTCAAAGGCGTTGCCGGCGTCATAAAAAATCGAGGTGCCCCAGAACTTGAAAAGGGCTCGCGTCAGTTCAACGCTCCCGACGAGGAGATGTTTTCCTCCCACTACCCGGCCGGTGGCATCCTTAGGACCCAGGGACTGGTAACTGTAGCCCCGCACACTTTGATCTCCGCCGGCAAAGAAGCGGAGCGAAGGCGGCAAATCGCTCAGCGGATCACTCAGCACCGTGATACCTGTGTTTGCCCGCAGATAGAGAGAAAGCTGCAAAGGCAGTGGCAACAGATAGCTTCCCCCGGAAATTGCCTGGAGTAAGCCCATGTCGGAACCGAGATACCGGTGTGTCCCGCGAATGTCGAAGCCGTAGTGGAAGCCCCGGCTGGGACGGGTCGGATTGTCATAGCGTCCGCCGGAAAAGCGCAGGCCGGGCAGCACCAGCCTTGCCTCCGACGAATCCTGAGCGCCGATGGTATATACTTCCCGCTGCAGCCTGATGTAGGCGGTCCCTGTTCTTCCATCGCCGAAGCTCCGGTTTCTGTTCAGTTCCAGGGAGACGAGCCTGCTCAGGTAGGTGGTGACATCCTGTTCCTGGAGATTTAACTGCAGCGATGTTGAACTCTTGAGATCGTTGGAATCCGGGATGATGTATCCCGTTGCCAGTCCTTTGAGATGCTCGGAGATAAAGAGATTGGTAAAGAATTCATGACCCCGGTCTCCGATATTAAGGTCGCGGTAGCGGGCGGTTAGTCTTGCGCCCGTGTCCGTGCCGTAACCGATTCCCTGGCGCAGGTTCCGGGTGGGACCGGGTTTCAAGTCCACCTCCACGGGGATCCGGTCCTCCCCGGCTGCCGGTTTTTCCGGGGTGATGCTAATTTCTTTGAAGCGCTCGGAGTTTATAAAATTGGACTGCGTTTCTCCAAGTCGGGTGTAGGAGAAAAAGTCCCCGGGTTTAAAGGCAAGATAACGCCTCAAGAATGTTTCGGGATAGTCGGGAGCGCCGGTGATTTTTACCCCGTCGAAAAAAAACCGCCCCCCTGTTTCCAAAACAAGCGCGATCCGGGCGGTAGCCTTGGGCTTATCGATATGGATCTCATGCACCGAAAAATCGGCTTCGAGGTACCCAAGGTCGTGCGCCTGGGTCAGGAGTTCTTCCTTGGCCTGCTCATAGCGTTGCTGCAGGAGGACGCTGCCCTTGGCCAGGGGGAAGACCGCCAGACGTTGTTTTAAGGCCGCCTCTGCAGAGCCGGGTCCCTGGAGGACCAGGTTCACCTCGGCCACTACTACCGGCACGCCTGTTGCTACATCGACCAGCAGCCGATATTTTTCCGGGCCAACCTCGGCCAGAGTGACCGTGACACGGGCATTATAATAGCCGAAGGGCTCCAGCGCCGTCCGGACCTTCTCCTCCGCCTGGTTCCGGAAACGTTCAAGCCACAAGCGGTCCACCTTTCCATTCTGCACCAACCCGTAGGGCAATGTCAGCATTTCCCTTACATTTTTCAGAACGTCATCAGTGAGGCCCGTCACGACTATCTCCAGGGGTTCGGCAGCTGGTGTTTCCGAAGCCAGGCAGATCAATAGCGATATGAGAACCAGGGCGGCCGCAAGCCGTCTGAGGCTAACCATTTCTTAATCCTCGTGTTCTTGATCCGGTGAAAAACGGTGGCCTAATTTCCCCGGCCGCGTCAATCGCCTTTAATTATAACATGTTTAAGATTAAGATGCCTATGAAATTTAGCCGCGGCAAGTATAGCAAAAAATTATGTTGACGGTTTCTTGCGCCTGTGGTTTGAATGGGCAATGAAAGGAAAGCAGATTCAACAGGCAACATGGCTCGCAGTTGACACGCCCGCCAAAGCCACGGCGGCAGCGGAGGATATCGGCAGCTCAAAGGTAATCGGGATAGATACAGAGTACGATTCCCTCCGCTACTTCCGGGAGAAACTCTGCCTGCTTCAGGTCAAGGCGGAGAAGAGTACCTATATCTTTGATCCCCTCGGCAACCTGGATATTGCTTTTCTCGGCGAGTATTTTGCTTCTCCCGTCCTCTGCAAGGTTATGCATGCGGGTGACAATGACATCCGCATCCTGAAGCGGGATTACGACTTCGTCTTTCAAAATATCTTCGATACTTATCGCGCCGCCTCCCTGCTGGGCTGTGACCGGCTGTCCCTCGTCAATGTCGTGAGAGAGTATCTGAGTGTGGAATTCGAGAAACAAAAAAGCATGCAGCGTTCGCGGTGGGATTTACGCCCCCTGAAGGAAGAGCAGTTGCATTATGCCGCCCTGGATACGGCTTACCTGCCGGAGTTGTATCTCCGGTTGCAGGATGAACTGGAGAAGGCGGGGTTGGCTGAGGAAGCGGTCAGGATTTTTGCCGATATGACCAAAGTCAGATGGCAGAAAAGGGAACTCGATAAGGAGGGCTATAAGAAGATTTCCCGGTACTACGCCTTGACCGATATCCAGAAGGAACGCCTGAAGCGCCTTTTCCGGTGGCGCTATGGGAAGGCTAAAGAGAGCAACCGGGCGGCTTTTATGATCTTATCGGATCAGGATCTAGTGCATCTTTCCGAAGTCGAGGCCGGTTCCATAACCGAACTCCTGGCCAGCGGGTTCTTGCCAGGTGGAAAACTTCAGCACTATGGCGCAGAACTCATGGAGTTATTGGGCGGTTGCCCGGCAGGCACGGAGCCCCGGTAAAGAGGAGGGCCCTGGTAAGGGGAAAGAGCGTCAGCCATCCTTCCCCTAAATTCGGGACCAGGTCCGCAAAGACGCTGCCATCCCGAAGGCATCATAATTGCTCAAGGGAGTATCCCTTGTCCTTCAATAGCTTGACGATGCCCTTGTTGCCGATGAGGTGGGCGGCGCCGACAACAACGAAGTAAGTGCCCGGCGCTTTCAGATAGCTTTCAATTACCGCGGCCATTTTCTTATTCCTGTTGAGAACCAATTTTTCATAAAGAGGGTAGAAGTCCTTGTCCGGCAAGGCGTCTCTTTCGAGAACCGCCGCCAGGCGCTTGACGTCTCCGGTTTTCCATGCCGCCACTATCTCCGCCGCTTCCCCGGTGAGGGTCTTCAATTCGTTTAGGGTATAAACCAAGAATTGTTCCTGCTCTGCCTCGTTCATACCGGAAAGGAGATCAATCTGCTGCTCCACGCTCTCCAGCTCCAGGATCTTTTTCTTTCCTGCGCCTTTTCCTAGAAAATACTTATCCACCCCGTATTCAGGGTCATATCCCGATTTGAGAAGCTCCAGCGCCTGCAGGGTCGATGCCAGGAACCAGGGTTTCTGTCTCTCGACAACTGCCAGGGGCAGGCCCAGCCGGTCGGTTTCCTCCTTGATAAGGGCCAGGGTCTTTCGGGAGACATGTTTTTCGAGGTTATCTTCACCGGAGTACAGGGCATTCTGCATAATTTTCTGGACATTGACTCCGCTTAAGTCATTGATGTTGGCTTCGACCGTCAGGCAGTCCGCTTTTGCAAAGGCATCTTCTATCGTTTTATTCAGAGGATAGGCGTCTTTATTTAAGGCGTGGACCGAGCCCATCAAAAACACGGTAACGCCCTTTGCCTGGAAGCGCCAAAGAAAATTATGGGTTGCGTCGGCATAAGCAAGGCTTGCAAAGGCAAAAAAAAGCAGTCCGATTAAACAGGTTCTGACCGTGTTCCTCATATCGGCCTCCTTGAAAAAGAGCGCTTTCCCTTTCCGGTGCGCCTCCATTCATCCACTGTTCACACCTCTTTATAAAAGATTATCTCGCACAAAATCAACGGCGTTTTTGAAGATGGCAAGCCCCGTGCCGGCGGCGGGCAGTTTTTCGCGGGTCCAGCGGGGGTGGTTGGTGTAGTGCTGATAGGCTTCCGGATGCGGCATGAGACCGAAAACGCGGCCCGTTTCGTCGCAGAGACCGGCAATGGCGTTTACCGAACCGTTGGGATTGGCGGGATAATCCAGGGCGACATCCTGATAATCGGCATGGCTGTACTGGAAGACAATGAGTTCCTGCTGGGAAATGGCCTGCAACGTCTCGGCATCGCGGGGCACAAGTTTTCCCTCGCCGTGGCGCACCGGCAGATAGATGCCGGGGATGCACCGCGTGAAGATGCAAGGCGAAGCGGGATTGCCGCGGAGGTAAACCCAGCGGTCCTCGAAGCGGCCCGAATCGTTCACCGTCAGCGTCACCAATTGTTCGTCGTACCTTCCGGCGAGGCCGGGCAGCATCCCCAGTTTAACCAGGAGCTGAAAACCGTTGCAGACGCCGAGGATCAGCTTTCCCTGGCCGATAAAACGGGCGAATTGTTCGTAGAGCCGCTCCCCGGTGCTGCGCACGGTCGCATGGAGGATGCGGTTGGCCCCGGCCTTGGCGGAGCCAAGATCGTCCCCGTCAAGAAAGCCGCCGGGAAGATTGAGGAAATGGTAAGCGTCGAGGCTTTTCTCACCGTAGAGCAGGGCGCTCATATGGACGATGTCCACCTCATCGGCCCCGGCGAGACGGCAGGCATGCGCCATTTCCATCTCGCAGTTGGTACCGTATCCCGTGATGACGATAGCCCGGACTTTCTTTGGCATTGCTGATTCCCTTAAAAGTTGAGCGGTTTCTGCCAGGCCGCTTTCAGTTCGCTTATTTCTTCCTCGATGATAACGCCGCCTTGGAGGCCGGTTATGGTTAATAAACCCGAGGCGAGCACCGTCCCTATCTGGGTCAGGGTGCAGCCGGAGAGTATTTCCTCAAAACCGGCCCGGTGTTCCGGGGGGATGGTAACAACGAAGCGGCTCTGGGATTCGGAAAAGAGCAGTGTGTCATCGCGGTCGATCCCCTTTGCCGGCACGCGGGCGAGGTCGATTTTCATCCCCAGGCCGCCGGCAAAGGCGGCCTCGGCAAGGGCCACGCCCAGGCCGCCATCGGAACAGTCGTGACAGGAGGCCACATAACCGGCCTGGATGGCCCGGTGCAAGGCCCCATAAAGCGCCCGGGCCTCTTTTATCCGGACTTGAGGCACGCTCGCGCCGATGGCGCCGTGCAGGGCGTACCATTCCGAGCCGCCCAGCTCCGCAAACGTCTCGCCCAGCACATAAACGAGATGCCCCGCTTCCTTGGCGTCCATAGTCACCGCCTTCCTTACATCGTCCATCTTGCCGATCACGGAAAAAAGGAGGGTAGGGGGAATGGAGATCTTCCTGTCGCCGATCTGGTAGTCGTTTTTCATGCTGTCCTTGCCGGAGATACAGGGCACGCCATAGGCCGTGGCGACGTCGTAAAGGGCCATGTTGGCGCGCACCAGTTGGGCGAGTTTATAATGGCCGTCGGGCGTCTTTTCCGACTGCACGGGATCGCACCAGCAGAAGTTGTCCAAACCGGCGATCCGGTCCGGAGGGCACCCCACGGCGACGGCGTTGCGCACGGCCTCGTCGATGGCGCAGGCCGCCATGTGGTAGGTGTCTATATCACCGTAGCGGGGGCAAATACCGTTGGCGATCACCACTCCGGCCAGGGAATCCAACACCGGCCTAAGCACCGCCGCATCGGCGGGACCGTCATTGGCTGCGCCCACGAGGGGTTTGATGACGCTTCCCCCCTGCACCTCGTGATCATATTGCCGGATGACCGCCTCCTTGCTGCAGATATTGAGCCGCCCCAGCATCTGTTTCAATGCCTTTCCCAGATCGGTTTCCGGCAATAGGGGTTCCTCGCGGTGCGGCGGCGCCCAGCGGGCCTGCAACCGGAGTTGGGGAACACCGTCATGGAGGAAATCCATGGATAGGTACGCCACCGTTTCCTCCCCATAACGCACATGGAACATCCCGGAATTCGTATATTTCCCCAGCACCGTGGCTTCCACGTCCATCTCCTGCGCCAGATCGAGGAAGGCCTCCGCCTTCCCGGGGTCAACGGCCACGGTCATACGCTCCTGGGACTCGGAGACCAGGATCTCCCAGGGATTCAGGCCGGGATACTTCAGGGGGGCCTTTTTCAGGTCGATTTCGCAGCCCCCGGCCAAAAGCGCCGTTTCGCCAACTGAGGAGGAGAGGCCGCCGGCGCCGTTGTCCGTAAGGGTGCGATAAAGACCGCGGTCCCGTGCGATCAGCAGAAAATCGGTCATCTTCTTCTGGGTTATCGGGTCGCCGATCTGGACAGCCGTTACCGGCGAGCCGGCGTGCAGTTCTTCCGACGAAAAAGTGGCCCCGTGGATGCCGTCCTTGCCGATGCGGCCGCCCGTCATGACGACCAGATCGCCGGGAAGGATGGTCTTGGTATGGGTCGGTTCACCATGGAGACAGGCGGGCATGATTCCCCCGGTGCCGCAATAAACCAGCGGCTTGCCCAGGTAGCGCTCGTCAAAGACGAGGCAGCCGTTAACGGTAGGAATGCCGCTCTTGTTGCCGCCGTGTTCCACCCCTTCCCGCACCCCTTCGTAAATCCGCCGGGGATGGAGCAGGCGCGGTGGCAGCGGCTGGTTATAGTCGGGTGGGGCAAAGCAGAAGACATCGGTATTGAAGATGAGCCTGGCTCCCCGGCCGGTGCCAAAGGGGTCCCGGTTGACGCCCACGATCCCCGTCAGGGCGCCGCCGTAAGGGTCCAGGGCGGAAGGAGAATTATGAGTCTCCACCTTAAAAACGAGATTATATTCGTTGTCGAATTTAATGACGCCCGCATTGTCAGTGAAGACGGAAAGGCACCAGTCCCGTTCTCCCAGGGCGGCCCTGATTTCCTGTGTCGCCCTCTTGATGTAGGTGGAAAAGAGGGAGTCGATGCGGAGTGTTTTGCCTGTTCCGTCCTCGTACTCGATCAGGCTGTTGAAGATCTTGTGCTTGCAGTGTTCGGACCAGGTCTGGGCCAGGCATTCCAGTTCCCCATCGGTAATCCTGGCATCCAGGCCGACCGCGATCCTGCCTTTCAATATATCTTCTCTTTTAAAGTAGTTGCGAATGGCGAGCATCTCCGGCAGATTCAATGCCAGGACCCGCTCGCGGCTGATGGCCAGGAGCGTTCCTTCGTCTACATCCAGATTGAGCGTCGCCGTTTGCGGCCGGTCAGACCCGGAGACGCGGGGCACATAAGAGGCCAAACCCCGTTTGTGGTCCCAGCTGCGGCCGTCAACGATTTCATAGTGTTCGATAAGTTCATTGGCCAGCAGGCTGGCGGCGATCTTCTCCGCCTCCGCCCGGCCGGGGAGGCCGGTGATGACGTATTGCCTTGAGGTATAGACGGGAGGCGTCACCTTTGTTTCTTTTCCCAACAGCAGGCCCAGGGCCTCACGAGCCGTTTTTCCCACATTGTCGGTAACGCCGGGACGGAAGCCCACCTCGATCAACCAGTCAAAATCCCTTGCCAACGGGCGGTTAACGGCAAATTCCTGGATAATGGGATCGGAGAAGGGACCGCCGGCCGCGGCATAGAGCTCGTCATTGGTAAGACCGTCCTCGATGGTGAAAACCTCTATAGTCTGCAAGGTTTGAACGGGGATATGGAGGTGTTCGATGATCCGGCGCCTGATCTTTTCCCCTAAGGCGTCCCTCACCCCTGCTTTAACCCCAATTTCTATCCGATCGGGCATGTGATTTTCTCCGGTCAACCCCCGTGAACAGGACCCCGCGACGCGGGATAAGTGCGCTAAAGAATTTGCTTCCCACGGGGTAGCAAATTCTAGCTAACGAATCAGTAATTTGTTTTCGCCTTCATAGCAAAGACCCGGCGATAAAGCAACCGGCTTGATGGGAAAGCAGATTTTCAGACACAGGCAGTACAAATTTTTGTTTTTACATTAGATTACTTATTTTTCTTGACAGGTGCTTATCCGATCTGTTATGGTCACGCCGTAAAACCGCAGATCAAAGATGAAATACAGATCATTTTAGCCCCGGGATACACTCGGGGCTTTTTTTTGCGGTAAACAGAAAGAGGAATTAATGGAATTTAAGACATTTGATTTTCACCCCGACGTCGCGGCCGGGGTAACGGTGGCGGGTTATATTACGCCCACACCGATTCAGGAGCAGGCCATTCCGGCCATCCTGAAGGGACGCGACGTTATGGGCCTGGCGCAGACGGGAACCGGCAAGACCGCGGCTTTTGTACTGCCGATACTCAACCGCCTGATGCAAGGCGGGCGCCGTGGCGTCCGGGCGCTCGTTATCGCGCCAACCCGCGAATTGGCGGAACAGACGCATATGGCAATCGGGGTGCTGGGGCAGAAGACGCGTCTTAAAAGCGTAACGATCTATGGAGGGGTGGGCTTCAATCCCCAGGTGGAAAAGCTCAGGCGGGGCGCGGAAATTATCGTGGCTTGTCCCGGCCGGCTCCTGGACCACCTAAATCAAGGTACGGTGGACCTCTCGCGGGTGGAAGTGCTCGTCCTGGACGAGGCCGATCATATGTTCGATATGGGTTTTCTGCCTGATATCAAGCGCATCCTGAAACATCTGCCCCAAAAGCGGCAGACGCTTCTCTTTTCGGCCACCATGCCGCAGGAGATCCGGCATCTGGCCGGCGAGGTCCTGCAGGAACCGGTTATCATCCAGGTGGGTGAAACTGCCCCGGCAGAGACGGTCAGCCACGCCATTTACCCCGTGGCTCCCCACTTGAAAACCCCGCTGCTTTTGGAGCTGTTGCAACATTCCGACACCAAATCCGTGCTGGTCTTTGCCCGCACCAAGCACCGCACCAAACGTCTGGCCGAACAGATCGTCAAGGCCGGTCATCGGGCGGCTTCCCTACAGGGCAATCTTTCCCAGGCGCAGCGTGATGCGGCGATGGGCGGTTTCCGCGCCGGCAAGTTCCGGATCCTCGTGGCGACGGATATTGCCGCCCGCGGGATTGATGTTACTCATATTTCCCATGTCATTAATTATGACATTCCCAACACGACGGATGCCTACATCCATCGGATCGGCCGGACCGGCCGCGCTACCCGGGGCGGCGATGCCTATACCCTGGTAACCGGTGAAGACAAGCCGATGGTGCGTGCGATCGAACGTGTCCTGGGCGCTCCCATCGAACGCCGTACCCTGGTGGGTTTTGATTACAGCCTGGCAGCGGTAGGCGGCGATCGCGAGTTTCTTCGGGAACCCCGTTCCGCGGGATCGGCGCGCCGGCCCAGTGGGGAAAGAAAAGAAGGCCGGCCCGGAGGCTATGCGCCCCGGCCCAATGCCTCGGGAGCAAGGAAAGCGCCGGGAAAAACGTTAGAGAAGTTCGGTCAGAAATCAGGCCCGCTACAACGCCGCCGCCGCTTTTCTTAGGGCCCCGATGCCAAAGGAAGACGAGACAGTTATCTCCTGATGGGGTCTTAGGAGGCTGGCGCCTTGAGTTCCTCCTGGAGCCATTGGAGGTAAGCGTCGCTGCCGGCGGAGAGGGGCGTGGCGATGATTTCCGGCGTTTCATAGGGATGGAGTGCCTCGATATTCTTTGCCACTTCCTCAAAAAGATCGGACCGGCTTTTGATCAGGCACTGCCATTCCTCCGCCTGTTCGATCCGACCCTGCCATCGGTACAAACTCGTAATTGGTCCTATAATCTGCACGCAGGCGGCTAATCTTCTCTCGATCAGGACGCCGGCAATCCTTGTGGCATCTTCCCATCTGGCGGTGGTCGTGGTTACCTGGATGTAAGTATTCATACCCTGCCCTTATTGAAGTTGTGATAGATCAGGTCCCCTGCCTCCCTACTAGACCATGGCATACATCATGATGGCCGCCGCCTGGGGGAGGCTGAGCGATTCCGCGCCTCCCGTACCGGGGATCCTCCACCTTTCTTCGGCCAGTTCCAGCAACTCTTCCGGCAGTCCGTAACTTTCGCTGCCCAGGAGGAGCGCCGCCGGCCGCGCACAGGGATGCGGGGTCTTTCCCCGTTTCGCATCGCCGGCGATTAATAAAAAGCGTTTTTTAAGCGCCGGGAGCAGGATCGCAAAATCCAAATCAGGGACGACGGTCAGATGGAAGAGGCTTCCCATGGAGGTTCTCACCACCTTGGGGTTGGTGAAGTCCACCGAATCGCTGCTCAGCGCTATCGCCCCGAATCCGAACCAGTGGGCGGTGCGTATCAGGGCGCCCAGGTTATTAGGATTGCTTATCCGGAAGGCCAGGACGATATGTCCCGTTTCCGGCCAAGCCTGCACATCACGGCCCGGAAGTGCGGCCACGGCCATGATCCCTTCGGGGTTCTTATCCTGGCTGATTTGGTCCCACTCCCGCGCCGTCAAAGAATAAAGGGCCGCATCAGGAGGGGCGGCGGCCAGGAAGCGCCGCAGCCTGGCCGCCTTATCTTCCCTTACGAGAATCGCAGCAACCGGCCAGGAACTATTGAACAACTCCCTCACAACCTTGCTCCCCTCCGCCAGGAGGAGGCCTTCCCGGAGGCGCACCTTGGTTTCTTTCAGCGCCTTCCATAATTTAAATTGGGCGCGCGTGGGTCTTGCCAATATCACCTGTCTCGCTCCCTCAATCGGGTAAAGGTTTTTTGATTAGGGAGGCCAGCGTTCCCACTGCCAGGCAGAGGATAATGACGGCCAGTGACCATTGCACGGGTACATGGACATAGTTCGAAAGGAGCATTTTTACCCCACTAGGCGAGCCAGAAAACGATATTATCCTTCATTTAAGTCCGACGCCTTTTGCGCAGAAGAATTATACCCGCCCCCGTCAGGATCATAGCCATGCAGAGAAGCTGCCCCATGCTCAGGGCTTGCCAGACAAAGCCCAGTTGCTGGTCCGGTTCCCGGTAAAACTCGATGAAAAAGCGGATCGTGCCGTAGCCGATGATGTAAAGCGCCAGTTGTAAGCCCGCAAAAGGTCTCTTCTTTCTTAAAATCCAGAGAAAAACAAACAGGACGATTCCTTCGAAAAAAGCCTCGTAGAGCTGGGAAGCGTGGCGCAGTTCGTGGCTGGGGTCAAGGGGGAAATACATGCCCCAGGGGACGGTGGTTGCCCGCCCGAAAAGCTCGCCGTTTATGAAGTTGCCGAGGCGGCCAAAGGTGTATCCCAAGGGAAAGGCGGGGCTGAAAAGGTCGGCCAGGTTCCAGAAATTTATCCTCCTTTTATGGCAGAAGATCAAGGCGGCGATCACGATGCCGATGACCCCGCCATGATAGGACATGCCGCTGATGCCTACAAAATGGATCCCATGAGAGAAATCCAGGGGCAGGATGATTTCCAGGGGGTGGCGCAAGTAGTATCCAAAGTTGTAAAAAAGGGCGTACCCAAGGCGAGCCCCGCCGATCAACCCCAGAATGCCCCAGAGGAAAAAGTCCTGGATCGTCTCGAGGTTGTAAGCGAAGTCTTCGTTTTTAAGACGATAGGAGACAAGGATGTAGGTCAGGGAAAAGGCGACTAAATACATCAAGCTATAATAGCGCAGTTGAAAAGAACCGAGCGTGATGAGATTGGGACTTAGATGGTAAGGCAGATGTTGCCAGGCGTCGATCAGGTTATTCATATTCTCCTCGGGGCTTATTTAAAGGGAAAGACTTTTATCCAACCTGTCAGTAAGCCTCTCCTTTCAGTTCGTCCACGTAAAGCTGGGCGGAAAAGGCAGCCGTGGCCCCGTCGCCACAGGCGGTGATTACCTGGCGGAGCAGTTTGCCGGTGCAGTCGCCGCCGGCAAAGACACCTTTGGCCGAGGTCTGCATCCGGGCATCCGTGATTATATAGCCGTTTCGATCAAGTTCCACGCTCCCCTGGAACAACTCCGTGTTGGGGGAAATACCGATGAAAACGAACACCCCGTCGGTAGGAATATTGCTGATCTCCCCGGTGCGGAGATCCTTTACCCTTACCCCCTGGACGAAATCCGTGCCGGAGATTTCCTCCACGACGGCATCCAGGATAAACCGGATCTTGCTTTCGGTAAAGCACTTCTCCTGCAGGACTTTTGCTGCGCGCATGCGACCGCGACGATGGATGATCGTAACACGGGCGGCATAGCGGGTGAGAAAAATAGCCTCCTGAAGCGCCGTATCCCCGCCGCCGATCACGATCACCTCCTTGTTCCGGTAAAAGGGGCCGTCGCAGGTGGCGCAGTATGACACGCCCCGGCCGATAAAGGTCTCTTCTCCCGGGACACCGATCTTGCGCCAGGTCGCTCCCGTGGCCGCGATTATGGAAATGGCATGGTAATCGCTGCCCGCCGTTACCTTCCAGACCTCCAGGCCGTTACGCTGCTCCCGGGCAAGGGAGGTAACGTCGGCCGCAATTATTTCCGTCCCGAACTTTTCCGCCTGTTTGCGGAAAAGCTGAACGAGTTCATAGCCATTTATCCCCTCCGGCATCCCCGGAAAATTCTCCATCAAATCCGTTGTGGTGATCTGGCTTACTGTCGTCGCGCCCTCGATCAGCAGGGTCTTGAGATTGGCCCGGGCGGTGTAAAGGCCCGCCGTGAGGCCTGCCGGTCCGCCGCCGATGATGATCGTATCGTATATGCCGTCGGTTTCTTGCTGCAATTATCTCTCCCCTCTCCCGTGATAACGTTTCTTTTCCAACTGGGGGAGTCTAAGGAAAAGTAGCTGGCCTGTCAAGAAAAAGGGTGCTTCTGGAGAAACCCGTGATCTTGCCATGATAAACATTGCCGCATAAGGCTTGTTTTTTCCAGGATCGGCATCCCCGGCGCTTTTTCCACTTGTGTGATCATTTTCACTTACCCAAAGTTATTGTTCCTGTGGATTTACCAAATGATATGCTTTATAATGCTGAGCAAAAGATCCTTATTGCTTTTCGGCGAGGAGGAAAATTATGAAAGCACATCATAAAGTGATAAATGCCATTTTCTTTTCGTTTTTCCTGCTTCTTTTAGATAATCCTTGCGCAAATGCCGCCGTTACCGCCGCGCCCGCCGGCTTAACGGCCCTGGCCGGCAACGGCGAGATCAGCCTTACCTGGAACAACCTGGACGGGGCAACCAGCTACATCCTTTACAGGAGTCAAACAAGCGCCGGACCCTACAGTTTCGTTGCCTGGACCGGGGGAACCGGCCAAACCGACCGGGGACTCTCCAATGGCCAGGCTTACTATTATGTGGTAACCGCCCTCAATGCCGATGGGCAAAGCCCCTATTCGGCTGAGGTCAGTGAAATACCTACGCTGACTGTCCTTCCGGCCCCGTCCGGCCTTAAGGCAATCCCCGGCAACGGGGAGACATCGCTGACCTGGAATGCCGTTACCTCGGCCGTCTCCTACAACGTCTACCGTGCCACGTCGCCCGGCGGGCCCTATACACAACTTACCCCGACGGCGCCCGGACTGAGCTTTACGGACCGCGGCCTGGTCAATGGAACCGCCTATTATTATGTCGTGCAGACCCAGAGCACCAATAAGGGCGCCTATTCCGAAGAGGTGATCGCCGCCCCTTCCGCCCTCCTGCCTCTGGCGCCTGCGGTTTTCACGGCGGCGCCGGGCAGTACCTGGGCCGACCTCTCCTGGACGGCCTCGGACGGCGCCACGAGTTATGTTGTTTACCGGGGAACGAACAAAGGCGGTCCCTACGATTTTGCAGCCACCAGGCCCAATACCACCGCTTACGAAGATATGAACCTCTCCAACGGCACTACGTACTACTACGTCGTGGCGGCGGTGAATGCCAAGGGCCAGGGGGCCTTCTCCCCGGAGGCCATTGCTGCCGTTTCTGCCAACAAGAAACCCCATGCCGCCATCCTGAAGGCCGCCTTCTTTGCCGGCAGCGCTCACGTTTATCTTTCCTGGGACCCCGCCGCCGGCGCGACGTCCTATGCCGTGCTGAAAGCTTCTGCCTCCGGCGGCCCTTATGAAATCGTGACCACGCAAACCTCGACGGGTTACGATGACAGCAATGTGATTAACGGCACCACCTACTACTATGTAGTTGATACGCACAATGCCAGCGCTACCGTCGCCCGTTCGAACGAGGTCGCCAAGACGCCTGTTGCGCTCTGGCAGGCGCCGGCGCCGGTAAATGTCGCGGTTATCCCCGGCAATACCCAGGCCACCGTCACCTGGGACCCCGTACCGGGCGTCACTCAATATTATGTTGAGGCGGCTACGTCTCCCGGAGGGCAGCTTGTGGCGTGGGCGGGCAATTCGTATGGTCCCGGAGTGACGGTGCAGGGATTGACCGATGGAATAATGCATTATTTCCGGATCCAGGCTTTAGGTTCTAGTTGGTCGGCTTTTTCCACGAATGGGAGCACCACGCCGACGTACACATTGCCGCTGGCACCGACAAACTTAAATGTCCAAGTGGTAGGTAACAGACAGCTCAGTTTAACCTGGACGGCCGTGGAGGGCGCCACGAGTTATGCTATTTATCGATGGACGGAGGGAGCCGCCTGGCCATCCCTCCCTGTGGGCACGGCCACAGGAACCCTCTTTAACGATACCGAACTCGTCAACGGGACGCGCTACTATTATGCCGTCGCCGCGGTAAATGAAAGCGGCAGCGGGGCGTGGTCCTCGGAAACTTACGGTACGCCAAATGCCATATCGGTACCGGCGCCGGTAAACGTGGGGGTTATCCCCGGTAATACCCAGGCGACCGTTACATGGGACCTCGTGGCGGGGGCTACCCAATATTTCGTCACTGTCGCTGATTCTCCGGGAGGGCCATATATTTCAGGAGGAGGGGCTTCGAGCCCTGGGCTTACGTTCCAGGGGCTGACTAACGCTCCCACGCATTATTATTTCCGGGTGCAGGCCCTTGGCACTGGCAATCAGTGGTCCGCCTTTTCTGCCGAGGCAAGCGCCACGCTGGATCCGTCATTGCCCCTGGCGCCGACTGGCTTAAACGTTCAACCCGGCAACACCCAGCTTAGTTTAACATGGGTGGCTGTGGACGGCGCCACGAGTTACAATATATATCGAAGAACGGAGGAAGCCACCTGGCCGACGGCCCCCTTAGCCACCGTCACGGGAACCCTCTATAACGACAGGGGGCTGATGAACGGCACAAGATATTATTATGCCGTGGCCGCCGTAAATGAAAGCGGCAGGGGGGCGTTGTCTAATGAAACGTACGGCATGCCGACAGCCCGTAGTGTACCGGCGCCCGTAAATGTCGCGGTCTTTCCCGGCTATACCCAAATAACCGTCACCTGGGATGCCATGCCGGGTGTCACGTCATATTACGTTACCCTGTCTAACTCTCCGGGGGGGAGCTATGTGACGGGGGGGCCCACGCAGAGCCCGAGCTTTACGCAGCCAGGACTCACCAACGACACAACGTACTATTTCCGGGTCCAGGCCCTTGGCAGCAGCGGTTGGTCGGCCTTTTCCGCCGAGACAAGCGCTACCCCTGCGGTATCTTGGCCCCTGGCGCCGACGAATTTAGGCATCATTCCTGGCAATGCACAAATCAGCATCACCTGGCAGGACGTGACTGGCGCCACGAGTTATCATGTCTACCGGCGTGCCGAGGGAAGTTCCTGGCCAGCGGAACCCGTTGGTACAGTCACGGGGACTCTTTTTAACGACACGGGGCTCGCCAACGGGTCCAGATACTATTATGCCGTAGCCGCGGTGAAGGGAGGCAATAGCGGGGCGTGGTCTAACGAAACGTACGGCACACCTACCGCCGATGCTGTCTCCGCGCCGGTAAATGTGGCCGCGACGCCGGCCAATTACCAGGCGACCGTCACCTGGAGTCCCTTGACGGGAGCAACTTCCTATTATGTAACGGTTGCCACGTCCGCCGGGGGACCGGCCATTACCGGCAACTCGACAACGGAGTCCCTTTATGTCGTCACCGGCCTAACGAATGGCCAGCCTTATTATTTCCGGGTGCAGGCCATTGGCAGCGGCAATCAGTGGTCAGCCTACTCCACGGAGGTGAGCGCCGTACCGAACCCGGCGGCCAATATCGGCAACATTACCGGCCAGGTGGCGGTGAACATTGCCGGCTACAGCAACCTCGGTGTCCGCAATGCCGCAGTAACGCTTCAGGGAACCGCTTATACGACAACGACGGACGGCAATGGGAAATTTACCCTGATCAATGTCCCCTACGGCAATTATACGATGATCGTTTCGGCCCCCGGCATGGATACGCAGACACAGGCCATCTCCCTAGCAAACCCCGGCCAATCGGCCACCATCCCGCCGCTGGTCGTCTCCCAACCGCCGCCGCCGCCACCGGGGGTCAAGGGTGATGTCAACGACGACAAGCACGTAGGAATAGATGATGCCCTTTATATTCTGCAAATGCTGACCGACTTGAGAGAGTAAAGCGATGGCTTGAGATGGGAGGGGGAGAGAAGCAATCATACCCGAATAAAAAAGAAGGTGAAAACCACTAAAGCAGGGGAGACAAGGTGCCCTATTACCAGGTTTTCACCTTCATGGTCTTGCCGTCGAGGATGATTCCCTGCTTCCCGGCATTAAGGAACTGTATCTTAAGTCTTTTCACCTCCATCTTCGCCTCCGTCCCCCCTCCCCCCAAGGTGTCTCGTCCGCCCCCTCCTGCTATTTTCGGAGGAGAGCCAATGAAGCCTCATGACCTTTGCTGAAGGGCATAAATTTGTTTGTGCTGTAATATTTCACCCGGCACTACCTGCCGACACCCCGCATTCCACCTGATCTAAATCTATTGACAAAGAAAAATATTTTAAATATTTAGCAGCTTCCCGTTTATTGGGAATATTGAATGAGAGGGGTCCTTATAAAGAGCATTTTATAAAAGGAGGTTCTAATATGTCCAAAGTTGTCATAGTGGGTGGCGGCGTGGCTGGCTGTGGGGCCGCCTTGGCAGCGGCAAAGGCCGGTGCCAAGGTTACTCTCCTGGAGAGGACGGATATGCTTTTCGGAGTGGCCGTGAGTGCCGGAGAGACTAACGGCAATGGGAATTTTGTTGCCAACCATGAGCTCAGGTTCCTGGGGGTAGGGGAACTCTCGGATGCCCTCCTTTCAATAAAACTGCACGACGGCGTCCAATTCCCGGATTCCAGCCGGCATGTCTTCATTTTTAATTCCGGGTTGGCTGAGCCCCTGCTAAAAAGGATTGTCAAGAAAGCCGGCATAGAGGTGTTGCTGGAGACCCGTGCCATGGATGTAAAAAAGGAAGATGGGCAAATTCTGGCGGTGAAGCTGGCGGATGGCAGGATGGTGGAAGGCGATGCCTTTGTGGACTGCACCGGGGGGCATGGAGGTATCAGTGTCTGCGTGAGATACGGCAAGGGTTGCGTGATGTGCAATGCCAAGTGCCCTTCCTTTGGGGACCGGATCGGCATGGTGGAGAAAGCCGGCGGCAAGGTCTATGACATGCGCAGACCGGATGGGATGCGCGGGCAGGTAGGTAAAGCTATCACGGTATTTAAAGACACCCTTGCTCCCAAACTCAAGGCCAGACTGGAGAGGGAAGGCCTGCTCAAGATTCCCCTTCCCAGTGAGATGGTTGACTATTCGAAACACGCCTTAATGGGTGGTCTCCGCACCAAAGACTTCCTCTCGAACCTGATCTTGACCGATATTGGTCCCGTCGCCAAACTGTCCGGCCTTGGGTACATGCGGCAGGAGGAATTGAGGCAGGTGCCTGGTTTTGAGAACGTTTCGGTAGAGAGTCCGCAAGCAAGCAGGTACAATCATATTTCTAGCGTGGCCATCGCCTTCCGGGACAGCACCATGCGGGTAAAGGGCTTTGAGAACCTCTTCTGCGGCGGTGAGAAAGCCGGCCACAGTAGCGTCGAGGGGGCAATGATAAGCGGCATTCTGGCGGGGCACAATGCGGCCAGGAACGCTTTCAATTTGGAGCCGCTGGTGCTTCCCGTGAGCATGGCTATGGGCGACTTCTTTGCTTATACGACCGAACAGTACAAGACAGTGGCGGGAAGGAACAGGAGCTACCACATGGGTTTTGGGGAATACTGGGAAAGGATGCAGCAGACGGGTCTCTACACCGACGATGTAAAGAAGATCAAGCGCCGCGTCAAAGAAGCAGGCCTGCTTGGCGCCTTTTCACAAAAAATGTCTTGAGGAAGTTCGTTAGCGTGCTTAATCCGCTTATAGTTGTTGGGAGGACATGGTGAGTAGCTATGCCACCGTTGGTAAAGGCTTGCCCCGCGTGGGTGGGGTCGAACAAGTAACGGGAGAGGAAACTTTTTGTGCCGACATATTTCTGAAGGGGATGCTTCATGCGAAGATCCTGCGCAGTCCCCATCCCCATGCCCGGATACTGAACATCGATACGAGCAGGGCAGAGAAATTACCCGGCGTACCCGCCATTGTAAATGCCATTTACCAGGCCACCGGGATAAGAATCAAAGAAGTTCCCGTTAATCCCGAGGAAATTCTGAAGGGTTTAGAAGGGCGGGAAAATTAAGCAACACTTCAAGATAAAATCACCTCCGCGATCATTGGCGGTACAAATTAAAAGCACCAGTTCCACGCCGGTAACTAGGCCAGGCCTGAGTGAAGAATAGGGAATTCGATGGCAGATGACACTAGGACAAATACTTCTGGACCGAGGTCTTACGGAATCAAACCCATCATCCAGTCCCTACGCTCCAGAAACTACCGGCTCTTTTTTGCGGGTCAAAGCGTTTCCCTGATCGGCACATGGATGCAGCAAGTTGCCATGAGATGGCTTGTGTACCGTCTCACCGGTTCTGCCTTTCTGCTCGGCGTTATCGGTTTTACCAGCCAAATTTTCACTTTTTTACTCGCTCCCTTCGCCGGGGTCCTGGCGGATCGCTGGAACCGGCGGCCTCTCCTAATTATAACTCAGGGCCTTGCCCTGCTGCAGGCCGCTTTACTGGCAGCTGCGGTCCTCACCGGGGTCGTTCAGGTATGGCACATTATCGTGCTGAGCCTGCTCCTCGGCGCCGTCAATGCCTTCGATATTCCCATAAGGCAGTCCTTTGTCGTGGAGATGATCGATGACCGTAAGTACCTTGGCAACGCGATCGCCCTGAATTCTTCGATGGTGCAAGTTGCCCGGCTTCTCGGACCTTCCATTGCCGGGCTCCTGGTCGTTTCCTTCGGAGAAGGTCTCTGCTTTGTCCTCAACGGTTTCAGCTACCTGGCAGTATTGCTGGCGCTTGTTGCCATGAAACTTGCCCCCAGCTCTCACTCGATAAAGCAGCGGCGTCACGTCTTGCAGGAGCTTAAAGAAGGATTCAAATACGCTTTTGGCTTCGGGCCAATCAGGAGCCTCCTGATGCTGGTTGCCTTGACGGGCCTGATGGAGACGCTATACGTGGTGCTGGTTCCCGTCTTTGCCAAGGAAGTTCTTCACGGGGGCGCTAACACTTTTGGTTTCCTGATGGCGGCAATTGGTTGCGGGGCATTAATCGGTACCTATACCCTCGCTTCCCGCAAGAGTGTCGTCGGACTCGGCAGCATGATGGTTCTATCATCGTTTTTGTTCGGGGGTGGGATCGCCATTTTTGCCCTTTCGAGCAATCTTCTCCTCTCCCTCGTTTCTTTGGTAGTGTCCGGTTTCGGGGCTATGATCCTTGTCGCCGCCTGTAATACGATTCTGCAAACCATTCTGGAGGAAGACAAGCGGGGGCGGGTCATGAGTTTATTCACCATGTCGTTTATGGGGATGGCGCCGTTCGGAAGTTTCACGGCCGGGGTAATGTCCGGCGTTATCGGCCCCAAAAATACGGTGCTGTTCGGTGCCCTTTGTTGTCTCGGCGGCGGGCTGATCTTTGCCCGGCATCTCCCGCAAATCAGGGAGGCGATCCGTCCAATTTACGTCAAGATGGGGATAGTTAAGGAAGGGACGTTGTAATAATCATAGAATGCGCCTTTTATTGGCGTTAAAAAAATTTAAAGGGGGAAAGGGTATGAACAAAGGTGATTTGATTATCGGGGTGGCAAGAGTTGCCGGCAGGAAGAAAGCAGCTGAAAGAGCAGACAGCTGTGCCCCGGAGGCGGCTGCGAAAAAAGGCAAGGTTTTGGGGTGGAAAGTCGCCCTGGCCGCAGTGGTCGCTGCGCTTAATTTTAGCGCCCTGGCCTTTGCCGCAGCTGCTCCCGGCGCTGCGGAATGGGAAAGCACCCTTGCCGCCGCCAGGAAAGAAGGCAAGGTAGTGATCTCCGGACCGGCTGGGGCAGACGTGCGGGATGCCCTTACGGAGGGGTTTCAGAAGAAGTATCCCGGTATCCAGGTGGAATACGATGGCAGCTCGACCCGCGAGTTTGCCACCCGCCTCGCTGCTGAGCGGAAGGCAGGACAATACCTCTGGGATGTGTTTATCCACGGCGCCCCGGAACCGGTAATTGCCATGGGCGCGCTCGATCCCTTGGAGCCGGCCTTGATTTTGCCGGATATCAAGAATTCCAAAACATGGCGCGGCGGAAAGATTGATTTTCTCGATCCTGGAAAAACAATAATGGTGATGACTCCCTTCCAGAGGGGCACAATTTTCTACAATACCAAGCTCGTCAATGCGAAAGAGTTCAAATCGTACAAGGATCTGCTCGATCCCAAGTGGAAGGGGAAGATCGTGGCGGACGATCCGCGCCGGACCGGGCCCGGGCAGGCGACTTTCACGTTATTTTTTCTCCATCCGGAGCTGGGCCCGGATTTCATTCGTGCGCTGAGCAAGCAGCAGTTGACTATCTTTCGGGACTACGGGCAGGAGGTGGATGCCGTTGCTCAAGGCAAGTATCCGGTCCTTCTCGGTACGGCGGACTTTGCCGCGATCAGCAAGATGGCACAAGGAGTGCCGATTGCTATCGTAGACCCCAGGCAGCTCAAAGAGGGAAGCGACGTGAGCCCGGCCAACGGAGACCTCGGGTTGTTTAACCGCGCGCCCCATCCCAATGCGGCCAAGGTCTTCATCAATTGGCTGCTGTCGAAAGAAGGCCAGGAGCTCTTTGCCCGCGTCAACGGCTACGTCAGTTCCCGGTTGGACGTGCCGGCCGATCATGTGCCCGCCTGGCGGGTGCCGCAACCAGGCGCGATCAAGACCTACGTAAAGTCGGCCCTGGATGCGAAAGGCGATTTAGAGGTGTTGCTGAAAGAGGTATTTGGCAAGTGATAAGATGAAGCGGGGGCGCCCCCTGTGAAGGGCCTCCTCGCCAATCTCCGATTATAAAAAGGAGTTTAATGCCATGTCTAAAGTCATCGTAGTTGGTGGGGGTCTGGCTGGCTGTGGGGCGGCCCTGGCTGCCGTAAAGGCCGGCGCCCGGGTTACGCTCATCGAGAGGACCGATATGCTGATCGGGGTTGCGACGAGGGCTGGATCAGCTAACGGCAACGGGCAGTTTGTCGCCAACCATGAACTCCGGTTCCTGGGGGCGGGGGAACTCCCCGATGCTCTTCACTCCATAAGGCTGCACGACGGCGTCGAATTTCCGGATTCAGGCCGTCATGTCTTCATCTTCAATACCAGTCTGGCGGAGCCCCTGATAAAAAGGATTGTTCAGGAAGCCAGGATCGAGGTGTTGTTGGAGAGCCGCGCTGTGGATGTCAAAAAGGAAGAGGGGCGGATTCTGGCGGTGAAGCTGGCGGATGGCAGGATGGTGGCAGGCGACGCTTTTGTGGACTGCACCGCGGGCTATGGGGGCATCGGCATTTGCAGACGATATGGCAAGGGCTGCGTGATGTGTCAGGTCAAATGCCCTGCCTTCGGGGACAGGGTCGGCATGGTGGAGAAAGCCGGCGGCAAGGTCTACGATATGCGCAGGCCGGATGGTACGCGCGGGCAGGTAGGCAGGGCTGTCTCCTTATTCAAAGATACCCTTGCTCCGGAACTCAAGGCGCGGCTGGAAAGGGAAGGGCTGCTCAAGATTCCCCTTCCCAGCAAGATGGTTGATTATTCCAAACATGGCTTGATGGGTGGTCTCCGCACCAAGGACTTCCTGAAGAACCTGATTATGAGCGATACTGGGCCGGTCGCGAAATTGCACGGCATCGGCTACATACTGCAGGAGGAGTTGAGGCAGGTGCCGGGTTTTGAAAATGTGGAGATAGAGAATCCGCGGGTAAGCAGGTATAACCACATTTCGAACGTGGCCATCGCCTTCAGGGACAACGCCATGCAGGTAAAGGGCGTTGAGAATCTCTTTTGCGGCGGGGAGAAAGCCGGCCACGGCAGCGTCGAGGGTGCCATAACAAGCGGCACCCTGGCGGGACACAACGCGGCCAGAAACGCTTTCCTGCGGGAACCGCTGGTGCTCCCCGCGAACACGGCTCTGGGCGACTTCTTTGCTTATACTACCGAGCAATTCAAGACGGCGGCGGGAAGAAATGAAGGATACTTCATGGGCTTCGGGGGATACTGGCAAAGGATGCTGCAGACGGGTCTATATACCGATGATGTAAAGAAGATCGGGCGCCGCGTGGAAGAAGCGGGTATGCTTGGCATCCTGGCGAAGAAACTATCCTAACGAGTATTTCCCCGGAGGACAAGCCAGGAATAGTGTGATCTCGCAGGGTCGGCAGGGAGTTCTCGCAAATTCGCTTTTTTAAAGCTTGCTCCTGAGCATTGCCGAAGAAAAAGTTTGCTGCGGGGCGATCAGGCGTCCCACCAGTTCCGCAATCAGGGCGGCGGGCGGCCGGTCGCGGAAGATGCCGTATTGGGGACCGGCGGCGGGATCCAGGCCCCGGAGAAAAACGTAATATATGCCGCCGAAGTGCCGCTCATACCGGTAGTCGGGCAGGCGGGCGGCCAGATACTGATGGAGCGCCAGGGTGTAGAGATGGTACTGGAGGTAATAAGCGCCCTCCGCCATGGCGCGCGCCAGCCCGTCCGGGGCGTAATCCCCGAGTTCCCGGCCCAGAAAGTTGGACTTCCAGTCCAGTAGATAATATCGGCCGTCGTGCCAAAAGACCATGTCCATGAAGCCTTTCATGAAGCCCCGGAGGGGACTGAAATGGAGACGTTCCTTTGCGGCTAAGAGATCCGGGGCCGGTTGTCCCGTTCCGGGCTGGGAAAGCGAAATTCCGGTCTGACCGAAGAGGCCGCCGAGGTCGGCCGGGGTCAGAGGCTGCAGGGGGAAATAAAATTCCAACTCGTTCAAACGGGCGGCGTTGGCAACAGCGGCCAGGGTAAAGGGCTGGCTTGGCGAATCCGGATCTGCAAAGGGCAAAAAAGGGACGGTGACGACCTTTTTCAGCAGGTCCATGAGCACGTCTTCCCAGCGGGAGGCAAAACCGTGGCTTGCTAATTTTCCTGAGACCAGCGAACTCAGCTCCCCTTTCCGCTCTTCCTGAAAATCCAGGTGTTGCAGGATGTCATGCAGCAGTGTGCCCGCCGCGGCGCCGCGGGGAAAGGAGAAGATATCTTCCGCCCCGGTCGGGGCGCGCAGGGATTTCTCACCGGGCAGGCCGGACGCCTCGCTGTTGTCGGCGGCGCTAGCGTCGTCTGTCGTTAATGATCCGTCATAATCGGGGAATTCCGCGGCCTGAGGTTGGTCCGCAACCAGGGAGGAGTAGCTGACGATGCGCCAGGAACGATCGATCTTGCCGGTAAAATCCTTAAAGGCCAGGTGGCTTTTTTCCTCGGGCCGTAAGGACTGGATTACCTCCAACTCGGCCGGGATTTCCCGGAGGTCGATATTGCCCCCGGCCTGGTTGGCGATCTCGGCCAGACGATTGTACATAAGCGTATCGTCCAGTTTTTCATAGTTGGCGGCAAGGGCTGCCGTCAACGCCGCCTCGTTTCCCGGGCTGGCGGTTCCGGGCCCGTCATGGAAAAGGTAAGCCGGCGCCGACGTTTCGGCCTGGCGGAACCGGCCCCAGACGAAGTAACAGCGGTGCCTGGCCCTGGTCAGCGCCACGTAGAGGAGGCGCAGGTTTTCGGCCAGCAGTTCCCGTTCGGCAAGGGAGCGGTGCCGGGCCGCGTCAGGGGAACCGAGATCGAAGACGATCTGCCCGGCTGAGGCGGCATCGTGAAAGGGAAAGGCATCACCCCGGACCTCCGCTCCTTCCCAGGTAAAGGGACAGAAGACGACGGGATATTCCAGGCCCTTGCTTTGATGCACCGTCACGATCTGGACGGCCCGGCTATCGCTCTCCAGGCGGAGCTGATGCTCGTCCAGACGCGGTGTGGTCGGGTCCCGCTGCTGTGCCAGCCATTTCACCAGACCCGCCGCCCCAAGCCTTCCTTCGTCGCCTGCCTGCAGCAGTAATTCCGCCAGATGGAGGAGGTTCGTCACGCGCCGCTCGCCGTCGGGGAAGGCCAATAGCCTTGGCTTGATCTCCTCCCCGGCCAAAAGGGCCGTAAACATGCTCATGAAACCCGTTTCCCGCCAGAGGCGGTGATAAAAACCGAACTTTTCCAGCCAGGTGCCCCAGTCCCTTTCCTCCCGGTTAAGGCGCCCCATTTCCGCAACTCCCACTCCAAAAATATCCGTCAAGAGCGCCGCCCGGACGAGTCCCTCCTCCTCGGGCCGGGCCAGGCCCCGCAAGATCCTTTCCAGCTCTTCCGCTTCACCGGTATCAAAGATATTGCCCGCCTTTTGCAAGACGGCAGGGATGTTAAGCTGCCGCAGAGCTTCCTGGATGAGCCGGGCTTCCCGGTGCTGCCGCACCAGGACGGCAATATCTCCCGCTTCCAGGGGGTTGTCCCCGATCATTGCCTCGCCCCGGCTGGCCAGCGTGAGCAGCCGCGCCGTTTCCCCGGCAACGGCGTGGGCGATGATTCTGCGGGCCCGGCCTTTGGGGAGCGGCTTGCCGGGTTCCCCGTACTTTTCCGCCGGTACGAACCACCACTGGCAAGGGGCCTTCTCGGGGCCCGGTATGGTGAGACAGGTGTGTCTCTTTTCCCGCGGCGCTGTGGTCGGGAAGAAAGAAATTGCCGGGTAGACAAAAGGATTGTCCCTTTGGGAAAAGATGGTGTTTACGGCCTGGATGAGGCCCGGCTCGGAGCGCCAGTTTTCGGAGATGGTATATTTTCCCGGTATGTCGGCCGCCGCTTTCATGTAAGCAAAGATATCGGCGCCGCGGAAACTGTAGATGGCCTGTTTGGGGTCGCCGATCAGGAAAAGAGGATGTTCTCCCGACTCGAAGAGCGTCCGAAAGATGGCAAACTGCACCGGATCGGTATCCTGAAACTCGTCAATCAGGGCTGCCCGGTACTTGGTTCTGATAATTCCGGCCAACTGTTCCCCTCCTCTCGCGGCGAGGGCCGCCCGCAGCCGGACAAGGAGGTCGTCGAAAAACATGATGTTGTCTTTCCTCTTACGGGCGGCCAGTCTCTTTGCGGCCGTGACGAGAAAATCCCTCTTCAGAAAGAGGAGATACTCGTCCAATGCCTGTTCCAGGACGGCCGCCCGATCCCTGATTTCCTGGCACCGCTGGAAAAAATGGTGTTCCGGGGGCGCGTGGTTTTTTTTCGTTTTCCCGGCCAGGTAGGCGGGGGTGAATTTGCTGAAATGGTCGTCCAGGGGAAAGAAGGGGCCGCCGGAGTTGAACGAACATTCCATCCGCTGGCAGAGGGCCGCGGCCTTGCGCCCATAAGTTCCGGCATGCAGGGCGGGGCCCTCCAGGATTCCCCGAACTTCGTCCCGCACCCCCGGCCAGGCCGCCGCAATTTCGCCAAAGGCCTCGTTATAAGCAGAAAGGTGTTCCCGGATCGTTTCGATGCGGGGAGGGGGCAAGGACGGGATGATCTCCACATCCTGATGAGAGATCGCCTTGCCCAGCAATTCCGAAAAATAAGCAGGACTTAAACCGCTGGCGAGGGCATAGCCCGCCACCTCCGGGAGGGTCTCATAAAAATGGCTGCGCCAGAAATCATCGACGATCTCCCCCCGCAGATGTCGTTCGTCGGTAATCAATTCCGTATCGAAGAGCGCGTCGCTTTCAAAGGCATTTTCCTGAAGGGTCTTCTGGCAGAAGCTATGGATGGTGAAGATTGCCGCTTCATCAAAATCGCGCCGGGCCGCCTGGAGAAGCCCTAAAACCCGCCGGCGTTCCCGAAGATCGGGAAACTTGGCCACAAGCGCCGCAAGCAGCGGGTCTTCGCTTTCCCCGCAGGCAAAGGCCAGGGCGGCCCCGGCAAGGCGGCAGCGGATGCGTTCGCGCAACTCCTCTGTCGCTGCCACCGTATAAGTGACGACCAGGATGGCGCCCACGGGCAAGGCCGTTTCGATGACGAGCCGGAGGAACAGACCCTCGATATTGTAAGTCTTGCCAGTCCCGGCGCTCGCCTCCAGCAGGTTCGCTCCCGCCAGGGGAACGTCAATGAGGTCAAATTTTTCCATTTATAATTTTAATGGCCTCGCAAAAAGAGCGCCGGTATAACGTTAATGGTGAATATCCATCTTACTATGAGGTCGTCAATTTTATATTGATATAAGAAATCCTTGGATGTTAATATAAAAATATACAGTGAATAGCAAGGACAGTAGAAAAATATGGATGTCAGGTTCATTAACCCCTTTTTGAACGGCACCAAGGAAGTGCTCAAAAAAATGGCCGCTGTTGAGGCCGTCGCCGGTAAGCCGTACCTTAAGAACACGAATGTGGCGGCGGGCGATGTCTCCGCGATCATAGGTCTCACCGGCGATACCATCGGTTCCCTGGCGATCAGTTTCAGCGAAGCATGTATCTGTTACATAGCCGGCAACATCGTGGGAGAAATTTTTACGGCAGCCAACCAGGATGTCTTTGATGCGGCCGGGGAAATTACCAATATGGTGTCCGGCGTCGCCCGTTCCTATCTGGAAAAGGAAGGGTTGACAGTCTTTGCCGCGATTCCTTCGATCATTTACGGTAAGGGGCACACCTTTCAGCATATTCTGAAGGCCCCGAGCATTGTTGTACCTTTCAGTACGGAAAAGGGCGATTTTATCATCGATGTTTGTCTCAAGACCGTGACGGCAAGCGAAAAAAAGCATCAGGTTTACGATGTCGTGAATGTCAAAACCCTGGATATGGGCAGGTCTTCTGCCCTGCCCCCCGTAAGTTCAACAGCACCAGGAACTAAGGCCGATACCGCCCCTGCGGAGCGGCAAAAGGTTGTCAACGGTGATCAGGCCGACTTGCCGCTATTGAAGGAAAGGCTGGCGGCCCTGGTGCAAAAGCGGGGGCAAATGCAGGAGGAACTGCTCAGCAAACCCTTTATGCCCCTGGAAAGAAGAAACAAGTTAAAAAAAGAAGTGTCCGCCCACGATGCACAGATCAAGCATCTCAAGCTGGACATCAGGACCATCGAGATGATGGCCAATATCGCCTTGTAGGGCTTTCCCCTTAGATCTTTTCCCGCGCGGCAAACAGCGGCTGCAAAACCATTGCCGCGAGGTCTTCGAACTCCTCGTCCAGCGGATCACGACCGCGGAAGCAGAGGCGGTAGTAGGGATGATCGCCTTCGCCGGGCTGTTCCTCACCGCCGTACCAGATACGGGCGGCAGCCTGCAAGCCTTCGGCCCGGGATTTTCCGTTCCCGAAAACCTCCTGTCCGTACTTCCATGAGGATAGGGGAAATAAGGGCAGCGGCTTCTGCATTCCTTCCTCATATTTTGCCAGGAGCCTGGCCATGTCCGCCGCCGCCGTGGCGGGAGGGTGAAAGCGCCAGCCTTCTCCCCGCCCCAAGAGGATGCCGGGCGGGATAGTGGTTTGATTGCCCGCTAGATGGAGGGCCAGGTGGGCGATCCAGAACCGGAGGAAGTCCTTGATCTTCAGATCGGCATAGCGGAAATGGACGAGCCCTCGGGAAAACAGCGGGATATTGCCACGGAGCCGGAAGCCGGCCAATTCCAGATCGACTTCATGACAGGATACCTCCTTTCCGGCCAGGAAGGGTTGCACCTTCCCCACGAAGGTCTGCACCTGTCCGGCCAGCGCCCGGTAGTGGCAGTCGCCTACCGCGCCATGGGGTAACCGCCCGGAGGCCAGCGCCACATCCTGGTAATCCGGTTCGTACCTGCCGGCCAGCCCCCTTTCCACCAGCCGCTGGGCCAGGGTGTATTTATCCAGACCGGCCAAGGCGAAGGGTTCCCGGTCCTCGGGTAAGGAAGGAAGGCCCTCGAACCTTGCCTCCAGGCGCCGCTGAAAAAGGAAGCGTACCGGATCGGCAAAAAACGTCACGAGCGCGGCAAGGTCGATTTCCCGCCAGTCCTCTGCCGGCAGGGGGAGAAAGGGCATGACCGGCGGCAGTTCCTGTTTATCCTGCAAAGAGCGGGCTGCCCGCCAGTTTTCCTTCCCGTAGGTAAAAAGACCCTCCCTTCCCCGGAAGTAGTCCGGGCTGAAGGCCTGCAGAAAGTGCCGGGTGACGAGGTGTTCCCTGAGGTCGCCGCCGCCGGACAGGGCGAACCCTTCTTCTATGTAATCGAGCAACTCCGTCACCAGCACGGAGGGGGGGAGAACGGCGTTGTCGGCGCTGTTTCGTCCCACATAGCTGATGATCAGTCTCTTACGGGCAGAGAGGAGGGCCTCGAGAAAGAGGTAGCGGTCGTCCTTGCGCCGCGACCGGTCGCCCGGCCGCGGATGGCTGGCGATGAGATCGAAGGCCGGCGCCCAGTCACGGCGGGGATAGGCGGTACCGTTCATTCCCAGGAGGCAGATTACGGGGAAGGGAATGCTCCGCATGGGCAACAGGGAGCAGCAGGTGACGCCTCCGGCCAGAAAACCGTAGCCGAGACCTTCCGCGGCAAAGTGGCGGCGCAGATGGGCCTTGATCACCATCACATCCACGGATTCCCGGAAACCGGTTTCTTCCTCCAATTCCTGCAGCCGCAAGAACACCCCCCGCAGATTGATCCATCCCCGGTCGCCTTCTTGCTGCGGTGCGAACAGGCTTTCAAGCATATTTTCCAGGAAGCGGCCCCATTCGCTCAGGGTGCGCAGATCGTCAAGGGAGGCGACGAGGGGGAAAAAAGTCTCTGTGAAGTCCAGCAATTTTCCCAGGACTGCCGTCTCCGTTCCCTCCAGATCGTAGGGCAAAATTCCCTCCAGGATCCGGTCCTCTTTTCCCGGCAGGGCATAACCCATGAGCAGACGCTCCAGCCCCCCTCGCCAGGTATTTTCCCGCCGGGGCGGCAGTCCCAACCGCCGCCGGTCTTCCCCGTCGATACCCCAGCGAATACCTGCTTCCGTCACCCAGCGGCGGATGAGTTCTCCATCGGCGGGGGTGATGCCGAACCGGGCGCTGATTTCCGGCAGTTCCAGCAGGGAAAGCACTTGCGCCGCCCCGGAGCGGCTGCCGGTCATGTCCAGGAGCCGCATGAAGCCGTCGAGGAGGGAGCTTTCGGCCCGGCTTTCCCGATCGGCAATGGTGAAGGGAAGCCGCGGGGAGCTTTCGGCGGGCGCCAAGCCCGGCGGCTTGTCGAACACGGCCCTGATCAGGGAGGCATAGACCTCGATATCGGGGGCCATCACCAGAATGTCCCGGGGCAGGAGTCCCTTCTCCGCTTCAAAGAGAGAAAGCAGGTTGTCGTAGAGCGCTTCGACCTCGCGCAGCGGGCTGTGGCAGTTCTGGAAAGAGAGCGAGCGGTCCTGCCGGGCGATGACCTTCCTTTCCTCCGGGCCACGGTCGCGGAGGTTCAAGATATCGTCCTGGATGAAGGAAAGCAGTCCGTCCGCCGGCGGATCTTGAAAAAAGTCCAGTTCCCTGGCGGGGAACTCCCAGATCAGGGAATGGAATTCCCGGCCCAGGGTTCCCAGGGAAGCTAAGAGCTTGTTCCCCCGTTCGAGATATAAATCAGCCGGTGCCTGGTCGCCGCCCCGCCCCTCACTTACCCTGGCCACGGCCCGCTCTTGTTCCCGGTCCGAGCGGATTTCGCCCCAGAATTCCCGGGAGGGGTTCATGAGAAAGAGATTTACTTCGATCTTTTCCGCCAGGGCGTGCAAGATTTCCAGGTGAAACCTGGGCAGGGCGGAGACGCCGAAAAGCGAGACACGCTCGGGCAGATGGGCGGATGAATCCGGGCTTTGCCGGAGGCTTCGGAGGAAGGCATCTCTCCGGGCCACGGGGTGGGGCGTTTCAGACCCGGCTGCCAGTGCCTGCCAAAGGGCGGATTGCCATTTTTCTTCCCTGCGGAGCGTTTTGCCCTGGTCCCAGGCGTTGATCATTTCCGGGCGGAAAATCGGGTATTGATCAAAAAGATAAGCGAGGCGCTCGGCCATTTGAAAGCGCTTTAACCCCGCCCGCAGCGGCAAAGAGCTTGCCGCGGCACCATCACCGGGCGTTTCAGCGCTCTCGCCGGTAAGAGGTGCGGAGTGGAAATCCTCCCCTTCCAGATATCGCCGGATCTGTTCGAAGCCGGGTTTTTCCAGGAAGAGGGGCAAAAGTCCCATGAGCTTCCAGGTCATGGCCTCCGGTGTAAAAGGGTTTGTCGTCCCCGGCGCGGCACCGGAAAGGGCCGCAAAGGCCTCCTCCAGAAAGGCCTTCGGAAAGGGAAAGCGCACGTTGGCGCAGATGCCGCAGCGGGCAGCGATTTCCATGGCCAGCCAGCGCGCCATCCCCCTACTCTGCACGACAACCACCTCGGCCCTCAGCGGCGAGGACAGGGGGGACGCCAGCACTTCCGCCAATTTGTCTGCCAGTATCTCCAGACGGTTACTCGTGAAAAGTCGAAAACCGGCCATGCGTTTCCTTTTGCTAATCCGGCAACCGCGACTCGGTCATCCCTGATTTGCTTGGTCTATAAAGAAGGATTTTATCTTAACGATCCGCCCAGTTAAGTCAAGCAGAAAGAAGGTCCGGTCATGTTTGTCTGCATTCCCGCACTCTGCATCCATTGGCCTATGACTCAGTGTCAAGTTGCTATTTTTTATTGAAGTCGTGATTTCGTGAAAAAGAGTTTGTATCGAAGATTTCAACTCGTACTACAGGGGAGTAACCGAAGAAAAAATGAAGCGTGCCGATAATTGTAACACCTTGTGTTGGAAGATGGCCCCAGCTTTTTCAGCTCCAAGGGCAGAGCAGTAAGGATTGTATGGAGACAGGTTTCAAATCTGTCCCCATCACGATGAATACGGCAAAATCTGTCCTTTGACGCCAAGAAGATTATGAACCTCCTTTGACGGTGAACTGAACAGAAGTCAGATAAATTGTGGGGTCTGAGCGAAACCCCGGTTCTGCCGATGACTGCTTCGTTAATCGTCGTGGCTCTATCGGACACACGAAAAAGCAAAGGGGTTTCCATCAACGACATTAAAATTAATGCCGCTGTTCAGATTGACGGTGAAATGGGCCGTGCTGAAATAGGGCGTAGACGACAGGGTATAATCCAAATACCAACCCTGGCCATTCATCAAACCTGAGGCGTAGAGGTTCTGCAGTTCAATTTGAGTTGGCAAACGCCACCCCGTCTGACCATCGATGGTGCTGTTAGCACAAAAATCGTTTGCTTGAGACCATGGCACCAATCCAGTGCCGACTGGCATCCAACAAAGGTCTCCCTGAGTAACATAACCGGGCGTTGAACAGGAGGGGGCGATCGTATTGATGAAAGTGCAGGTGACGTTATCTCCAGCCGCCAAGGTGATGGTTGACGCACCCGTTGTGATGTCGGTGGTCGCCGTGCTATCGCCCGAGGACGTGCATGCGATATTGGCGATGTTCCAGCCGCTCACCGGGGGCTCCGTCAAGGTGTAGCTGCCGGACCCGAGGTTGGAAAATGTCATTGAGTTGGGAAGTGTGCTGCCGGGGTTATCAACCAGGTCGAAGTCGCTCAGGCCCGTCCCCTCAGCCGTGAAGTGGAAGGCCTGCCGGTCATCGGGCACCGCATCCTTCACGATGGTGATTGAACCGGCTTTATCTGTTTGACATACTACCTGAATTGCATCAAGAAAATTCCCACCGGCGGTCGTGTCGTCAGAGGTAAAACGTAACATATAAGTCGTCACACCATTATTGGGAAAGGGATATGTTACATTATGAGGTGTCCAGGCACTAGTGATAGCCGTGAATGTTCCCAAAGGGCTGGGTGTACCACCACTAACAGGTACAATTGACACACTCATTTGATTGGGAAACCCAGCCCTTCCCCTGTGGGCAAAGGAAACTGTAACTGTACTGCCGGGTGTAACGGCAATATTTTGATAAAGTGTGGCCCCTATATGTGCATTTAATTCAATAAACTGATTGCCCGAATATGCCGTTACTCCACCAAAGCCGCTACCCCAGACCTCTATCAAACCGTCTGTTTCTGTCGTATGCCAACAGGAGATAAGTGACTGATCAAAAAACCCTTGGCCTCCAACACTTACAACCTGCCCATTTTCGAAGTCACCATTGCACAAAGTGCTGCTACAAGAACCTGAAGGAAGCTTGTTTCCGAAGTTGAGACCGGCGATCCGCTGCCCCTCTTTGAGCGTAGCGGTGTGGGTTCCCGGAGAGCTTGGGAACGTCTGCTGCCAAGGTGTTTGTGGGATCTCCGCAACCGTGTACGTCCCGGCCGGCAAATTATTGAAACAATAGTTGCCGTTGGCGTCAGTTGTAACAGCCGGAATCCCTGTTATGCCCAGGCTGATTGGCCAGTTCGGAATGCCCAACTCGCCATTATTTTGCAGGCCGTCACCGTTTAAGTCATTAAACTTGATTCCGCAAATAGAACCGGTTGACTGCTTCGTATTGGTAAAGGTGCAGGTGACGTTATCTCCAGTTGCCAGGCTGATTGTTGCCGTACCAGAGCTGATATCCGTGCTTGTGCGGCCCGAGGGCTTGCACAGGATGCTGGCGAGGTTCCAGCCGCTCACCGGAGTTTCCGTGAATGTATAGCTGCCGGGCCCGAGGTAGAAGCCCTTCTGATTCGAGAGCGTGTTACTGTTGTCGCCGTCATCGTCCAAGTTGAATGGCGCAATCGTCGGTTTGTCGGAAGTGAAGGTGAAGTCCTGGGCGTCGTTGGGCTGAGAGTCCTTGACGATGGTGATGGAGCCGGCCTTGGCTCTCTGGTCGTTGTTCCTTAGCTTAGCCAAATATTGCAGATCAAAAATAGCTTCATGCAAATCGATCTTCTGATCGTCGTCGACGTCACCATAGGGATCGGTCAGTGATGTCTGGCTGAAGCCGGATGCACCTTGAATAGCGATAATGGCATCCTTTATTTCTATTTTCCCGTTTCCATCAACATCTCCCAGCATGCTAAAGCTCCCAGTCACCGCTTTTGCCGCATCCATCGTGACGGTGCAAGTACCCCGTTGGGAGCATCCCTCGCCCGACCAGCCTGTGAAGGTAGAACCCGCTTCCGGCAAGGCGGTGAGTGTAACCGAAGCCCCGGCATCAAAGGGTGCGGAGCAAACCGGGCCGCAACCGATCCCTTGCGGCTCGCTTATAACAGTCCCGGCGCCGCCGCCGGATTTTGAAAGGACCAGCGGTGCAACGCGAACGCCGAGTACCACTGGATCTGTTATGGTTCCGGTTATACTGTCTTCATCGGCAAGCGAGTTGTCCACGATGTTAAAGCATATCTGTCCGTTGCTGTAGATTACATCGCTTATTCCACTCGGCGGATTACCGGGCCAGAGCTGTTTCCAGTGATCGTTCACAGACTTGAAGAATACAAGGTTATTAGATGGCGGGTTGCTAAAGGTAATGCACAGGTTAGCTGATCCTGTAACATCTGTGAGAATTATGCTTACCGCTCTTTGGGGGGTACTGTCAGCGGGTGCTCCGGATGGCGGCTGAATTTCCACACAGCTGCTAACTGTCGAGTTGGAGGAAGTGCAGTTGCCCTGAGAGCCGCCGGAAGTCCATTTTGCATACAGCGTGGCGCCGTCGGTAATTGCTGAGGGTAAGACAAAGGCCATGGTCAGTCCAGCGTCCGAGAACCAGCCGGCAAAGTTGTATCCTGTTTTAGTAGGAGCCGCCGGTGCCGTGGCGGTGCCGTTATAGGCTACGGTTTGGCTGGCCACGGCGCTGCCGCCGTTGCTGTTGAAGGTTAGGGTGTAGTTGTTAGCGGTCCATTTCGCATAGAGCGTGATGTCAGCCGTAATCGCCGTGCTGAAATTGAATGCCGTGGTCAAACCGATGTCCGAGTACCAGCCGATAAAGGTGTATCCGGTTTTAGTGGGTGCAACCTGAGCTATCGTGACGTTGCTGTAGGGTACCCACTGGCTGGCTGCCGCGCTGCCGCCGTTGCTGTTGTAGGTAACAATGTAGTCGTTGGTCATCCACTTGGCATTCAGCGTGATGTCAGCCGTAATCGCCGTGTTGAAATTGAATGCCATGGTCAAACCGATATCCGAGTACCAGCCGATAAAGGTGTGTCCGGTTTTGGTCGGAGCAGGCGGCGCTATGGCTTGGCCGTTATAGGCTACGCTCTGGCCGGCCACGGCGCTGCCGCCGTTGCTGTTGAAGGTTAGGGTGTAGTTGTTATCGATCCATTTCGCATAGAGCGTGATGTCAGTCGTAATCACCGTGCTAAAATTGAATGCCGTGGTCAGACCGCTATCCGAGTACCATCCGATAAAGGTGTATCCGGTTTTAGTGGGTGCAGGCGGCGCTATGGTTTGGCCGTTATAGGCTGCGCTCTGGCTGGCTACTGAACTGCCGCCGTTACTGGCGTAGGTGACGGTATAGGTGTTGATTGCGAAGGTCGCCGTTACCGTGCAGTTTGCCGTTATTGGGCCGGTCGTGTAGGTGGTTCCAACCATATTGCCGCCGCAGGTGCCGACGACGGATGCGGTATAACCGGGGTCAGGAATCACCGTAAATACAGTTGTTCCATTGTAATTAACGGTCTGGGCCATATTCGGCGCAATGGTTCCACCGGTTCCGGCAGATGGGGTTACGGAATAGGTGTTGATTGACCCTATCGCAATGGTATGCTCCCCTCCCCCGGCAATTGCAGTAACACCGGTAAGATTACCAGTCCCACCTACTTCCAAAACCTGGACCGGGGTGTTACTGTTATAAGTCACGCCATTACCGAGTTGCCCCCTCCAGTTAGCCCCCCAGGTCCAGACAGTTCCATCATTTTTGAGGGCAACGGTATGAGAGTATCCTCCCCCCGCAATTGCAGTAACGCCCGTGAGATTACCAGCCCCGCCCGCTTCCAAAACCTGAACAGGGGCATTACTGCTATCCCACGTTCCATTGCCCAGTTGACCATCGCCATTCAATCCCCACGTCCAGACCCCATCGTCACTTTTTAAAGCAATGCTATGATAAGCTCCGCCGGCAATCGCCGTAATGCCGCTTAAACCGCTGACCTGAACGGGGGTAAAACTACGATCAGCCGCCGATCCGTTACCGAGTTGACCATCGGCGTTCAATCCCCAGGTCCAGACGGTTCCATCATTTTTGAGCGCAACGGTATGATAGTATCCCCCGGCAATTGAAGTGATACCCGTTAGATTACCAGCCCCGCCTGGTCCCGTGACCTGAACAGGGGTAAGGCTATCGGCCCCGGTGCCATCGCCGAGTTCACCATACCCGCCGCGCCCCCATGTCCAGACTGTTTCATCATTTTTGAGCGCCGTGGTCTGCCAGGCTCCCCCGGTAATTGAAGTGACGCCTGTAAGATTACCAACCCCACCCGCTCCCAAAACCTGAACAGGGGTAAGGCTATTGGTCGTTGTGCCATCCCCGAGTTGGCCATTCTCGTTCCATCCCCAGGTCCAGACAGTTCCATCATTTTTGAGCGCAATGTTATGCCAGTTTCCCCCGGCAATGGCAGTAATGCCGGTTAGATTGTCAATTCCGCCTGGTCCCTTGACCTGAACAGGAGTAAGACTATTGGTCGTTGTGCCATCCCCGAGTTGACCATAATAGTTGTTTCCCCAGGTCCAGACAGTTCCATTATCTTTGAGTGCAATGGTCTGATAGTATCCTCCGGCAATGGCAGTTATGCCCGTAAGATTACCAACCCCACCTGCTTCCAAAACCTGAACAGGGGTAGGGCTCTTGGTCGTTGTGCCATCCCCGAGTTGACCATTAGAGTTATATCCCCACGTCCAGACCGCGCCGGCGCTTACGCTTGAGGTTGCACCCTGCACCTTACGGATACGGCTGTTGGACTTGTCGGCGATATACACGTTGTTATCGGTGGAATAAACTGCCACACCTCGGGGATTATTCAACATTGCAGAGGTTGCAGGTCCTCCGTCCCCGGCAAATCCCGGCGTGCCGTTGCCAGCGATGGTTGTTATTACGCCGTTTGTGTCGACCTTGCGGATGCGGCTGTTAGATGAGTCCGCTATATAGATGTTGCCGGTGGAGTCAAGTGCCACAGCGTAAGGGAAATTCAAACTTGCCGAGGTTGCAAGCCCTCCGTCTCCGGAGTATGCAGCCGTGCCGTTTCCGGCAACGGTTGTTATGTTGCCGCTTAATTTGTCAACCTTACGGATACGGTGACTAATCGAGTCCACTATATAGATGTTGCCGGTGGAATCAATTGCTACATCGCGGGGACCTGCCAAACCTGCTGAGGCGGCAAGCCCCCCATCTCCGGAGTATGCAGCCGTACCGTTTCCGGCAAAAGTTGTTATGTTGCCGCTTAACTTGTCGACCCTGCGGATACGGCGGTTAGTAAAGTCCGCTATATAGATGTTGCCGTTGGCATCAACTGCCACACCGTAAGGATCCCACAACTGTGCCGAGGTTGCCGGCCCTTCGTCTCCGGCAAATCCCGGCGTGCCGTTGCCGGCGATGGTTGTTATTACGCCGTTTGTGTCGACCTTGCGGATGCGGCTATTGCCCAAGTCCACGACATAGATATTGCCGGCAGAATCAGCTTCCACACCGTAGGGAAAATTTAAACTTGCCGAGGTTGCCGGCCCTCCGTCTCCGGAGTATGCAGCCGTGCCGTTTCCGGCAACGGTTGTTATGTTGCCGCTTAATTTGTCAACCTTACGGATACGGTGGTTGGTATAGTCCGCTATATAGATGTTGCCGGCGGCATCAACTGCGACACCGTTGGGAGAATTCAAACTTGCAGCGGTTGCAGGCCCGCTGTCTCCGGAGTATGCAGCCGTGCCGTTTCCAGCAGCGGTTGAAATATCGTCCGGCGCGGCATGCAGGAGCATGGCTGATGCGAAGCTGGCGAATAAGATCAGTGCGATGTAAGACGTGAGACGTAAGACGAGTTTCAGCTTGAGCATTAGAACTCCTTTGCGAAAGAACCAAAAAATTTGATAAGACTTATTGTTAGGGCGCCGGACTATGGGTGAAATGTTAATGTTTGTCAAGGTAATATATTGACAAAGCAATATTTTGTATCGAAAGCGGTGCCTTGCGATGCGGTCAGGAAAGGAAGGTGGAGCAGAACTGCTGCTTTTTTGACAACTCAGATTACCTTTGGGCTTGCTCACCCGTTAGAAAGACATTTTTGGCTAAATTTAGACAGACCTCTCTTGCATGCCTCAAATTAACTTCAATTTGAAGTGACATCATTTTTTTCTGTTTGAAATATATACCTTCATCGATTTTTTGATGATTTATTAACAAGGAAGAAGCCTGGGGCCAAAATTAATGGCAACGATTCTATTGGAGTTGCTGCGCCTTTCACTCCGCATTCATTGATCGGGGCCAATCAGCCAAACCGAACGGTGGTATTTGAAAATGCGAGAGTTCAATTAACCAAAAAAGTGAGATAAGCCGGGCCTCGACTGCACCTTGCCATTCACTCAGTTGCCATAATGGATACGAATTGGACCTGGGCAATTGGTGTCAGGTCTTGACATGTGACTTTGCTTTCTCCATCTGCTTTCTGCTCATTGTCACATGTCAACGGGCTGTTGCCCAACGTTAATTTTACCGTCGCCATGGTTTTTAAGCTTAGGTCCCTCAAGTTGTTTGCAAAGAATGCTCATCATGCCCGCGAGATGTCAAAAACAGTATATTTGAGA
>Ga0082335_1001493_pt1 | contig 49145 bp, 45 predicted proteins | sample Subgrocontami58m_FD_72375 | JGI IMG/M metagenome (GOLD analysis project Ga0082335, IMG submission 72375) | Subsurface groundwater microbial communities from S. Glens Falls, New York, USA - GMW37 contaminated, 5.8 m (SPADES assembly) (version 2) ... | reverse complement strand
GGGGGGGGAGCCGCCGCGCCCGGGGGGAGCCCAGGACCGCCGCCCGGTCCCAGCGGGCGCCCCACCCGCCGTTCGCCGACGTCGCGGGCGAGGGGTTGCGGCCGAACGTCCTGCTCATCCACGTGCAGCCGGACGAGGGGGTCTCGCTCGCGATCGGCGCCAAGGTGCCCGGCCAGGGGATGACGATCCGCACGGTGCACATGGACTTCCTCTACGGGGGCGCCTTCCGCACGGGGCTCCCCGAGGCCTACGAGCGGCTGATTCTCGACGCGCTGCTCGGCGACGCGACGCTCTTCACCCGCGCCGACGAGGTGGACGAGCAGTGGGCGCTCGTGGACGCGATCGTGGCGCCGTGGGAGCGCGAGCAGCCGCTGTTCCCCGACTACGAGGCCGGGACGTGGGGGCCGGAGGCGGCCGACGATCTCCTGCACCGGGACGGGCGCTCGTGGCGCAGGCACTAGTCCTCGACGACTGGACCGGCGAGGACGTCTCGATCGCCGAGATCGAGCGCGTGCTCGCCTCGCTCCGCGAGGCGGCCGCGGCGGACGGCCCCGACCTGCGCACCAGCGTCGCGACCCACCTCGCGTGGGTGCCCGCGGAGTGGCTCGACGCGGCCCGGGCGACGCTCGCGGGGCTCGCCGAGCGGCACCCGTCGCGGACCGTGCTGCTGACGCCGGAGCCCGGTGCGCCGGACGGGCTCGACGCGGCCGTCTCGCTCCGCTGCTTTCCGCTCGCGGGGATGGTCCGGACGGTGTGCACCGAGGTGATCGAGCTGCGCCTGCGCGGCGGGCGCGCCGCGGCCCCGGCGTCTGTCGTGCTGCCGTTGCTGATCTCGGATCTGCCGGTCTTCTGCCGCTGGCGCGGGCGGCCGCCGTTCGGCGAGGCGCCGTTCGGCGAGGCGCCGTTCCGGCAGCTCGTGGGGGTCGTGGACCGGCTCGTCGTCGACTCGGCGGAGTGGCCGGACGTGCCCGGAGCGTACGCGGAGCTCGCCCGCGTCTTCGACGACGCTGCGGTGTCCGACATCGCCTTCGGCCGCTCGCTGGCGTGGCGCGTCCGGCTCGCGGGGCTGTGGCCGGGGATCGCGTCGCTCTCGGCGCTCGAGATCGAGGGGCCGCGCTCCGACGCGCTGCTCCTGGCAGGCTGGCTTCGCTCCCGGCTCGGCCGGGAGGTCGAGCTGCGCTGGAGCGAGGCGCCTGCGCTCGCCCGCGTTGCCGTGGACGGCGAGGACGTCGTACCGCCGGACGATCCGCCGCCGAGCCCGAGCGACCTGCTGTCGGCCGAGCTCGACGCCTTCGGCCGCGACCCGGTCTACGAGGCAGCGCTGCTCGCGGCGCGCTGACGCGGGCGCTCGGTCAGCCGGGGGATTCCACCGGGATCGCGCCGATGAGCTCGAGGATGCGGGTCGGCGTGAGGGGGAGCCGGTCGACGCGGACGCCGAACGGCCGCAGGGCGTCCTCGATCGCCGCGCTCAGCACCGCCGGAGCCATGATCGCGCCGCTCTCACCGACGCCGCGGAACGGCACGGGGTCGTCCGTCGGGATCTCCAGGTGGTGGATCTCGACCTCGGGCACCTCGAGGGCCGTCGGCAGGAGGTAGGTCATGAACGTCCCGGCGAGGAACTGGCCGTCCTCGTCGTAGGCGGCGTGCTCGAGCAGCGCGCCGCCGAGTCCCTGAGCGATGCCCCCGCGGATCTGGCCGGCGACGACCGCGGGGTTGATGAGCGGGCCGCAGTCCTCGACGACGACGTAGCGGCGGATGCCGACGACCCCCGTCTCACCGTCCACCTCGACGACGCAGACGTGCGTCGAGGCCGCCCAGCCGCCGGATCCCTCCTCGGGCTCGTAGTACTCGAGCGCGTCCAGGCCGGCCGCCGCGCCCGGCGGGAATGCGTCCGGCTCCCGGTACGCGCGGCGGGCGAGCTCCTCGAGCGTGACTTGGCGCGACGGCGCGCCTCGGGCGCGGACGGCGCCGTCGGCGAGCTCGAGGTCGTCGGCCCGGACCTCGAGCAGATGCGCGGCGAGCTCGAGAATGCGCCGCTTGAGCGTCCCGGTCGCCCGCAGGACGGCGCCGGCCCCCATGTTCGAGGCGCGGCTCGCGCCCGACCCGAAGTAGTAGAAGGGCGTCGTCTGCGTGTCGCCGAAGACGACGTGGACGTCGCCGAAGGGGACGCCGAGGCAGTCTGCGGCGACCTGCGCGAGTGTCGTCTCGTGCCCCTGCCCGGTCGGCATCTCCGACGTGACGACGGTGAGGCGGCCGTCCGGCTCGAGGCGGACGCGCGCGGGCTCGGGTTCCGTCCGGTACCCGACCGCCCGCCACCAGTCGGGGAAGCCCGGGCACGGCTGGATCGAGGTCGCGACGCCGATGCCGACGAGCCGGGCCTCGGCGCGGGCCCGCTCCTGCTCTCGCCGCAGCTCGTCGTACCCCGCGAGCTCGACGGCGGCCTCCAGCGTCTCGCGCGCGTGAGCGCGGTGGACGGTCACGCCGTTCGGCTGCACGCGCGGCTGCTCTGCGCGCGTGAGCAGGTTGCGGCGCCGGATCTCGACGGCGTCGAGGCCGAGCTCCGCCGCGACCGCGTCGAGCAGCCGCTCGCGGGCGAGCGTCTCCGAGGCGCCAGGCCCGCGGTACGAGATGTACGTGTTCTTGTTCGTCGCGGCGATCGTCGTCGCGAACGACATCGCGCGGACGCGCAGCGCGCTCAGGATCGTCGAGCGGACGAGCGCGGCGAACATCGGCGTCAGCCACATCCCCGGGTAGGCGCCGTGGTTCATGCGCATGCGGACGCGCAGGCCGAGGATCACGCCGTCGGCGTCCACCGCCGCCTCGAGGTCGAGGTCCTCCTCGCGCGCGCCTCCGAACGCCGTCAGGTTCTCGCTGCGGTCCTCGATCCACTTCACTGGGCGCCCGAGCAGGAGGCTCGCAGCGGCGACCGCGAGGTCCTCGCGCCAGATCGCGCCCTTGCCGCCGAACGCGCCGCCGACGTCCTTCGTCACGACACGGATGCGGTGCTGCGGGAGGCCGAGGTGCTCGGAGAGGCGCACGCGGAGCATGTGCGGCGACTTGTTGGACGAATGGTAGAGCAGCTCGCCCGACTCGGGGTCGTAGCTCGCGACCGCGCCACGCGTCTCCAGCGCCGAGCTCGTGAAGCGGTGCTGGGCGATCGTCGCCGTGACGACGCGGTCGGCGGCCGCGAACGCGGCCTCGACGTCGCCGTACTCGTGGAGGGCGTCGTAGACGAGGTTGTCCCCGAGCTCCTCGAAGAGGACCGGCGCCCCCACCGCGAGCGCGTCCTCGACGGTGAGGACGTGCGGCAGCTCCTCGAACTCCACGTCGATCAGGCCGAGGGCGTCCTCGGCGACATACCGGCTCGTCGCGACGACGACCGCGAGCGGGTCGCCCACGTAGCGGGCCTTGTCGCCGCTCAGCGGGCCGAACGTCGGCAGCGTGTGCCCGGGGATGCCGGCGGAGAAGTCGAGCGGCTGCACGACGCCCTCGAAGTCGGCCGCCGTGAAGACCGCGGAGACGCCCGGCAGGGTGCGGGCGCGCTCGACGTCGATGCGCCGGATGCGCGCGTGCGGGACGATGCTGCGCAGGAAGGCCGCGTGCAGCGTTCCGGGAAGCCGGACATCGTCCGTGAAGCGCCCCCGGCCGGTGAGCAGCCGCGCGTCCTCGACGCGCTCGACGGAGGAGCCGACGACGTTAGCCACCGGAGCCTCGGCCGTCGCCGCGCAGCTTCTCCGCTGCGAGCTCGACGCCGTCGACGATGCTCTGGTAGCCGGTGCAGCGGCAGAGGTTGGAGGAGAGCGCCTTCCGGATCTCCGCGCGCGACGGCTCCGGGCTCTCCCGGAGGAACGCGTACGCCGTCATCACGAAGCCGGGCGTGCAGAAACCGCACTGGAAGCTATGGCGCTCCCGGAACGCCTCCTGGACCGGGTGCAGGCGCCCGTCCGTTGCGAGCCCCTCGACCGTGAGTACCTCCGCGCCGTCGGCCTGCACGGCGAGCATGAGGCACGAGCGCACCGGCTCGCCGTCGACGACGACGGTGCAGGCGCCGCAGACGCCGTGCTCGCAGCCCACGTGCGTGCCCGTGAGGCCGAGGCCGTGGCGGAGAAAGTCGGCGAGCGTGTGGCGGGGCTCGGCGAGTGCTTCGCGCGGCTCGCCGTTGACGGTCAGGCGGACGGGGAGCGTGCCGCTCACGCGCGCTCCTCTCTCGCTCTCTCCGCCGCCTGCCGCAGCGCGCGGATCAGGAGCACGCGGGCGACGTGGCGCCGGTACGCCGCCGACGCGAGGACGTCCGACGGCGGGTCGAGGACGGCGACCGCCGCCTCCGCGGCGGCGCGGAAGCTCTCCTCGCCCGCCGGCTGCCCGTGAAGCGCGTCCTCGGCGCCGTCCGCGCGCACCGGCGTCGAGCCCACGCCGGCGAAGGCGAGCCGCGCGCCGGCGACGGCGCCGTCCGCGTCGAGCTGCAGGAGCACGGCGACGGCGGCGAGCGCGAAGTCGTGGCTGCGCCGCGCGAACTCGAGGAACGCGTGCCCCGCGCCCGCAGGCCAGGCCGGGAAGCGGACCTCGGTCACGAGCTCGTCCGGCGCGCGGGCCGTCATGAACGGCGCGAGGAAGAACTCCGCAGCCGGAACCGTGCGCACGCCGCGGCACGAGGCGAGCGCGATCTCGGCGTCAAGGGCGACCGCCACCGTGGGCAGCTCGGCCGCCGGGTCGGCGTGCGCGAGGCTGCCGACGACGGTGCCGCGGCCGCGCGTCTCGCGGTGCCCGACGAGCGGCAGCGCCTCGGCGAGGAGCGGTTGGCTCGAGCGCACGGCCTGCGCGACGCACGCCGCCTGTTGCCGGACGAGCGCGCCGAGCGCGAGCGAGCCGTTCGCCGCGATCACGTCCAGGCCGGGAACGCGGTTGACGTCCACGACATGCGCCGGCGAGGCCAGGCGCAGGGCGAGCACGGGAACGAGGCTCTGCCCGCCGGCGAGGACGGCAGCGTCGTCGCCGATCTCGGCGAGAAGCGCGAGCGTCTCATCGAGCGTCTCGGGCCGGTGGTAGCGGAACGGCGCGGGTTTCACGCCGTCTTGCCTTCTGCCGATATTTCGGTCATCGTTGCGAGATCATGGCAGACGGCCGGAGGACTGTCGACGTGGGCATCGTCGGGGCCGGGATCACCGGCCTCTCGATCGCCCGCACACTCCGCGAGCGCGGCGCCTCGGTCGTCGTGCTGGAGCGCTCCGGGATCGGCGCCGGCGCGTCCGGCGTGCAACCGGGTGGCGTGCGCCAGCAGTGGGGCACGGCGGTCAACTGCCGCCTCGCGCGGGAGTCGGTCGCGTTCTACCGGCGGGCGGACGAGCTGCTCGACCCGCCCGCGCCGCTCGGCTTCCGCGCCTGCGGCTACCTCTTCCTCGCCCACTCCGATCCTGCGCTGGCGCGGCTCGCCGCCAACGTCGAGGTGCAGCGGGGCGAGGGCGTTCCCTCGCGCCTGGTGACGCCCGCCGAGGCCGGGAGCCTCGTCCCGGGCCTGGGGACGGCGACGGTCGCCGGAGCCGCGTGGTGCGCCGAGGACGGCTACTTCGACCGGCCGCAGGGCGTCGTGGAGGCGTTCGCGCGCGGGACGGACGTAGTCATCGGCGAGGTCGCCCGGCTCGTTCCCAGGCGCGCGGCCTGGACGGCGGTTCTCACGTCGGGCACGATCGTGCAGGTGACAAACCTCGTCGTCGCAGCGGGTGCTGACTCGGTGGATCTCCTCGGGCCGCTCGGCGTCCGTCTGCCGATCGAGCGCGAGTCACGCCACCTCTTCCTGAGCGAGCCGGTTCGTGAGCGGCTCGTCGAGCCGCTCGTCGTCTCGCCGGAACGGCGCTTCGCGGCGAAGCAGCTCGGCAACGGCCGCGTCCTCGCGAGCGACCTCGGGGCGACCGGCGACCCGGACGCCCAGGCGCCGGTGTGGCGCGCGAACGTCCGTGCCGCCATCCTCGAGCTGCTCCCGGTGCTCGAGTACGTCGACTTCACCGTGCTCACAAGCGGCGACTACGACGTCACTCCCGACCGCCAGCCTGTGCTCGGCGAGGTGCCCGGGCACCCGCGTCTCTGGGTCGCCGCAGGCTTCAGCGGGCACGGCTTCATGCTCGCGCCGGCCGTCGGCCGCATCCTCGCCGAGGCGATTGCCGGCACCGCGCAGGACGACGCCCTCGGGATCCTCGATCCGGGGCGCTTCGCCGAAGGCCGCCTCGTCCCTGAGCCTGCGATCGTCTGAGTGTTCCTCCAGCTGCTCGCCAACGGGCTCGTGACAGGATCCGTGATCGCGATCGCGGCCGTCGGTGTGTCGCTCGTGTACGGGATTCTCCGCCTCGTCCATTTCGCCTACGGCGACGTCATGGCCTTCGGCGCGTTCGTCGGCTTCGCCTTCAACGTAACCCTCGGCCTGCCGATCCTCGTCGCCGCACTGCTCGCGATGGTGGCGACGGCGGGCCTCAGCGTCGGGCTCGAGTTCGCGCTCTGGCGGCCTCTCCGCCGGAAGCGGGCCGGCTTCATGAGCCTCTTTCTCGCCGCGATCGGCCTCGCGCTCGTCCTGCGCCAGTCCCTCCTCCTTGCGGCCGGCCCGCGGCCGCGCTCGTTCGACGTCGATCCGTACAAGGTCTACGTGCTCGGTTCGGTGCGGCTGTCCGGAGCGCAGGTGATCACCGTGGTCGCCTCGGCGACGACGATCGTGCTCGTCGCCCTCCTCCTCGACCGGACGACGCTCGGCCGCACGATGCGGGCCATGGCTGACGACCGCGCGCTCGCCGCAATCGCTGGAATCGACACCGGCCGGGTCGTCATCGTCACCTGGATCCTCACGGGCTCGCTCGCGGCGCTCGCCGGCATCCTCGCCGGGCTCGTGCAGAGCACGTTCGAGCCGAACTTCGGCTTCCAGCTCCTCCTGCCGGTCTTCGCCGCCGTGGTGCTCGGCGGCATCGGCAGCGCGTACGGCGCGCTCGCCGCGGGGCTGATGCTGGGCGTCGCGATGGAGCTCTCGACCTGGGAGGGGCTCTTGGGGGGAGTGAATCCGGTCTACAAGCCCGTCGTCGCGTTCAGCGCGCTCATTCTCGCGCTCCTCGTCCGGCCGCAGGGCCTCTTCGGGAGGGCGCGGACGATATGAGCGCCGTCACGAGCGGGGAGTTCTGGGCGTTCGTCGCCGTCGTCGCCGGCATCTACACGATCTTCGCACTTGGCGTGCAGGTGCAGTTCGGCTTCTCGGGGCTGCTCAACTTCGGCCACGTCGCCTTCATGGCGATCGGCGCGTACACGATGGCGATCGTCACGGTGAAGACGGGGCTCGGGATGTGGGTCGGTGCGCTGCTCGGCGTGCTCGCCGCGGCGGCGGCGGGGGTCCTGCTCGGCCTGCCGACGCTGCGCCTGCGCTCGGACTACTTCGCGATCGTGACGATCGCATTCGGCGAGATCGTGCGCTACGTCGCGACGAACGAGGACGGGCTGACAGGCGGCTCCCAGGGGACTATCAACCTCGCGGGCAGCGGCGAGGCGACCCAGTACAACGGGTCGTGGGAGCGCTTCCAGTCGTGGCTCGGCGGCGCGCTCCAGATCGGCTCGAAGGACGTCCTGATGCTGCTCGTCGTCTGGTCGGCCGCGATTGCCCTCCTCTACGCCTGCGCGGCGCTCGTGCGCACGCCGTGGGGCCGCGTCCTCAAGTCGATCCGCGAGGACGAGGACGCCGCCGCCTCGCTCGGGAAGAACGTGTTCGTCTACAAGCTCCAGTCCCTCGCGCTCGGCGCGGCGCTCGCGGGCGTCGCCGGGTGCTTCTACGCCTGGCAGTTCTCGTTCTTCAGTCCGGCCGACTTCCAGCCGCTGCTGACGTTCTTCGCCTGGATGATCGTCATCCTGGGCGGCGTCGGGCGCATCTGGGCGGTGCCCATCGGCTCCGTCGTCTTCGGCGTCATCTTTGCCGGCACCCGCTTCTTCGACTTCGCGCCCTTCTCCTACCTCGACTCGGCGGAGCGCGCCTACGTGCGGCTGATCCTGATCGGGCTCGTGATGATCGGGCTCGTGCTCTTCCGCCCGCAGGGCCTGCTCGGCCGCCGAGAGGAGATGCTGCTCGAGTGAGTGCCGGGGCGATCCTCGAGGTGCGCGGCGTCGTGCGCTCGTTCGGCGGCGTCCGCGCCGTGGACGGCGCGTCGTTCGCGGTGGCGCCCAACTCGATCACGTCGCTGATCGGGCCGAACGGCGCCGGCAAGTCCACGCTCTTCAACATCATCTCGGGGTTCCTCCGGGGCGAGGCGGGCGTCGTCCTCCTCATGGGGCGAGAGATCCAGCACCTTGCCCCGCACCGGATCGTGGGCGCGGGCCTCGTGCGTACGTTCCAGACGGCGCGCGCCCTTTCGCGGCTGTCGGTGCTCGACAACGTCGTGCTCGCGGCGGCCGGGCATCCCGGCGAGCGCCTCTCGGGCGTCCTGCTGCGGCGGCGCGCGGCGCGCGAGTGCGAGCGGGACGCGCGCGAGCGCGCGAGCGAGCTGCTCCGCCTCGTCCGCCTCGACCGGCACGCCGGCGATCTCGCCGGGACGCTCTCGGGCGGGCAGCGCAAGCTGCTCGACTTCGCCCGCGCGCTCATGGCCGAGCCGCGCATCCTCCTCCTCGACGAGCCGATGGCGGGCGTCAGCCCACCGTTGCGGGCCCAGCTGCTCGAGCACATCCTCCACCAGCGCGACGAGCTCGGGATGACCTTCCTCCTCGTCGAGCACGACCTCGACGTCGTGATGCGGGCGAGCGACCGCATCGTCGTGATGAGCGCCGGCGCAGTCATCGCGGAGGGGACGCCCGGCGAGATCCGCGGCGACCAGCGGGTCGTCGACGCCTACCTGGGGTCGCGCCCGTGACGGCGGCTCCCCTGCTCGAGGTCGAGGGCCTCGAGGCCGGGTACGGCGAGGCGCTCGTCCTGCACGGTGTCTCGCTCCGCGTGGGCGCCGGAGAGGTCGTGTCGATCATCGGGCCGAACGGCGCCGGCAAGTCCACGTTTCTGAAGACCGTCTACGGGATCCTGCCGGCCCGGGCCGGCAGCGTCCGCTTCCGCGACGAGGACGTGACGGGGATCCGCACCGACCGGCTCACGCGCCGCGGCCTGAACTTCGTCCCGCAGACCGACAACGTCTTCCCGACGCTCACGATCGCCGAGAACCTTCAGATCGGCTCCCTTGCCGTTCCGCGCGGCGATCGCCGCGCGGCGATCGAGCGCATCCACGACCTCTTCCCGCTCCTGCACGAGCGGCCGCGGCAGCGGGCGGGAACGCTGTCGGGTGGGCAGCGGAAGCTCCTCGCGCTCGCGCGCGCCCTCGTAACCGGTCCCGACCTGCTGCTCCTCGACGAACCCTCGGCAGGCCTCTCGCCGCAGGCGATGGACCAGGTATTCGAGAAGCTCGTCGAGGTCAACGGGCTCGGCATCGTCATCGTCATGGTCGAGCAGAACGCGCGCCGCGCGCTTGCGATCTCCGATCGCGGCCTCGTGCTCGACCTGGGCCGCAACGCCCATGAGGGCAGCGGGCAGAACCTGCTGCACGACCCGAAGGTCGTGGAGCTCTACCTGGGCGGCGCCTCGGTGGGCGGCGCCTCGGCGACGACCGCGTCGAGCTCGACCTCGACGAGCACGCCCGGCGGGATGAAGCCCCCGACGTAGTACGTCGTGTTCGCAGGATCGATGCCGGCGAACGCCTCCCGGTGGGCGCGCACCGCGCCCACCCAGTCGGCACCGGGCGCGAGCAGCAGCCGGGAGCGCACGATGTCCTCCGGCCGCGCGCCGAGCGTCGCAGCGGCCGCGAGCCCGCGCCGGATCGCCTCGCACGTCTGCGCGTAGACGTCGCCGGGGAAGAGGACGCCGCCCGGGCCGAGCGCCGCCGTGCCGCTAACGGCGACGTGACACCCGGCCCGGACGGCGCGGGAGTAGGCGGCGGCCTCCTCGAAGCCGCCGCCCTCCCGGTAGGTCTGCCGCATCAGCCCTTGAAGGTGATCGTCTTCAGCGTGGTGGTGTTGCCGGCGCCGGTGTTCCTCCAGATCTCGAACACGCCGGAGCCGATGTCGCCGTTGGCGTCGAAGTCGACGGGGCTGAACGCTCCCTCGTAGTCGACGTCCTTGCCGGCGAGCAGGAGCTTGACCGCCTTGCCGAGGGTCAGGAACGTGACCTTCGTGCCGGGTGGGCCGGAGACGGCACGGAGATTCGCCTTGATCTTCTGCGGGGACGACGAGCACCCCTTGACCGCGGCGAGGAACGCGACGTTGGCGGCGTCGAGGGCGGTGCCCTCGAAGCTCGTGTACGCCTTTGCGCCCTTGACATGCCGCTTCCAGTAGGTGGCGAAGGCTGCGCCGGCGGGACCGCCGGCGGCGCTGGCGGCGGTGCCGCGCAGCCCGTTCACCGGATCGCCGATCCTCGACAGCACGTCCTTGTTGCGCAGGGCCTCGGTCATGAGCGTCTTCGCCGCGCTCCACTTGCCCGAGCGGACGAGCGACGGGGCGAACTTCTCGAACGTGTCCGGAAAGTCGATGATCACCCAGCCGGCCGGGGCGCCGTCGACGAGCCTCTGGGCCTCGGTGTCGAAGTTCGCCTGGGTTGGATTCCACAACACCGACTTGCCGACCTTGCCTCCGCGTTTCGCGTACTCGCTCTTGAAGAGCTTGAGCAGGGCCGTGCCGAACGCGTCGTTCCGCGCTCCGACGTTGACCGTGGCACCCTTGCCGAACGCGTCGACCGCTGCCTGGGCGAGCACCTTCCCCTGGAGCGCGTCGGAGGGATACGTGCGCCAGAGGTAGCCGTTGTCCTTGAGCGTCGAGATCTGCGGTGCGCTGGACGTCGGTGAGATCTGGACGATCTTGTTCGGGATGGTGACCGACTGAGCCATTGGGATCGTCGCGCTCGACGCCATCTCGCCGATGATCACGTTGGCCTTATCGGACTTGACGAGCTTCGTCGCCGCCTCCACGGAGGCACTGGCCTGCGTCTGCCCGTCCTCCGACGCGACGAGCTGCACGCTCGCCGTTCCGCCGAGCCCGGCGGAGGCGAGGGCCGTATTCTGGAGATCGACGGCGAGCTTGACGGCCCGGTCGAGGTTCGACCCGTACGCGCCGAGATCGCCGGTGAACGGGAGCACGTCGCCGATCCGCAACGTGAACGAGCAGCTCACCCGGCTCGCAGCCGGCGCTGCGCGGGCCGACAGCCCCACGGAGAGTGCGGCCAGCCCGACGGCGAGCAGCACGGCCGCGAGAGAGATCTTCCGCCGCTTTGTCACTACAGTCCTCCCTTCGGTGGCGCCGCTATGCTCGGCACGAGTGGCGCCCGAGTGCGGAATGTCGCAGACTGTGAACGAAATATCGCTCAAATGCAAGCGCCTCCCGATCCCGAGCCCGCCGGGCGCCCCCGCGCCGTGGGCGGAGCGCGCCCCGATTTCCCGGTCGACGGGACGCCTCGCGTCGGTGAGGTCATCCGCCGCCTGCGCACGCAGCGCGGGCTCTCGCTGCGGCAGGTCGCCGAGGCATCCCGCCTCTCCGTCTCGTTCATCGGCTCCGTCGAACGCGGGGAGTCGGACATCGCCGTCGGCCGGCTCGCGCAGATCGCGCACGTGTTCGGCCACGACGTCGCCTCGCTGCTCGGCTACTCGATGCAGCAGGCGAGGCCGCGCTTCATCGGCCCGGACGAGCGCGTGCACGTGGAGCGCGGCCCGGGAGTCGACTTCGTCGCCACACGCATTCCCGGTACGACGCTCGAGGTGATCATGGCGACGTTCGAGCCGCGCTCGTCGTTCGATGCGGTCACGCACGCGGGGATCGACATCATGCTCGTGATCGAGGGCGAGCTCGTGCTCGAGTACGACGGCGTCGACTACCCGCTCGCGGAGTCCGACGTCCTCGTGTTCCCGTCATCGCATCTCCACGCCGTGCGCAACGACTCGCACCGGCGCGCACGCGCGATCGGCATCACGACGGAGACCATCTTCTGACGTCATCAGCCGCCGAAGGCGGCGAGGGCGGCGTCGTGCAGCAGCCCGTTCGAGGCGATCGAGTTGCCGCCGTCGGCCCGGCGCTCGCCGCGCCAGTCGGTGAAGCGTCCGCCCGCCTCCTCCACGATCACCAGCGGGGCCGCGAGGTCCCAGAGCCCGACGCCCGTCTCCGCGGACACGTCGGCCGCGCCCTCGGCGATCAGCATGTACTGCCAGAAATCCCCGTAGCCGCGCGCGACCCAGGCGGCGCCGGCCAGCCGTTCGAAGGCGGCCTCGGCGCCGGCCTCGCCGAAGGAGCGGTGGCTCGTGTAGGCGAAGACCGCGTCCTCGATCCGCCGCACGCCGGAGACGTGGATCGGATCCCCGTCGGCGAAGGCGCCGCCCCCGCGCTCGGCCCACCAGCGCCTGCGCAGCGCCGGGGCACTGACGACGCCGAGCACGAGCTCGCCCGCGCGCTCGAGCGCGATCAGCGTCGCGAACACGGGTATCCCGCGCACGTAGTTCCGCGTCGCGTCGATCGGGTCCACGATCCAGCGCACAGGCCCGCCGTCGTCCCCGAGCTCCTCGCCGAAGACGGACTCGCCCGGCCGCTCGGTGGCAACGCGGGCCCGGATCGCCTGCTCGACCGCCGTGTCGGCCTCCGAGACGGGGGTCATGTCGGGCTTCGTCGCGACCTGGAGGTCGCGCGCGCGGAAGCGGCCGAGCGTGAGCGCGTCGGCGTCGTCGGCGAGCGAGTGCGCGAAGGCGAGATCGGGGCCCACGGCTGGACCCTACCGCGGCGCTCCTTCTAGAGCGTGAAGCGGAAGGACCGCGCCGCGGCGGCGAAGAGCCCTGCGTTCGCGCCCCTGGCTGCGGGCGAGCTCGTGAACGTCAGCGAGTAGGTCGCGTTCCGGTGCCGGAGGAAGTACAGCACCGCCGCCTCGTTGCCTCCGCCCTGAGCCCTCACCGTGAGCGCGCAGCGCACCCCGGCTCCGGCGGGCAGCGAAACCTGGGCACACGCCACGGGGCCGACGCGATTCTTGAGCCCGTTCGCCTCGGCGATCGCTCTCTTGACCCAGGCGCTGTGCGCGTAGGCTCCCCGGTCGGCCGACGCCTGCACGGAGAGGGTGGTCGAGATCGACGCTCCGCCGGAGTCGTAAGCGACGAACCGCAGCGCCGAGGTGCCCGAGGCGAGGTCCTTCAGCTTCGCTCCGAGGCGGGCGACGAGCGTGGGCTTGCTCTTGAGCGCGACGCCCGCCGTGCTGCGGGAGACGCCGTCCCACGAGGAGGGCACGCTGATCGAGAAGCCCCCGGCCGGGACCCGGAACGCCTTCGTTCCAGCGGAGGTGGCGTCTCGGACGATCGAGAACGTCGGCTTGGTGGCGACGATCGCCTGCGGATCCGACCACGACATGGCCTGCGCTCCGGTCGGCAACGAGTAGTCGTAGCCCCGCACGCGGTAGTACCACGTGCTGGGCGTGAGCGGGAGGATCGCGGACGTGTTGAGCGTCATCATCCCGAGCGCACCCGTCGCGGGATCGGTCTCGGGGACGAACGGCTGGCGCGTCTTGCTCCACTGCACCGCGTAGACCTCGGCGCCCAGGGCGGTCGTCCAGGCGACGAGGGGGGCGCCGTAGAAGGCCGCCCTGTTGCTCGCAGACGCGAGCTCTCCCGCCGGCGAGAGGCCGGACGCGAAGATCTCTCCGCCGGACGTCAGCGCGGGCTCGCTCTCCTTGCCGAACCGCTGGACGCGTCCGCTCGCGCAGGCGTCCTGCGCCAGCTCGACATCGACGTACTGGATGTTGCCGCTCGTGCGGGTGACCGGCTCGCCGGCGCCGTGGCCGAGCTTGAGCGCCGCGCCGACACCGATCGTCGTGCCGCTCACGGACGTGATCGTCGCCGACTCGATGTTGCCCGTGTTGCCGATCGAGAGGGTGTCGCCGACGGCGAGCCCGGTCGCGTTCGACACGGGCAGCGTGGTCGCGCCGACCGCGGAGCCCGGCGCCGCCACGCTCGTCGACAGTGCGCCGGGGACCTTCGCCTCGACCGTCACGACCGTCCAGTAGTAGCCGCCACCGTTCGACCAGTCGGTGTCCCAGAGGTCGATCGGGGGGCCCGTCGTGCCGCTCGACGTGAGGAGCTGGACGACGCTGCCGCCGGCGGGCGGCCCCCCGGCGGGCGGCGCACCGGCCGGCGGGGTTGCACCGACCGGCGGGGTTGCACCGACCGTGGCCGCCCCGGCCGGAAGGCCGATCGTCGGCGTCACGGGCGGGAGCGACTCGTTCCCGGTCACCTTGCCGCGATCGAAGGTGTAGCTCGGCCCCTCGTCGCCGTCGGGCAGGTAGGAGGAGCGCGCCGTCGTGATCGCGCTCGTCGACTGCGGCAGCGCCAGCGGGCCGGTGAGGCGCGGCGCGTAGGCAGGGCTGCCCACGATCGCGCTCGCGAACACCCGGTTCAGGCAGCCGCGGTCGGTGAAGACGTACACGCGGTAGAGCTCCGCGCTCGTCCCGGCGAACGACCGGCTGCCGCTGAACGCGAAGCCCGGCATCAGGCGGTGGGCCGGCGATCGGCCGGCCCCGGTCGAGACGACGTCGGACACCGTCGCGAGGGGCTTCAGCGGCCCGACCGCGAACGGCGGGTTGACGGAGCTGTAGACCGGGCTCCACGGGCCGTGGGTCACCGCCGGCAGGCCGTTCGCCCGCGTGTTGAAGTCGTTGCGAATCGCCCGGACCCGCCAGCGCACCTGGGCGAGCCACGAGGCCGCCTGGTGGAAGGTGTAGAACTCGCGCTCGTCCGCGACGTTCGTGGTCACGGAGACGATCTTCGGGATGTCGACGAACCAGACCTGGTAGCCCGCGGCGCCGTCGACCGGCGTCCAGCGCAGCAGTCCGGGGTAGCTCGGGAGCGGCGCGGGCGCCGCGGGCGGCTGCATGTCGAAGCCGAACGAGTCGCTCCAGGGCGTCGTCGTGTCCGCCAGCACCGCCCGGACGCGGGCGTAGAGCGCGTGCGGCGCGCCGGTGATCCAGGGGAGCGTCAGCGCGGGCGCCGCCACCGGGCTCGTCAGGCTCGTGTCCGAGAAGACGATGCCGTTCTCGCGGAAGGCGCCGCTGGTGGAGAGCTGGAACTCGTACCGAACCGCCCCGGCCACGGGGTTCCACGCGAACGACGGCGTCCGCGAGAAGACGTCGCTGCGCGGCTCGTCGACACGCAGCAGGAAGCCGCGCAGGTTCTGCGGCGGATCAGGAGCCCCCGCGCGCGGCAGAGCGGAGGCGGCAGGGACCGACACGAGCGCGAGCGCTGCGAGGAAAAGGGCGGCACGACGGGCGACGGGCATCGTCCCAACCGTTTTCGGCAGCGAGGGCGGCGCTGCTCTCCCTCGATCGAGGGACGCCCGCCGCTGTCAGTCGAGCTGGAGGTAGAGCAGCGCGACGGCGGCGGTGCCGGCAAAGAGCAGCACGAAGACCCCGAACAGGGCCCAGCCGAACAGCAGGTTCTTGCGCTTGAGCTCCGGGGAGACGTCCATCTAGAGCACCAGGGGGTTGACTGCCGCCGCCGCGAAGAGCAGCGCCAGGTAGGCGAGGGAGTAGTGGAAGAGGGCCTTCGCGCGGGGCCGTGTCGGCTCGCGCCGCAGCTGCCAGGCGAGTGCGAGGAAGATCGCGCCCAGGACGATGGCCGCGCCGAGGTACACGAGGCCGAGCGAGAAGGCGACGGCGAGCGTGAAGGCGACCAGGGCGAGCGAGTAGAGGAGGATCTGGCGCGCCGTCTCGGCGTCGCCCCGCACCACCGGCAGCATCGGCACCTTCGCGGCCGCGTAGCTCTCCTTGATCATCAGCGCGAGCGCCCAGAAGTGCGGCGGCGTCCAGAGGAAGACGATCAGGAAGAGCCAGAGCGCCGGCAGCGCCAGGCTCCCGGAGGTCGCCGCGTAGCCGACGAGCGGCGGCACCGCGCCCGCCGCGCCGCCGATGACGATGTTCTGCGGCGTCGAGCGCTTCAGCCAGCGCGTGTAGACGAGGACGTAGAAGAGGTTGCCGACGAGCGCGAGCAAGGCGGTCAGGACGTTCACGGTCGTCGCGAGCAGGACGAACGAGAGCGCCGAGAGGGCGAGCCCGAACTCGAGCGCGCGCGCGACCGGCACGCGGCCCGACGCGACAGGGCGCGCGCGCGTGCGCGAGCCCATCAACCGGTCGATGTCGGCGTCGAGAACGTGGTTGAGCGCGCTGGCGCCGCCGCAGGCGAGCGCGAGGCCGAGCATCGCGGCTGCGAACGTCGGCAGCGGCGGCCACCCGTCCGCGCCGACGAAGGCGCCGGCCGCGCCGGTGATCAGCAGGAGCGACATGATCGTCGGCTTCGTCAGCGTCACGTAGTCGCGCCACGGGCCCGCCGGAACCGAGGCGCCGCGGAAGCTCTGCGCCGCGGTGAAGAGCGAGGCCGTGAGCGCGGCCGCCGCTCCCGCGACGTGGAGCGCGACCGACCAGGCGGCCTCGCTCGCGAGCCCGACCACGCCGCCGAGCGCGATCGCGGCGAGCAGAAGGAGGAGCGCGGCGCCCGCGGCCGGCAGCAGCGGACGGTACGAGAGGTACGCGGCGGCCGCGACCGCGACGAGCGGAGGCAGGGCCGCGAGCGCGAAGCCCCAGTGCGCATGCCCGAGCTCGAGGGATGCGCTCGCGACGACGAGCGCGGTCGCCCCGGCTCCCGCGAGCGCGCACAGCCGCAGCCACGGCCCGGGTGCGGGGCTAGACCGCATCGGACTCCTTCAACCTCCGCCGCAGGTCGTAGAGCGGCCGTGGGCTCGCCACGTAGGGCACCGAGTCGAAGTTGTGCTCGGGCGGCGGCGAGGTCGTGTACCACTCGAGCGTGTTCGCCTGCCACGGGTCGTTGCCCGCCCGCCGGCCGGTGCGCGAGGTCTTGGCCATGTTGACCAGGATCACGAGCACGCCGAGACCCATCACGTACGAGCCGATCGTCGACGCCATGTTGTAGCCCTCCCAGAGCCCGCCCTCGCCGTACGTGTAGATCCGGCGCGGCATGCCCAGGAGGCCGAGGAAGTGCTGCGGCAGGAAGGTGAGGTGGAAGCCGGCGAACATCAGCCAGAACGACGCCTTGCCGAGCCGCTCGTCGAGCAGGCGGCCATAGAGCTTCGGCCACCAGTAGTGGAGGCCGGCGAGCAGGCCGAAGACGACTCCGCCGAAGATCGTGTAGTGGAAGTGGGCGACGACGAAGTAGCTGTCGTGGAGCTGCCAGTCCACAGGGAAGGCGGCGAGGAAGATGCCCGTCAGCCCGCCCACCGTGAAGATCGAGAGGAAGCCGAGCGCGTACAGCATTGGCGCGTCGAAGTGGAGGTTGCCGCGCCACAGCGTCGCCAGCCAGTTGAAGATCTTCATCCCGGTCGGGACCGCGATGATCATCGAGGCGATCATGAAGTAGACGTTCAGCACGTTCGGCAGGCCGACCGTGAACATGTGGTGCGCCCACACGAGCATCGAGAAGAAGGCGATCGCGACCGAGGAGAAGGCGATCGCCTTGTAGCCGAAGATCGGCTTGCGGGCGAAGACGGGAAGCACCTCGGAGATGATCCCCATCGCCGGCAGGATGAGGACGTAGACCTCGGGGTGCCCGAAGAACCAGAACGCGTGCTGCCAGAGGAGCGGCGAGCCCCCGCCGGTCGGGTCGAAGAAGTGCGTGCCCGCCTGGCGGTCGAGCAGCAGCAGCGTCAGCCCGGCCGAGAGCGTCGGCAGCACGGCGAGCAGCAGCCACGCGAACACGTCCATCGACCAGACGAAGAGCGGCATCCGCGTCCAGGTCATGCCGGGCGCGCGCAGATTGTGGATCGTGACGATGAAGTTGATCGCGCCGAGCAGCGACGAGACACCGATCAGGTGCAGCGAGAGGATCCAGAGGTCCATGCCGTTGCCGGCCTGCTGGCTCGAGAGCGGCGGGTAGGCCGTCCAGCCCGCCTGGGCCGTGCCGCCCTCGGCGAGGAAGCTCAGCATCATCACGACGCCGCTGAAGAGGTAGAGCCAGAGCGAGAGCGCGTTCAGGCGCGGGAAAGCCATGTCCCGCGCGCCGATCATCAGCGGCACGAGGTAGTTGCCGAGGCCGGCGATCAGCGGCATCGCGAAGAGGAAGACCATCGCCGAGCCGTGAACCGTCAGCAGCTCGTTGTAGCTCTCGCGTGTGACCACCTCCGCGTTCGCGGTCGCGAGCTGCGTCCGCATCAGCAGCGCCATCACGCCCGCGGCGGCGAAGAAGACGCCGCTCGAGACGATGTAGACGAGCCCGTCCGCTTGGGGGCGGGCGGGGCGGACCCAGCTCGCGCCCCTGCCGCGCTGCCAGGCCGGGACGGCGGGGGTGCTCTCCGCTCTAGCCGCCACTGCCGAAGCGCTCCTTCACGTAGCCGGTGAGAGCCTGCAGCTGCGAGTCCGACCAGGCGGCGCCGACCGCGGGCATCGCGTTCCGTCCCTCGCGCACGACCTTCTCGATCCCGGCCGGATCGGAGACGGCCGCCGAGCCGTCGAGCCTCGGGCCGACGTCGCCCTGGCCAGCGAGCCCGTGGCACTTGGCGCAGGCGCCGGCGTAGGTCTGCTCGCCGAGCTTCGACGTGCCCGCCTGCTGCGCTGCGGCCTCGCGCTCGAGCCAGGCGTCGAACTCCGCCTTCGGTACCGCCTCGACCCACGCGAGCATGTCCGCGTGCAGGAGGCCGCAGAGCTCGGCGCACCGTCCCTTGTAGACGCCGGGCCGGTCGACCGTGAACCACGTGGAGGTCGTCTGGCCGGGGATCGCGTCGATCTTGCCCCCGAGCGCCGGGATCCACCACGAGTGGATGACGTCGTTGTCCGGCGCGGTCAGGGTCAGCTTCACCGGCTGCCCAACCGGGGCGCGGAGCGTGTCCACGGAGACGGCGCCGTTCGGGTACTCAAACTGCCAGTAGTAGCGATGGGCGGTGACCGTGACGTCGAGGCGGCCCGCGGCGGCGTCCGCGCTCGGGATGTTGCGGATCCCCGGCAGCTTGACGAAGATGAAGGCGACGACCGCGAACAGGATCAGGACCGGGACCGCCGTCCAGAGCACCTCGAGGCTGGACTTGCCGTGCAGCTGGGCGCCGTCCTCGAAGCGCTGGCGGCGGCCGCGGCGAAACCGGATGACGAGGTAGACGAGCAGTCCCTCGACGAGCGCGAAGATCGCGAGCACGACCGCGAGGATCAGCCAGTAGCTGTCGCGGATGCCCTCGGCGTTCGGCGAGCGTGGCTCGACGGGCGCGATCCCGCCGTTCCCCGCCAGCGCGGCGCCCCCCGCGGCCAGCGCGAGCGCTACGAGGACGCTGGCGGTGAGAAGCGGCGTACGGCGCACGGGCGTGTGCATTCTATGAGCGTGTCCGAGGCGGTGCCTAATCGAACCCGTGTCTCCGTGCCGCCGGACCTCGTGCGGCCGTTCGAGGTGTTCGTCAACGGCGTCGCGCAGCGGGAGGGCGCGGACTATCGCGTCGAGGGCCGGACGCTCGTCTTCGGGCGCGAGCTGAAGCACGAGGGGCAACTCGGCTTCTGGCGCTGGGCGTCTAACTTCCTCGGGATTGCCGGCACCTACCGGCAGAACGACTCTGTGGACGTCGTCTACGAGGTCGGCGGCCGGCGCGCGGTTGCGAGTGGTTTGCCGCTCGAGTCCGTGTCTCGGTAGGCCTGCGCCCCGCCGGTAGTGTTTTCGGCCGTGGCGCACGCGAACAGCATCGAGGCGGAGCAGCTCGTCCGAGTGTTCAAGAAGGTGCCGCTGTCGACGCTGCCTGCCGCCCACGTCGGGCACGGCGATGTCGGACCGCATGCCTGCCCCTACCGAACGGCGTCACGGCGTCCCAACGACCAGCGTTCCGTCAACGAACACTAGGTCGACCCCGACGTCGCCGAGGGCGGCCGGCGGTACTGCGTTGAGATCGTGGTCGAGCACGACCAGATCCGCGAGCTTTCCGGGCGAGAGCGAACCCTTCTCGGTTTCCTCGTGCGCGGCGAACGCGGCGCCCGTTGTGTAGAGCGCGAGCGCAGTCTCAAGCGCCACTGCCTCGTGTGGAGCCGCGAGCCGGCCTTCGACCGTCAGACGGGTGATGGCCGTCCTGATTCCCGCGAGCGGATTGCGGTCGGGGACAACCGGGCCGTCCGAGCTGCCCGCAACCGCCTGGCAACGCTCGACAAGGCTGCGCACTGGGTACAGGGTCTTGGCAGCCGACTGAGTCAGGTTGGCGAGATACGTGTCGCCGTGGAAGTGGAGGAAGATGGGCTGCAGCACGGGGACGACGCCCGACCGGGCAATCCGCGATACGAGATCCCCGCCGGCCAGACCGCAGTGCTCGATGCGGTGCCTGTGGTCGTCTCTCGGGGCGCTCGCAAGCGCCGACTCGATCGCCGAGAGCGCGCTCGCGATCGCGCGATCGCCGATCGCGTGGACGCTGACCTGCAAACCGGACTGGTGGATCTCGGCAACAAGCGTGTCGAGCTCCGGCTGGGACCAGATGAGGACGCCTTGGTTCTCTGGGTCTCCGGCATACCCTCCGGAGACGGCGGCTGTCCTTGCACCGATCGCGCCGTCCTGGAAGAGCTTGACGGCAACAAGACTGAGTCTCGGGCCGCGGAACGGGGTTGGTAGCGGGACCTCTTCGCCGCTTCGCAGCACCTTCTTGTGCGCCATCGTGACGCGGATGGGGAGGCGACCATCCCGGTCGAGCCGGCGATAGGCCTCGACGTGCGCCGGCTCGACGCTCGGCTCCCAGACGCTCGTGATGCCGAGCCGGAGGTTCGCTTCGGCCTCGTCGAGGATCGCCGCCTCCAGGGCATCGACCCCCGGCTGCGGCACCACACGCCGGACGAGCTCCATCGCCCGCTCGTGCAGCACGCCGGTCGGTTCCCTCGTCCGCCGGTCGCGACCGATCCTGCCACCCGGGGGCTCCGGCGTCGACCGGTCGACCCCGGCCGCAGCGAGACCACGGCTGTTGACGATCATCGCGTGCCCGCAGGTTCGCGTGATCAGGACGGGGTGCCCGGGCGCGACGCCGTCCAGCTCCTCGCGCGTCGGAGGGCGCCCTTCGGCGAGTACGCGCTCGTCATAGCCGGCGCCCTCGATCCAGCTCCCGGGAGCCGCACCGGCGGCCGCACTGCGGACCCGGTGGAGCAGCTCCGCGATGCCACCAGCGCGCCCATCCACCTGCCGCCGCGCAAGTCCGGCGTAGAGCTGATGCTGATGGGCGTCGTAGAAGCCTGGCGCCAGCGTCCGACCACGCAGCTCCACCACATCGGTACGTGCGCTGCGCTGTGAGAGGACGTCCGCGGTCGATCCGACCGCCGAGATGCGCCCGCCCTCGACGGCGACTGCTTCGGCTCTGGGGTGGACGGGGTCGAGCGTGAAGATCCGACCGCCGACGAAAATGACGTCCGCACTCACCTCGCACTCCTGACCTGCCAGATCAGCGCGATCCAGCGTTTGCCGCCGTCCGATGGGCCGAGTTGGTGCGCGATGCCCCCCGGGCAGAGAAAGAGGTCGCCGGCACGCGCAAGCAGCCGCGCACTCTCCTTCCCCTCCTCCTCGAATGTGCAGACGAGCTCGCCAGCGAGCACCTGGACGTAGCGGTCGGACGGGTCCTGCTGCGGGTCGACTCGCTCCGATCCGGAGCCGGTGACGAGATCGGCCGACACGTCGCCGATCCGGACTACCAGGTCGGATGCGCCCGCGGGCCGATTGGCTGCGGCGCCGAGCTCCAGAAGGTTCACTTCCTGCCAGCCTCCGGGCCGCTGAGCGTGGATGAAGCCCGGAGCGACGTGGAGGTTGCCGAAGTCTGGATGACGCGGAGTACGCGGCGATGGTGCTCGCGGCAGTTCGGAAAGCGACACGGCTCGGAAACCGCGGGTCTTCAAATCGGCGAGCACGGTCGGTAGTACCGCCGCGGTGATCGCGCTGTTCGTGTGGAAGACCACGACGCCCTCGCTCTCGGCTGCCCGAAGTGCGCGCGTGCGGACGGTCGCTGTCGTTGTTTCTCCGGGCCAGTGACCGCCGTCGACCGCGTCGCGGTAGAACGCGTGGTAGCCCGCGCCTGCGAGCACGCTGATCACGCGGTCGTCGACGGCCCCGTACGGCGGGCGCGCCCAGGGCCGCGGCGGCCGGCCGGCCAACTGCTCGACGATCTCCTCCGTCCTGCGCAGGTCGGCGACGATCTGCCCGTCCCCCAGGCTCGTCCAGTCGGGGTGGTCGTAACCGTGGCTTGCGAGCTCGTGACCGTCGCGCGCGATCCGCCGAATGAGCTCCGGATGCGCCTCGGCCCACCTCCCGTCGATGAAGAACGTCGCTCGGAAGCGCCAGTCGGCGAGCGTGTCGAGGATCGCGGGCGTCGGCTCAACGGACCCTCCGGCCTCGAACGTTAGGGCGACGTGCAGGCGGGCTCCGCGCGCCACGGCTAGACGACTTTCAGCTCGTGCGTCGACTCGTTCAACCTGCGCCCGCCGTTGGCGGTGACGACGACGATGTCCTCGATCCGAACGCCGAACATGCCCTCGAGGTAGATGCCCGGCTCGATGCTGAACGTCATGCCCTCCTCCAGCGGAGTCTCGTCGCCCGCGACCAGGTACGGCGGCTCGTGGCCGTCGAGGCCGATCCCGTGGCCGAGGCGGTGGAGGAACGCGTCGCCATAGCCCGCGTCCGTGATGTGGGAGCGCGCGATCTGGTCGAGCTGCGCCGCCGCTATGCCGGGGCGCACAGCCTGGAAGGCGAGTTCATTCGCCTCGTCGACGATCTTGTAGACGCGCCGAAACTCGTCGGACGGGTCGCCCACGTGGAACGTCCGAGTGATGTCGGACCGATAGCCTGCCTGAACTCCGCCGAAGTCGGCGACGACGGCGTCGCCGTCCTGCGCGCGCCGATCGGAGACGTGATGGTGGGGGGAGGCGCCGTTGGCGCCGAATCCGACGATTCCGCCGCCGACTGACTCGTGCCCCTTGTCGATCAGCAGCCGGTGGATCTCCTGGAGCAACTCGCGCTCGGTGGCTCCTTCGACTGGGGACGCCCAGATCTCCTCGATCACAGCGTCGGCCACGCGGCTGGCGGCCTGTAGAGCTTCGGCTTCGTACGCGGACTTGCGCATTCGCAGCGGCGCCATCACGCGATCCCCGTCGACGTACGATGCGGCCGGCGCCTCTTCCTGGACCCGCATCAAGAACTGGGAGAACATCTGTCCCCCAACGCCGATCGTCGCGCCCGATCCCCCGTCTCGGAGCAGCGATACGAGTCGGGCCGCGGCGTTTTCGCCGTCGTCCCACGGCACCGGCTCGAAGACCGGGGGCAGCGCGGAGAGCCGCGGCAGCTCGAAGCCGGGCATGACCAGACGCGTTGGGCCGTCGCGCGCGATCACCAGCATGGTAAGCCGCTCGGACTGCCTGACCGGGAAGTCGATCAAGTAGACCATGTCGGTCGACGGGCCGATCAGGAGATAGTCGATCCCCTGCGCGTCCATCGCTGCCCGCACCCGCTCGAAGCGGTTGGAGAACTGGGCATGCCTCTCGTTGTTCCCGGAGCTCATCGCTCTCCTCTCGTTGGACTGGCAGAGGTCTTGCTGGTCGCCTTGATTAGCCGGCCGTCCTCGACTAGCACCTCGCGGTCGACCGTCACCGTGCAGCCGCGGAGCTGAATGTCGATGTGGGACCGGCAGGCGTTCTCGCCGCGAAGCATCGAGGAGGCGTTGTTGCCGAGACCGATGCGCACGCCGCCGGCAAACGACTCGGCGTCCATCGTTCCCGCCGCCTCGTGGAAGTGCCACGCAACACGGTCCCAGCGGGCACGGTGGTCGGTTCCCCAGCCGACGAGCCCGATCAGCCGCGACCCGTCGCCTTCCTGGGCGTCGAGCCACTCCCGCAGCAGCAGCGCATCGACTCCGCCGCATATCTCCGTGATCCGGCCGTCATCGATCGCGCAGCTGACGGGCTCGCCGACGAAGCGCCCCAGCGTAAAGACGAGGTCGCCGACGTCGAGGACGAGTCGTCCGCGTACCGACCCCTCGCGCGGCGCGACGAGCGCCAGCCCGGACGGCCAGTGATCCCAGCGGGACGGCTCGTCGGCCAGGCCGTATTGGGCCACTCCCGCCCGGTCGCCGATGTCCATCTCGAGCCGCGTCCCTGCCGGCGAGGTGACCGTGAGAGCGTGTCCGGCCGAGAGCCGATCGGCGTAGTGACGCGTTCGCTCGCGGACCTCGTCGGAGGGCGTCATCCGCTCGAGCACGTCGGCCGGCTCGGCGATCCGCAGGACACGCGTCCCCTTGTCGACGGCGCGCGTGTTGAGCGGCGAGAACAGATGCGCGCCGGTCGAGACAAGGTCGAGGACGAGATCGGCCTCTTCCCAGGCCCGTGCGACGGACTCCAGCTCCTCGATCTGCGGGTGGCGGGTCGGAACCGTCAGCTGGTAAGGCGACGCTCCGAGCTCGAGCGCGGCCCCCAGCGCCGCGGCCGCGTACTCGGGATTCGCACGGGTGTCGGTGTGGAGTAGCACGACCTCGCCGGGCCGCACGAGGCAGCGCTCGAGCACGGAGCGGAAAAGCGGGACCAGTTCGGCCGCCGACGCGGCGCTTCCAGGCGAGAGCCTCACAGGCGCGGGTCGAGGACGTCGCGCAACCCGTCTCCCATCAAGTTGATGCCCAGAACGGTCACGGCAATCGCGCAGCCCGGAAACGTCGCGATCCACCATTGAGTGGCGATGTAGTTGCGCCCCTCGTTGAGCATCGACCCCCATTCGGGCGACGGAGGCTGCGCACCGAGCCCCAGAAAGCTGAGCCCGGCCCCCGCCAGGATTGCGCCCGCGACACCGAGGGTGCCGAGGACGATCATCGGCGCCGAGACACTGGGCAGCAGTTCGCGGAAGATGATCCGCCGGGCTCGGGCGCCGAGCCCTCGGGCAGCGGTCACGTAGTCGCGCTCGCGCTCGACGAGCACTTCGCCCCGGACGACGCGTGCGAACGTCGGCACCATCGCGATGCCGACGGCGATCATCCCGTTCCTCAGCCCGGGGCCGAGAATCGCGACCACGACGATCGCGAGGATGATGCCGGGGAACGCGAGCAGCATGTCCATGAGCCGCATGATCGTGGAGTCGACGATTCCGCCGAGGTATCCCGCGACCAAGCCGAGCACGGTGCCGATGCCCGCCGCGATAGCCATCGCGGCAACGCCGATGAGCGGCGAGATGCGCGCACCGTAGAGCACGCGAGACAGCACGTCGCGACCGAGCACGTCTGTGCCGAACGGATGCGCCCAGCTCGGCCCTTGGAGCAGGGCGGGCGTCAGGCTCGTTGGATCGTTAGGCGCGAGCACCGGCGCGAGCAGCGCGGCCGCTGCGACCACGAGAACGATGACGAGGCCGGTCATTCCGCTCTTGTGTCGGACGAAGCGCCGCAGCTTCCGCCAAACGAGCGCCGAGCGAACGAGATCCCGGCGCACGGCCAACCACGTGGCCGCGACACGCTCCGGCTCCTCAACCAGCGCCTCCCTAGCCATACCTGACCCGTGGATCGAGCACCGCATACAGCAGGTCGACGAGGAGGTTTACAAGCACAAACGCGATCGAAACGAACAGGACGATTCCCTGCACGAGCGGGAAGTCGCGATCGTTGACGGCGTCGACGAGGAGCCGTCCGATCCCCGGCCAGGCGAATACCGTCTCAACGATCACGGCGCCTCCGAGCAGGCTGCCGAACTGCACGCCGATGATGGTCGTGATGGGAATCAGGCTGTTGCGCAGGCCGTGCTTGACGACGACCGTTCTGTAGCAGAGGCCTTTCGCACGCGCAACGCGGACGTGGTCCTCGCCGAGCACGTTGAGCACACTGGAGCGCGTCAGCCGGGCGATCGTCGCCAGCGGAATCGTGGCGAGGGTGATACTCGGGAGGACAAGGCTCAGTAACCCGTCTTGGTTGCCCGCGATCGGTAACCAGCCAAGCCTGAGTCCGAAGAGCAACAGCAGCAAGATGCCGAGGAAGAAGCTCGGCAGAGAGACGCCGACCAGCGCCCCGACGGTGACGCCGTAGTCGATCAGCCGCCCGCGGTAGGCGGCGGCGAGAGTGCCCAGCATCGTACCCAAGACAATCGCGAGCGCCAGGCTGACGACGGCGAGCTGGAGAGTGTTCCCCACGCGGCCCCAGATCAGCGCCGCGACCGGGAGCCGCAACCGAATCGAGCGACCAAGATCGCCGTGGACCGCACGGTCGATGTAGTCGAAATACTGCTTATAGAGCGGCTGATCGAGGCCCAGTTCGTGCTCGAGGCTTTTGGCGCTTGTGACGCTCTGGCTTTCCGAGAGCATGACCAGAACCGGATTCCCGGGGACGAGATGCAGCATCATGAAGACGAGCACCGAAACACCGACCACGACGAGCGCCGAAAGGCCCAGACGTCTCGAGATGTATGCGAGCACCTGCTGTCCCTCAGCCGACGGTCACTTTGCCTCGTGGAAAGGACCCTCCGTGGGCGCGCGGCAGATGCGCGCCCACGGAGCCGTCGCTCCTATCTGGAAACCCACGTGTCGTAGAAGTCGTAGAACCCCTGAGTGTCGCGGCGAAAGCCTAGAACCCGGGAGCTGAGAATGAACGGATTCGAGATGTTGAACAGGGGAAGGTAGGGAAGATCCGTCAGCGCGAGCTTCTGCGCCTGCGCAAGGAGATCGGCCCGCTTTTGCGAGTCGAATTCTTCTCGTGCCTTCACCAGTAGCGAGTCCATGGCGGGGCTGTTGTAGCGCGCGGTGTTCCAGGCCTGATCAATCGATGCGGAGTGAAGCACCGTGTACATAACGTCCGGGTCGCTTGCAGCGAACAGGAACGTCGCCAGGTGCCACCTACCCGACCTGATGCTCGCGAGGTAGGCGGCTTGCTGCTGGACCTCAATCTGCGCTGAGATCCCGACGGCTTTCAGGTTCGACTGGATGATCGCGTCCTGAATGGGAGACACGCCAGTGGGTGAGGAGCCCAAGCTGATGATGAACTTCTGGCCGCTCTTCTGGAGGATCCCATCTGAGCCCGGCGTCCATCCGGCGGCCTGAAGCAGCTGTGTGGCCTTCGCGGGATCGTACGTGGGACCGGCCTTTGCAGCCTCTCGCGAATACCCGAACAGACTCGGGGTGATGATGTTGGATGCAGCAGACCCGATCCCGCCGAGCGCAACCTGCACGATCTGCTTCTTGTTCACCGCATACCCGACCGCCTGACGGACCTTGGGGTCATCGAACGGTGCCTTCGTCGTGTTGAAGATCAGAGAACGCGGAACGCCGGAGCGCGGCGCCGAAGAGACACGAAAGTTCGAGTTGTTGGCGAAGCTTTGTAGCTGACTGACGATCGGCGCGTAGACGACATCGATCTGACCGGCCTGCGCCAATGCCATCCGTGTCGAGTCTTCAGGGACAACCCTGATGACCACCTTGTCGAGATACGCCGGCCCCTGATGGAAATAGAAGTCCGGTGCCCACTTGTACTTGGGATTGCGAACGAGCACTACATTGTCGTTCGGTACCTGGCTCTCGAACATAAATGGCCCTGCGCCGACCGGATGGGCTCCAAAATCCTTACCCCACTTCGCGACCGCGGCCGGCGATACAGGTGCGAGGCTTACCTGCGTCAAGGAGTCGAGCAGCGGAGCAAAGGGCGCCTTGAGCACGATTCGAACCGTGAGGTCGTTCAGCGCTCTGATGCGCCGGATCGGTCCAGTGATGGTCGAGGCATAGGGAGACTTCGTCTTCGGATCGATGATGCGGTTCCATGTAAAAACGACCGCCTTCGCATTGAACGGCGTGCCATCGTGGAAAAGGACGCCGGGCCGAAGTTTCAACGTGACAGTCTTCTTGTCCGCCGAGATCTTCCACGACTGAGCGAGAGCCGGCAGGATCTCGCCGGTCGTTGGATCTCGCGTCAGAAGTGGCTCATAGATGAATTTCATGATCTGGCGGGCGAACGTGAAGGCGGTTGCCGCCGGATCGAGGGTGTCCCACCCAGCATTCAGTGCAAGCACGAGCGTGCCGCCCGAACGCGGCGTGACCTTCGCGGTCCCCCTGGCCTCATCGACCCTCGCGGATGCCGCGGAAGCCGAGAGGCTCACGATGAGCGCAACGAGCGCCCCGAACAGAAGTCGTCGATTACGAAGCTGGAAGCGTGGCATGGTGATGGTCCTCCCTTCGAGGAGAGACGTTGCGGTTCGGGATACGAAGCCTGACGATCTCATTAGAAGGCCCCGCGCGGGAACTGACCCTCGCCCGTCGCGTCGCCATCGTCCTTGTACTTCAGCTCATCGATGAGGAATTCCCCGTCCGCCATGATCTGCGTCTCGTCACACCAGTACGCGTTGTTGCGGCAGGGGAAGTCGTGATGAGCGGCGCTGATGGTCCGCGCGCCGGGGAAGATGCCGACGTTCGCGCCGAATGCGATCTGCATGTTGGCGTAGTAGCACTCGTTGTCCTGGCCCGGCTTGAGCCAGTTCGCTCGGCGCTCGCAGCCCCAGCCGACGTGCGAGATCCGGTAGGCGTTGGGATCTCTGAACCGGCTGAACCACTCGCGGAGGAGATCGGCCTCGAGTCCGCCGCTGATCTTTGTGATCGCGCCGTTCTCCACCTCCATGTAGACGCGCTCATGGACGTACTGTTGAAGCACAAGCATCATGTCGCCGACCTCGAGCACGAGCACGCCGTCGCCCTTGTCCTCGATCGGTGCACAGTTGACCATGCCGGCGGGCCAGATGTCCCACCGGCCAGGAACGTCGGAGACGCTGTAGATGCCGAGGGCCCCGCGCCCTTCCTTGTAGAGCGTGAGGTCGGTGCCGGCCGGCGAGGTGATGCGCATGGTCGCAGCCTTGTCCATGTACTCACGGCCGGCCTCGACGCGATCTCGCATCTCCTGAGTCGGGGTCAGGCGTCGGATCACGTCTTCCGCGACCGCCATGCGAAGGATCCGCGTTCCCGAGTCCATCGACTCGCGGATGATGTGGCCGTAAGCGTGCGCGCCCGACGACGCGTCGATCACGAGATCGGCGCGCTTCCAGGCGTCGACAGCCGCCCGCTCCGGCCCGATCGGGTGGACGATCTGGAACACGTCCGCACCGAGCCGCTGCGCAGCTCCGATGAAGGCTGCGGGGTAATGCGGGTAGGTGCCGCTGTCACTGTGGATCAACACGTGCTCGTGTTCGGTGACCTTGCAGAGGCGCAAGTGCTCGGTGAAGAGGTCGACGAGCTCTGCAGTGGCGACGTAGGACGACGGGCGGAACTTCTCAAGCATGGAAACTGCCCCCTTTCGACCATCGTGATCGGAGAGGTCGCTGTGACGCGCCCGGCCTCCAGGTCTCGAGACGCACGAACCCCGAGACGGTGTCGGATCGATGCTGCCGCCGGCTAGCCCCAGACCCTCGTTGGCCCCTCATGGAGCGGAGATCGTAGACCGGTAAGACCAGACTGTCAATCCGGTCGCCTGCAGTTCGGATCGATCTTCGTGGGGCGTGTGCCCCGTTTAGAGCGGGTTTTCCCGGATCTGCCTTCATTCCAAGCTGATCAAGTGATGCTTCGCGCCGTTACCGGAAGGACTTGACGAACCGGTCTTACCGTCTTAGGGTGCAGGCGGTCTTGCACTGCGTATCCACACCCGATGTCGGTGGAGGCTCTCGTGTTCGCGCCGCCTGAAGAGTTGAAGCTTGTCCACCAGGTCGAAGCCCGCCTCGAAGACCTGATGGCGACCGGGGAGTTCGTCGTCGGCTCGCGACTTCCGGGAGAGCGCGCCCTGCTGAAGCTCCTCAACGTCAGCCGCCCCGTTGTGCGCGAAGCGATCAGCCGCCTCGAGAGCCGCGGGTTGCTCCGCGTGTATCCGAGCAGGGGGACGTTCGTGACGGGTACGCCCGAGTGGGGCGTCAAGGCCCAGTGGCAGTCGTGGGTGGCCCGCGACCGCGGCAAGTTGCTCGCTCTGCTGGAGGTGCGCGAGTGCCTGGAGGTCCACGCCGCCGCGCTCGCGACCGAGCGCGCGTCGGAGAGTCACCTGGCGGAGCTACGCCTGGCCCAACTCAGCTTCGAGCAGCAGTGCGAGCGCGGCAGCCTGGCAGACATGAGCCACTGGGACAAGGTCTTTCACTACCAGATCGCCGTCTGCTCTGGAAACCCTGTCCTTGCTTCCTTCATCGAGAATGTGAACGAGACGGTCCGCTCGGCGCGGCGGTCGATCCTCGCCGACCCCGAGGTCGCGCAGCGCTCGCTTGACGACCACCGGCGAATCCTCGAGGCGATGGAGCGACGCGACGCCGCGGAGGCGATGCGGGCCGTGTCCTTGCACATCGCCAGCACCCGCGAAGCGATCGCGCGCATCGGCGGCGAGGCGGACGGCGACGCGAGTGTGTACCCGCCCCGGTCGCCTTCGGTGGATCCAGCCCCGTGACGGCTCGTGTCGAGCGCATCGCCATCCTCGGCGCGGGTCCGGGAGGGTTGGCCGGGGCCGCGGCGCTCGCCCGGCGGGGGTTCGACGTGGCGCTCTTCAACCGCTCGCCCGAGCGGCTACGAGCTGTCGAGCGCGCCGGTGGGATCGCGATCGAAGGCGACCTCGGTGACGAGTTTGTTCCGCTCTCTCTGATCACGACGGACATCCGCGAGGCGCTCGTCGGGCGGCAACTCGTGATGTGCTTCACACCCGCGAACGGTCAGCGCACGACGGCGGCGCTCGCGGCGCCGCACCTGGAGCCCGGCACCGCGTTCGTGCTCGCGACGGGCTCGGCGGGGTCGCTCGAGGTTGCCCGCATCTTCGCGACCCAGGGACTGGACGTCCGCGAATCGATCCTGCTCGGCGAGACGGTGACCCTGCCGCAGTCGGCGCGGATGACGGCGCCCGATCGGCTGCGCATCCGTCTTCCCGCCAACGTCCGCTTGGCCGCGTTCCCTGCCTGCAACAGCGAGCGGCTCTACGAACTCATGAGCGGCGTGATCGCGTTCAGGCCCTCGCCGAACGTGCTCGACACTGGAATCAACAACGTCAACTTCCTCATTCACCCCGCCCCGATGCTGCTCAACTACGCCGCTGTCGAGCGTGCCGACGGCTTCCTCTCGATCATGAACGAGGGAATGACCGACGGCGTCCTGCGCTGTATGGACGCGCTCGATGCCGAGAAGATGGCTCTCGCGCTGGAGCTCGGGCTCACGCCGGCGAGCATCGACGACCTCTACCGGGAGACTGGCAGCAGCCCCGCTGTCTACCGCGAGAAGGGCGAGCCGTTCGGATTGCGTGATCGCATCTGGGATCGCTACATCCACGAGGACACACCGTTCGGCACCGTGATGCTCTCCTCCATCGGGCGGCAGCTAGGCGTGCCGATGCCCGTGTGCGACTCGATCAACACGCTGCTGTCTGTGCTCGAGCAGGTCGATTTTGCGGCGCAGGGCCGGACAGTGGAGACGCTCGGAATCGACGGCATGTCGGTCGCGGGGATACAGCACTACGTTCAGTACGGCGAGCGCCTCGAGTCGAGTTTGCCCGGCGCTGCCGTGAGTTCCAAGACGACCTAGGAGGTAGCTTCGTGCAGCTTCAGAAAACTCTCTACGCAGCCTTCGAGCGCTCCGAGTACGAGTCGCGCTTCGCGCGGCTCCAACGCGAGATGGAAACGCGCGGGCTCGACGCGATCCTCGTCACCGCCAAGGAGAACGTCGTCTATTTCTCGGGGCTCGAGACGGTCGGGTGGGACTCGAAGCACCGTCCGCTCGGCTGCATCCTGCCGCGCGAGGGCAAGCCGACCCTGGTGATCCCGGAGTCGCTGGCTTACGTCGCCGAAGCGACGTCCTGGGTCGACGACGTGCGGCTCTGGGGTGGCTTCAAGCGCCAAGGCGTACCGGCCGACGCGGTCGCGGCGATCGTCGAGACGATCAAGGATTCTGGCCTCGCGACGGGCAGGCTCGGGCTTGAGCTCGGCTATGGCACTCGCATCGCGATGTCACAGGCGGACTACCTGCAGCTGACGGGATCGCTGGCGGAGGCCGAGTTCGTCGACAACGCCGAGGCGATCTGGGCGCTGCGGATGATCAAGTCGCACGCCGAGATCGAGATCATGCGCGAGGTTTGCGAGCAAACATGCGAGGCGTTCCGCGTCGGCTTCGAGGCGATGCGCGCCGGCATGACCGAGCGCGAGCTCGCCGGGATCATCTTCGCGGAGATGGCCTCGCGAACACAGTTCCGGCCCGGCTTCATAGGTATCCGCTCCGGCCGGCTCAAGTACACGATGATGAACGTCCCCCCGTTCGACAAGCCGCTCGAACCGGGAGACCTCGTCGTCGTCGACGGCGGCGCGACCCTGAAGGACTACTGGTGCGACATGATGCGGATGGCCTCGATCGGCGAGCCAACCGCGGATCAGCGCCACTTCTTCGAGGTCGATCTCGCAGCCCAGAAGGCGGGCATCGACGCGGTCAAGCCGGGCGCCAAGGTAAGCGAGCCCTGCCAGGCCGCGCTGGACGTGATCCTCGCGGCCGGGCTGGGCGAACACGCGCCGTCACTCGAGCGGGTCGGCCACGGGCTCGGCCTCGAGGTGCACGAGCCGCCGTCGCTGGCGCTCGGCGGGGAGGCGTTGATCGAGCCGGGGATGATCCTGACGGTCGAGCCGATTTTCTCGGACCTGCCGAACTTCCAGATCGGCAACTTCGCGATGGAGCAGATCTTGCTCGTGACCGAGACGGGCAGCGAGCTTCTTACGCCGTTCACGGACGAGCTGTGGGTCGCACCTGCGTCCTAGGCAGCTGGGCTCACTGCGCATGAACTCAAACCACGCGAGGAGGACGACTTGAAGATCGTTGCCGTCGAAGTTCAGTCGACCCGCATCTCGGTCGTGCGCCCACACCAGATGGCGATCGGGACGACGACCGCACAGGAGAACGTCGTCGTCAAGCTGATCGCCGACGACGGAACGGTCGGGTACGGCGAGGCGCCGCACATGGTCGGGCACTCACAGCGGGGCGAGACCCCGGCCACCGTGCGCGTCGTTCTCCGCCACAAACTCGTCCCGGCGACCCTCGGCCGCGATCCCCTTGCCCAGGAGGGGCTCTCCCTGGCGTTGGGGCGGGCGGTTCCCGGGAACCTGCGCGCGAAGGGCGCGCTCGTGATGGCGGCGTACGACCTTGCGGGCCGGTCGCTCGCGACGCCCGTCTACAACCTACTCGGCGGCCTCGTGCGCGACCGCATCCCGCTCAGCTGGTCGCTGCCGATCGTGGATACCGAGGCGGTGATCGACGAGGGCCTGAAAATGATCGAGCGCGGCTGGAGGATTCTCAAGGTGAAGATTGGCCGGCCCGATCCGCTAGACGACGCCGCCGTCGTGCTCGCACTGCGGGAGGCGGTCGGCGACGAGATCGAGATCAGGGCGGACGCGAACCAGGCCTACGACGTGAAGACGGCGATCCGCGTGATCCGCCGCATGGAGGAGGCAAGCCCCGGGTTCGTCGAGCAGCCAGTGCACCGCGACGACATCCTCGGGATGGCAGAGGTGCGCTCGCAGGTGAACGTGCCGATCATGGCAGACGAGGCTGCCGAGACGCCCGAGGACATCATCGCCCTCAACCGCCACCGAGCGGCGGACTCGGCCAGCATCTACGTGATCGGCCCGGGCGGCCTCGACCGCTCGAAGCGCATGGCCTCGATCGCCGAGGCCTGCCGGATGCGCGGCTACCTCGGCGGCGCGCTCGAGAGCGTGATCGGCGCGTCGGCCGGCCTGCACTTCGCCGCCTCAAGCCCGGCGATCGACCTTGGCTGCGAGATGACCGGACAGTTCCTGCTCAGCGACGACTTCGGCACCGAGCCGCTCGCCGTCGAGGACGGCGCCTTCGTCGTTCCGGATCGCCCTGGTCTCGGCTTCGAAATCGATGAGGAGAAGCTAGCGAAGTACCGCGACGGCGACGTAGAGCGCTTCGAGGCCTGATGCTCCGCTTCGGCTTTGCTCACGTTCCGGCCGAGCACTACCGCAAGCACGTGGAGCTCGTCCGCCTGGCAGAGGCGCTCGGCTTCGACCAGGCGTGGATCCCCGATCAAACATTCTTCCGCGACCCGTACGTGATCCTCGCCGCGCTCGCGCCGGCGACGAGCACGATCAGGCTCGGCCTCGGGGTGACGAACCCGTTCACCCGTCATCCGGCGATGAGCGCAAGAGCGATCGCGACCGTCGATGAGCTTGCTCCGGGGCGCGTGGCGCTCGGGATCGGCGCAGGCAACGTGCGCGAGCTCCTCGCGCCGCTCGGCCTGCCGTCGAGTGAGACCGCCGCGCGAATCCGGGAGATGACCGAACTCGCACACCAGGTGCTCACAAGCGACGAGGTCGACTACGCTGGCGAGCACTACCGAATGGAGGGCGTGCGGCTCGAGTTCGGGCCGGCGGCCGTTCCGGTCTACGTTGCCGGACGCGGCCCCCTGGTGCTCGAGGTCGCAGGGGAGGTCGCCGACGGCGCGCTCGTCGGAGGACTTTGCACTCCGGCTGGGATCGGATATGCGCTGGACTGCATCCGCCGCGGTGCCGCGCGCAGAGGCCGAGACGCACGGGATCTGGACATCGGCAGCTGGGTGACATGCCGTATCACCGACGATCGCCAGACCGCGCTCAAACAGCTGCAGCCGGTCGTCGCCCACATCATCGGAGGCGCCCCAGACAACGTGCTCGAGGCGATCGGGCTGCCGCTCGATCGGATCGGCCTGATCAAGAACGCCTACCGGGAGGGCGGTAGCACGCAGGCGGCCGAGCACGTCACCGAGGAATGCGTCGACTCGTTCGCCATCGTGGGCGACGCCGAGGCCTGCGCGGCGCGGATCCGCGAGCTCGAGCAGGCCGGCACCACTCAGTTCATCCTGCTCATGCCGCCCGGCACCGTCGCGCAGCACGAGACGCTGCTGCGTCAGTTCGCAACCGACGTCATGCCGGCCCTCCGCTAGCCCACTCCCTACTCAAGGAGCGAAGCCATGCCATACACCGCCATCGACGCCGCCGACATCGAGTCGGTTCGCGATGGGCGCCTCAAACGCGTCCGGCAGGCCCTCGGCATCACCGCCTTTGGGATCAACCAGATCCAGCTGCCTCCCGGCGGGCAGGGCTCCGACCACGACGAGTCGGCGTCCGGTCAGGAGGAGGTCTACCTCGTCATCGAGGGGGACGGGGTCATGGCGGTCGACGGCGAGCTGGTGGAACTCCGCCCGGACCGGTTCGTCTTCGTCCCGCCCGGAACGCAGCGCCAGGTCCGCGCGGGCGACCGGGGCATCACCTTTGTCTGCGTCGGCTCGCCGCCGGGCCGTGCGTACGAGCCACGCTCGTGAAGGATCTGCGCTCGCTGCGAGCGACGAACGCTGTCACCAGACCCAGAGGAGGATGAGATGTGGGAGTACCGTCCGACACCGTCGGCAGCAACCGAGTTGCTGCCCTTGTTTCGAGAGGTGCTCGCCGCGTGCAAGGTCCAGCCGGGCGAGACTGTCCTCGTCTACGCCGACCCGCACAGCCCGACCCACTACGCCGCCGCCTTCGTCTCGGCGGCGCAAGAGCTCGGCGCCGTCTCCTTCGAGCTGACAGTGCCGGCGAACACGGCCCCGGTCGAGACGGGCGTGATCCTCGACGCGTTCAAAGGCTCCGACCTCGTGATCGATCTCGCCTCCTACGGGACGAGCATCTACCGTCCGCTCCGCACAGAGGCCCTAAAGGCGGGCACGCGGATCCTGCGCGTCACCGAGCCCGAGGACGTGCTCTTCCGGATGCCGCCCGACCCGGTGGTGCGCGACCGGGCGAAGCGGTCCGAGGAGCTCGTCGACGCGAGCTCGACATTCCACATTAGATCGCCGGGCGGCACCGACATCACGGTCGACAAGCAGGGCCGCAAGGCATTCGGGCTCTGGGGCATCGCGGACAGGCCCGGCTCGTGGGACCATTGGCCGATGGGACTCGTCGTCGTGGGCGCGAACATGACCGGTACGAACGGCCGGATCGTGATCCAGCCTGGCGACATCCTGCTCTCGATGCAGCGCTACGTGAGCACACCCGTCACCGTCGAGGTCGAGGACGGCCGGATCACTGAGATCGCCGGCAGCCTCGACGCGCAGCTGCTGCGCCAGTGGTTCGAGCAATGGAACGACGAGCGCGCGTACCACATCTCTCACGTTGGTTGGGGATGCGATCACCGCGCGCTTTGGGATCGCCTCGGCCGGAAGGCGCACGGCGGCACCGACGACACTGAGTCGTACTACGGCGTCATGCAGATCGCCTTCGGCCGGGACACCTCCTTCCTCGGCGGCACGAATGACGTGCCTGCACACATGGACTTCGACTGCCTCGGCAACGACATCGCGATCGACGACACACCCGTGACCGAGAACGGCGAGTTCGTGATCGAGGAGCTTCGCCACCGGAAGGAGGTCGCCGCATGACGAGCGGAGGTCCCGCTCCCGCCTCGCGCCGGCTCAATCCCTCCGAACGCACGCTCTTCGGTCCGGATCTGAGCAACGCCTCGCCGCGCGCGCGGCAGGGCCTGATCGCCATGCTCCAGGGGGCCAATGACCCGGAGTTCCTCCGCGTTCTCGACGAGGCGCGCGGCCTCCTCCGCGAGCTCTGGCGCACAGAGAACGAGGACACGTTTATCTTCCCCGGATCCGAGGAGGCCGGACTCGAGGCGGTACTCGTCAACCTGCTCGAGCCCGACGACATCATGCTCGTCTGCGTGGCCGGATACGGCGGCGAGCGGATCGCCGAGGCTGCGGCTCGGATCACGAGCCGCGTCGCCCGCCTCGACGCACCGTGGGGCACGGCGATCGCGCCCGAGGCGCTGCGCGAGGCGCTCGAGCGCGACCGGCCCAAGGTGGTTGCGCTCGTGCACGGGGAGGGCTCCACCGGCGTTCTCCAGCCGCTCCCCGAGCTCGCGGCGCTCGTACACGAGTACGGCGCCGTCCTCGCCGTCGACCTCAGCCTGACGACTGCCGTTGTCGAGGTCCTCGTGGACGAATGGGGACTGGACGCGTGTTGGGCCGGCAGTCAGAAGGGCCTTAGCGCGTATCCCGGGCTCGCGCTCGTCACCTTTGGCCGGGTCGCCGTCGAGCGGATCGAGGGCCGAGGGGTCCCCGTCCGGAGCTGGGTATTCGAGCTCGACGGCCTGCGCAGCGTCGCGCTGGACGAGCGGCGACACCAGACGCTGCCGGCGCCGCTGATCTTCGCGCTCGTCGAGGTGCTCCAACTCGCGCGAGAGCAGAGCATGGACTACCGCGAGGGCCGCCACCGAAACCGCCGTGACGCGCTCGTCGCGGCTCTCGAGACTCTCGGGCTCGAGGTCCTCGGAGACCCCGCCGTCCGGCTTCCGTCGGTCACGGTCGTACGTGTGCCGGACGGCGTCGACGGCGGCCGGATTCGCCAGCGACTGCTCTCCTCGTTCCGGATCGACATCGGCGGCGGGCTCGGCGAGTGGAAGGACGAGGTCTGGCGAATCGGCATCCTCAGTCACTCTGCACAGCCGGCCTTTCTCGTCCAGTTCATCTCGATCCTCGAGGTGCTGCTGGCAGAGGAGGGATACAACGTCGTCGCGCCAGGTGGCGCGGCGCGAAAGGCGATCGATGTCCTGGAGCTCTGAGCGCCATGACGCGTGAGCGCCTGCTCGAGGTCCGCGGTTTAAAAGTGCGCTTCAGCACCGAGGACGGCGTCGTCCGGGCTGTTGAAGGTGTGGACTTCACGCTCGACCGAGGCCGGATTCTCGGGATCGTCGGCGAGTCGGGCTCCGGCAAGAGCGTGACCGCGATGACGCTGCTCGGCCTGACGCGCTCGCCTCGCACTCGCTTCGAAGGCGCGGTGCTTTACAAAGGGCAGGACCTGCTGGGGCTCTCGGAGGACAAGCTCCGCGCGGTACGCGGCGGCGAGATCGCCATGATCTTCCAGGACCCGATGACCTCGCTCAACCCGGTCTACCGCGTGGGGGCGCAGATCGTCGAGATGATCCGTGTCCACGAGCCACACACGAGCAAAGCGGCCGCCCGCCGCCGCACGGTCGACCTGCTCAAGCAGGTAGGGATCCCCCACGCGGAGGAGCGCATCGACAGCTTCCCCCACGAGTTCTCCGGCGGGATGCGGCAGCGCGCGATGATTGCGATGGCGATCGCCTGCAACCCGGACATCCTCGTCGCCGACGAGCCGACGACCGCGCTCGACGTCACGATCCAGGCCCAGATCATCGAGCTGATCGTCCGCCTGAAGGACGAATACGACTCAGCGGTGATCATGATCACCCACGACCTCGGCGTCGTCGCGGACATGGCGGACGAGATCCTCGTCATGTATGCGGGCCGCATCGTCGAGCGCGCCGGCACGCGCGACGTCTTCTACGACCCGCAGCATCCGTACACGTGGGGGCTGCTCGGCTCGATTCCGCGACTCGACCGGCCGAAGCCCAAGCGGCTACACACGATCCGTGGCGTGCCTCCGTCCGCGATGGACCCATCGGAAGGCTGCACGTTCGGGCCGCGCTGCCCGTACGCCTTCGGGCGATGCTCCGAAGAGCCCGCGCTCGAGGCCCGCGGCGACAAGCGGACCCATCTCGACCGCTGCTGGCTCGGGCTCGAGCAGAAGCGTACGCTACGGGTCGCGACGCTCGAGGGCCGCGTCGAGGAGGTGGGATGAGCGCCGACCCACTCGTCGAGGTCCGCAACCTGAAGAAGTATTTCCCGGTCAGGAAGGGGCTCCTGCAACGGGTGACGGCGCAGGTGCACGCGGTCGACGACGTCAGCTTCTCGGTCAGCGAGGGTGAGACGCTCGGGCTCGTCGGTGAGTCCGGCTGCGGCAAGTCGACGCTCGGCCGGACGATCGTCCGGCTGCTCGATCCGACCTCGGGGCAGGTGCTTTTCCAGGGGCAGGACATCTCCACCCTCGGCACCCGCCAGCTCCAGCCGCTCCGGCGGCAGATGCAGAGCGTCTTCCAGGATCCCTATGCATCGCTGAACCCGCGCAAGCGCGTCGGCGCGATCGTCGGCGATCCGCTGCAGATCCACGGAATCGGCAATGCTGCGAGCCGGCGAACGCGTGTCAGGGAGCTGCTCGAGATAGTCGGACTCTCGCCGGAGCATTACTACCGGTTCGCGCACGAGTTCTCCGGTGGTCAACGCCAGCGAATCGGTATCGCCCGCGCGCTCGCCTTGCGCCCCAAGCTGATCGTCGCCGACGAACCCGTTTCGTCCCTCGACGTCTCGATCCAGTCGCAGATGCTGAACCTGCTCGATGACCTCCAGAGCGACTTCAACTTGACCTACATCTTCGTGGCCCATGACCTCGGGGTCGTGCGGCACGTGAGCGACCGGATTGCGGTGATGTACCTCGGCAAGATCGTGGAGGTCTCGCCGGCAGAGGAGCTGTATACGCGGCCGATCATGCCCTACACCGAGGCGCTGCTCTCGGCCGTGCCGATCCCCGACCCGGATGCCGCAAAACGGCGAGAGCGGATCGTGCTGCCGGGGGACGTTCCGAGCCCGATTAACCCGCCGAGCGGCTGCCGGTTCCATCCCCGCTGCCGGTACGCGACGGAGATCTGCTCGCGGACCGAGCCGGCGCTCGTGGACTACGGCGGCGGGCACCTCGCCGCCTGCCATCACCCGCTGAACGTGGACTCCCCCGCCGCAGCTGGGCGGGACGCTTCCCAGGCCCTTCCGGGGTAATGCAGCTCTCCCGGTTCGATCGGCTTGTCGCAGGCGTCCTCCCCAGCGTGCCGCGCGCAGTCGTCGCGCGCGTCGCGGCGCCGTACATCGCGGGCTCGAGCTGGGCGGAGGCGACGCAGGTCGTCTCGGCGCTGAACGCGTCCGGCCGGCTCGCGACCGTCGACTTCCTCGGGGAAATGGCGGCGAACCCCGCCGAAGCTCTTGCGATACACGCGGAGTACCTGAGGGTGCTCGAGGGCATTCGGGAGCACGGCTTCGACGCCAACATCAGCGTCAAGCCGAGCGGCCTCGGCCTCACGTTCGACCGCGAGCACGGGTACAGGCTGATCCGGTCACTCGTCGCGGTCGCCTCCGAGTCCGCGGGCTTCGTACGGCTCGACATGGAGGACTCCTCGACGACGGAGCCGATCCTCGACGTGTACTGGCGCCTGCGCGCCGAGGGGCTCGACAATGTCGGGGTTGTCCTGCAGACGGCGCTCTACCGCACCGAGGATGATGCTCGAGCACTGGCGTCCATGGACGCTAGTGTCCGCATCTGCAAGGGGATCTACAGGGAGCCGGCCTCGATCGCGCGGCGCGACCCCGACGAGATCCGCGCCGCCTACGTCAACACGGTACAGATCGTGCTCGAGGGCGCCGGGCGGATCGCGATCGCCACGCACGACTCGAAGCTGATCGAGCGCTTGGTCCGCCTCCTCCGGGAGCGGGCCGTCGGCCGGGAACGGTACGAGTTCCAGATGCTCCTGGGTGTCACACCGCAGCTCGGCGTGGACCTCGTGCGGGCGGGCCATCCGCTGCGGGTGTACGTCCCATACGGCGAGCGCTGGTACGAGTACTCGCTCCGTCGGCTGCGCGAGAACCCGCGTATCGCCGGCCACGTGGCCCGGGCGCTCCTGCGGCGTCCCTACGCTCGCTCCGGAGTGGCGGGCGCTGACGCCCGGCGCGCCTCCAGCCCCACGGCGGGCACCTCGCCGTGAGTGCCCGCGTCGCCGCTCAGCGCGTCGCCGTCGTCGGAGCAGGCAACGGCGGCCTCGCGGTCGCGGGGATGGCGGCCCTGGCGGGGTGCACCGTCCGGCTCCACGACGTTGACGAACGGGTGGTGGGGCCGCTGGCGTACGCCGGCGGCTTCGAGGTGCGCGGCTCCGAGTCGGGATGGGCCGCAGTCGAGGCCGCGACGTGTGACCTCGGCGAGGCGCTCGAAGGCGCCCAGATCGTGATCCTTGTCGTGCCGGGGCCCTCACAGCACGCGGCGGGCGTTGCGCTGCGGCCGTATCTCGGTCCCGAGCACGTCGTGATCGTGCTGCCCGGCTGCACGGGCGGCGCGCTTGAAGTGGCGGCGACGATCTCGGCCTCGGAGCGCGGCGTGCTCGTCGCCGAGGTGGACGCGTTTCCGTACGCGTGCTCCAAGCCGACGCCGACGACGTCTGAAATCGCGGCGACGAAGGCCGTGGTGCATGTCGGTTGCCTGCCGGCGGGCGAGGCCGGACGCGCGATCTCCGCGATCTCCTCGTTCCTGCCCCAGACCGTTGCCGCTCCCACCGTCCTTCACACGAGCCTGAGCAATGTCAACCCGGTGCTCCACGTGCCGCCGATGGTCGCGAACATCGGCTGGATCGAGAGCGCTGGGGCGTCCTTCGACTTCTACGGAGATGGGATCAGCCCGGCGGTCGCCGAGCTCGTCGCGGCCTACGACGCGGAGAGAGTGTCGGTGGCGGCCGCGCTGGACGTCGAGGTCGCGCCGCTGCTCGAGTGGGTCGCGGAGGCGTACGGCATCGACGAGCCGGACGTCCACGGGGCGGTGCAGGCGCTGCATCGCCGGGTCTTCGGGCCGATGAAGGCCCCGCCCACGCTCGTCCACCGCTACCTGACCGAGGACGTCCCATGCGGATCGGTCCCGACCGCGAGCCTCGGCAGGCAGCTCGGCGTCCCTACGCCGGTGCACGACAGCCTCATTCAGCTGGCGTCGCTCGCGTGCGGCGAGGACTTCTGGGCGAACGGCCGGACCACCGAGACGCTCGGCATCGGGGGGCTGACCGCTACCGAGATCCGCGCCCACGTCGGCGGCTAGCCGTCCTGCCCGCCAACGGTTGTGGGCGCGGCTGATCGGGAGTTGGCCTCCGAGTGAGCCGCAGATCCGCTCGGCGTGCTCGGGAGCTGTCGGCGACTGCGGTCTGGACGGCTCGATCGATCAGGAAGACAGGAGGAACTCGCGCGCGGCCTTGGCCGGGCATGACCCGCGGTGTCTAGGGCAACCCCAACCAGCGGCGCCAACCGGCGATGCGTCGTCACCGCAGACACGTTGAACGACTACTGACGCCGCCGGCTAGCAAGTCCTCGAAGAAGGGCCAAATGAAACATCAGCGGTTCACACCTGGGTGGAGACGTCAGGGCTAGGGCTACCAGGGCGGCTCGTAGCCGCGCCCCGCCGGCGCACCGAAGCAGACGAAGCCGATCCCCCGCTCGCCGGCCTGAATCTGGCGAACAGCGTCCGGCTGCACGAGAACATAGCGACCCGGCCTCAGCTCGACGGCGTCCTCGTCGACCGTCATCACCCCATCGCCGTCGAGCACGAGATAGAGCTCTTCCTGGGCCGTCGCGACCTCGTCGTGCCGCTTGTGCCAGACGTGCGGCGGCAGGTGGAAGTGGGTGACGCCGAACGCACTGACCCCGAGCGCGTGGCGGACGCGGCGGACGAGGACGGCTGGCACCTCCGTCGCCCCAAGCTCGGTGCAGCCGCCCGTCCGGTCGGGCTCATGCAGCCCCGGTTCGCCGAGAGACGGCTCGTAGCCACCGGGCGACGCGCCTACGCACAGGTATCGCAGCCCGTCTTCCCCGGCGCGCAGTTGCCGGACGCTCCCGGGCAGGACGCGGACGTACCGGTCCGCCCGGAGCACCATCGTGGCGTCGTCAATCGTCATCTCGCCGTGGCCGCCGAGGATGACGTATACCTCCTCCTGCCCGGTAGCGGTCTCGTCGTGCTTCTTGCTGATGCCGCCCGGCGGGAGCTCGAACTCGTTCATGCCGAACGCCTGCACACCGAGCGCCTGCCGCACGCCGCGCAGGCGGATCGGGTCGATGCCTGTCAAATCGAGTGCCTTGTACATCTCGATCCTTTCGTGATCGCGTCCCGGCTCGCGGGTCGGCCTCAGGCTGAGAACTCGCCGGAACGGCGAAGGATGGGGTCGTCCGGCGGTCACGTCGGCACGACGCGCTCCCAGTCTTCGCCCAAGCGCTGCTCCCGCGAGCATAGTGTGATCAGGAATGCCAGCGCGGCGAACGGCACCGCGCAAAGGAAAACGGTCTGCAGCGAGCGCGCATATGCCTCTGCAATGCCCACGTGAACGGCGGGCGGTAGCGCGAGCAGCTGGTCTGGGCCCGCCCGGACGAGGCTGTCGGCGTCGCGGCCCCCGAGCACCTCGCCGGTGACGAGCCGGGCCGTCCAGTAGGCGAACCGGTTCGCGAAGACGGCGCCGAAGATCGCGACGCCGACCGCGCCCCCCAGCGCCCGGACGAATGTGGCGCTCGATGTAGCGACCCCGAGCTGATCCCGGCCGACGGCGTTCTGGACGACCAGCACGAGCACCTGCATGACCATCCCAAGCCCGAGGCCCACGATCACCGTAAAGAAAGAGAACTCGAGGCCCGTTGTCTGGGCATCGAGGCCGGAGAGCAGGTAGAGGCCGATCGTGGTCAGAGCCGTTCCGACCACCGGGAAGACCTTGCAGTGGCCGCGCCTGCTGATCAGCCGACCGCTCACGACCGAACTCACGACAACGCCGACCATCATGGGGACGAGTCGCAGGCCCGAGCCGGTCGGACTGATCCCGTGGACGGCCTGGAGATAGAGCGGCAGGTAGACGATCGGGCTCCATCGGGCGAGGTTGACGACGAAGCCCGCGCCGGTGGCGAGGCTGAAGGCCGCGTTCCGGAACAGACCGAGCGGGATCAGAGGCTCCCGCTCGCGCCGCTCTTGGCGGGCGAACAGCACGAGCATCGCGGCGCCGCCCGCGGCGAGCCAGGCGATCGTGGCCGAGCCCCACGGGTAGTGCGTTCCGCCCAGCGCGAGGGCCGCCATCAGCGGTCCGACGGCCGCGATCAAGAGGGCCGCGCCGACGACGTCGACCCTCCGCGGGCGGCCGCTAACCCGGATCTTTCAGTAACGCTGTTCGCCGTGTTCGCGGGCGGCTGGGTGATGTCCGCCTGAGCAGGGACGATCTGGGTTGTCGAGGCCCAACGTCCCTGCCCAGGAGGATCACCATGCCGGTGAAGGCGATCAGCTCGATCGAGAGGCTACAAGTCGTTGCGGACGCGGAGGGTCTGACCTCGCGTGCGGGTACCGCGCTCGTCGTGGGGGTCGCCAATCGGGTCGGGCTGACGGCGGGACTCTCGAACGCGCTTGCGGGTCTGCGCGAGCGGCGCTCGCGTCACGATCCGGGACGAGTGGTGCGTGATCTGGCGCTCACGCTCGCCGACGGCGGCGACTGTCTCGCCGACCTGCGCGCGCTGCGTGACCAGGAGGTGCTTTTCGGCGAGGTCGCCTCCGATGCGACCGCCTGGCGCACGTTGGCCGCGCTCGAGGATCGGCGGCTGGAGGCGATCCGGGCCGCCCGCGCCGAAGCGCGTGAGCGGGTCTGGGAGCAGGCCGGCGCGCCGGAGCGGGTGATTCTCGACCTCGACGGGACGCTGCTGACGGCGCACTCGGACAAGGAGGGCGCGGCCGGCACCTACAAGGGCGGCTTCGGCTTCCATCCGCTGCTCTGCTACGAGGCCACGACCGAGGAGGCGCTCGCGGGTCTGCTGCGGCCCGGCAACGCCGGCTTCAACACCGCCCAAGACCACATCGAGCTGCTCGAGCGGGCTCTCGCCCAGCTGCCCGAGCAGATCCGCTCGCCCGGCCTGCTCGTGCGTGCCGACCGGGCCGGGGCCACCCATGCCTTCCTCGACCACGTCGCTGAGCGCGGCTTTCGCTTCTCGGTCGGGCTCGACCTGACCGAGCCTGTCCGGGAGGCGATTCTCGCCCTGCCCGAGCGCGTCTGGCAGCCGGCGCTCGCCCAGGACGGCGCCGACCGCGAGGGAGCATGGGTGGCCGAGCTTCCACTCCAGCTCTCCGGCTGGCCCGCTGGGACGCGGGCGATCTGCCGCCGGGAGCGCCCCCATCCGGGCGCGCAGCTCTCCTTCACCGACGAGAACGGCTACCGCTTCCAGGTCTTCCTCACCAACCAGCAGGGGAAGCGGATCGGCCGGCTCGAGCAGCTGCACCGGGCCCGCGCCGCCTGCGAGGACCGGATCCGCTGCGGCAAGCAGACCGGCCTGCGCAACCTGCCCTTCCGCAGCTTCCAGGCGAACGCCGCCTGGCTCGAGCTGGTGCTGATCGGCCAAGACCTGCTCTGCTGGACGCAGCGGCTCCTGCTCGCCGGCACCGAGCTCGCCCGCTGCGAGCCCAAGCGCCTGCGCTACCGGCTCCTCCACATCGCCGGCCGTCTCAGCCGGCACGCGCGACGGCTCGTCCTCCACCTCCCGCACGCCTGGCCCTGGCAGCGCGAGCTCCTGGCTGCCTTCGAGCGCTTACGCGCGCTCCCGGCGTAACTCGACTGTGAAAAGAGCGAGCCGAACAGCGTCAGCCTGCCCGATCGCTCCTCCCTCAGCACCCGCCGCCGCCGACCACAAACGAACTCGGGGCACAAACACCCGCGCGCCATCCCACCAAGCCCAAAACCGCCCCCGACACCTCGCCGAACGCCCCTACTGAAAGATCCGGGCTAGCAGGGGCGCGGGAGCGCAGCCGCCCGCTCGCTCCTCGGGACGCGTCCAGGGGTCAGGAAGCGAGAGGGGCGGGCCTCCGTAAGCTACGTGCGATGCTCGACGAGCGCACCGTCGATCCCGACCCGCTCCGCCAGTTCGTGGCCTGGTTCGACGAGGCGCGGGCCGCCGGCGTCGTCTTCCCCGAGACGATGACGCTGGCGACGGCGGGCGCCGACGGATCGCCCTCGGCGCGGATGGTGCTGCTGAAGGGCACCGACGACCGGGGCTTCGTCTTCTTCACGAACACCGGCAGCCGCAAGGGAGGCGAGCTCGACGAGAACCCGTGCGCGGCGCTCGTTCTCTACTGGCGCGAGCTCGGCCGCCAGGTTCGGGTCGAGGGACGGGTCGAGCCGGTCGAGGCGCACGAGTCGGAGGAGTACTTCAGCACGCGCCCACGCGCGAGCCGGCTCTCAGCCTGGGCCTCACCGCAGAGCGAGCCGGTCGAGAGCAGGGCCGACCTCGAGCGCCGCTTCGCGCAGGCGGCGGCGCGCTTCCCCGGCGCCGAGGTCCCGCTGCCGCCGCACTGGGGCGGCTACCGCGTCGTGCCCGAGACGATCGAGCTGTGGGAGCACCGCGAGAACCGCCTCCACGACCGTGTCCTCTACACGCGCGTGAACACCGGCTGGCGGCGCGAGCGGCTTGCGCCCTAGCAGCTAGCCCTGCGGCGCCAGGGCGCCCGGCGTGTAGACGCCGAGCGGGTTCCAGAGCAGGTAGCCCTTGACATCGTGCAGGCGCGCCGACTCGATCTGGGCCTTCACCTCGCCGAGCGTGTAGGGGCGACCGAGCGAGAAGTCCTGAAGCCACGGGATGATCTTGGCGTTCCGGCCGCGCAGCTCCCTGCGGAAGTGCGCAAGCGACATGAAGACCGTCTCGCCCGGCGCGGCGTTCGGGTTGTCGATCCCGTACTCGCCCGGCCCGTAGTGCGACGGGTAGGTCATCGGGTAGATCGCGTCCACGTAGCGCGCGAGCCGGCGCGGCACCTGGCCGATGCCGAGGTCGCGCGTCGCGGACAAACCGAACACGTCCACCGAGACCCGGACGCCGAGCGGCTTCAGCCGCTTCGACGCGTACTGGACGAACTGCGCGATCACCCAGCCGGGAGCGATCTCCGTCTTGCCCGGGTACACCGCGTCGCCGAGCGAGCCGTCGCTCGGGAAGCGGACGTAGTCGAACTGGATCTCGTCGAAGCCCATCCGCGCCGCCACCTCGGCGATCGAGACGTTGTACTCCCAGACCCGCTTGTCGTACGGGTTCGTCCAGCCGAGGCCCCCGCTGGTCGTCCAGACCGAGCCGTCGGGGCGCTGGATCGCGAGGTCGGGCCGCGCGCGCGCGAGCTTGGGGTCCTCGAAGACGACGACCCGGCCGATCAGGTACGCGCCGGCGGCGTGCACGGCGGCGACGGCCTCGCGCGGCTTGTAGTACGGCCTCGCGGCGCCGATCTTGATCGCGAGCGGAACGGCCGAGGGGACGAAGCCGATCTCGCCGTTCTCGTCCTTGACGTCGAGCTGGATCGTGTTCAGGCCCTCGGTCGTGAGCGTCAGGTAGTCGTCGAGCTTGCCGCGCACGGAGGCGAGCGCCATCGTCACGTGGACGCCGCGCACCTCGGGAGGCAGCGGCCGGGGCTTCGGGACAGCCCACTTCTGCGACTGCGGCGTCCGACCCTGCGTCGTCGTGGGCGCCGTCAGGCCGCCGCTCTGGAAGCGCTGCGCGCCGAGGGCGAGCGCGGCAACGGCGCCGAGCAGGAACAGCGCGAGCGCGGCCTTGTGCCGCCGCCGCCGCCGCCTGGCCGCCTCCCTGCGCTCCCTGAACCGCTCGGTAGGGTCCGGCTGCTCGAAGAGCATGGACATGGGCGGCACACGGTATGTGGAAAACCCCCGTTTCGCAAGCGTTTTTGGACTACTCGCCGAAGCCGCCGGGCACGTTCTGCAACACAGTCACCTGCTGGTAGTCGGCCGGCATCCCGGGCAGGAGCGTGCCGAGCGGCACGTAGTGGTTGAGGCCGCTGTTCGCGATCGAGAGCTGGCGGGCGACGATCGGCCCCCAGACGGTGGCGTTGTTCGACTCGTAGAAATCGTTGACGGCGTAGGCGGCGCCCTGCAGCGTCGAGTTGTTCGACAGCACGAAGCCCGCGGCGCTCGGCGATCCCGCGACGAGCGCGAGCAGGTTGGCGCTCGCGTCCCACGTCGCGTCGCAGGCGGCGACGCCGCACAGGCGAGCGTTGTTCGACATGGAGATCGCGCCCGACGCGTAGATCGTGGCCCGGCCCTGGTAGACGGCGTAGTCGTTGTTCGACATGTCGAGCCCGCCGTCGAAGAAGAGCGTGCCCGCGACGAGCAGCGTCCCCGGGGTCGCTCCGAGGCCGGGCGTCCATGTGATGCGGCCGATGACTGCCCCGCTGACGGGATCGGTCACGCGGCAGTCGTAGGGCGAGCCGGGCAGGAGGTCGATCGTGCCCCTGCTGCGGTTCAGCACGCCGTCGTTGTCGAAGCCGCCGGGGAAGCTGCCGCTCGTGCACGCGCGGAGCGGGCCCGGATTGGCGTTCGCATACCAGCCCGCAAGATCCACCGTCGGCTTGACGAGGCCGCCCGGCGAGATCCCGATCGTCGTCGCGTACACACGCTGAGCGGCCGAGCACGGGCTCTGGAAGGCGCCGCCGCTCAGCCGGCAGCCGCCGGCGATCTCCGCCTCGGCGATCGGCGTGCCGGCACTGCCGACCGACGCCGAGTTGTTGAGGGTGAGCGTGCCCCCGACCTTGACGTACTGGCCCGTGATGCGCGCGCTGTTCGACAGGCACAGGTCGCCGCGGACGTAGAGCGGGATGTCGATCACGACGCTGTTCGAGAGCTGCATGCAGCCGCCGCCCGGCGCCGTGTCGGAGTAGAGGTAGTTCCAGACGGCGTTGTTCGGGCTCGACTGCTGCCCGCTCGAGACCGCGACGAGAGTTGAGACGGTGCGCGTGACGGGCGGGCCGCCGGACGGGTTGCGCACGCTCCCGGTCCCCCGCAGGGTCCACGTCGAGTCCGCCAGCGTGCCGGCGTGTGTTGCCGTGCCGGACTCGTAGGTCACCGTCTGCAGCGGCACGGCGTCGGGGCCGAGCGGGTTCGGCGAGGCGAAGAGCACGGAGCGGGCGTTGTTCATGCCCGCTTCGGCGAGCGCGAGCGCCTGCTGCTCGGCGAGCGAGCGGGACGCCGAGCCGGCGTTCGTCGACGTGTAGAGCGCGATGCTCGTGGCCGACACGCTCAGCGTGAGCAGGACTCCGAGCGCCAGCACCAGCGCGAAGCCGCCCTCGTCACGCCGGAGCCGTGCGAGCAGATGCATGTGGTGCTCGTATCGGCGGCCCCGCCGCCGCGGGGGATTCCCCGACCCAGCGTCACTCGATCGGCGTCCCTCGTTCGGGCTCGGAGGCGTACGATCCGCCCGTGGTCCTCTCCGATCGCACGATCCGCCGCCTCCTCGCCGAGGGCCGCATCGGCATCGACCCCTACGACGAGTCGCTGATGCAGCCGTCGAGCCTCGACGTACGGGTGGACCGCCTCTTCCGCGTCTTCCGCAACTCGCGCTACCCGTACATCGACGTCAAGCAGGAGCAGGAGGGCCTCACCGAGCTCGTCGAGGTGACGGGCGACGAGCCGTTCATCCTCCACCCGGGCGAGTTCGTGCTCGGCTCGACGCTCGAGCGCGTGACGCTGCCGGACGACCTCGTCGCGCGGCTGGAGGGGGAGAGGGCGCTCGGGCGGCTCCGGGTG